>Ga0207093_1053_pt1 | contig 20474 bp, 15 predicted proteins | sample Alteio_BWMinHeat_89_FD_153519 | JGI IMG/M metagenome (GOLD analysis project Ga0207093, IMG submission 153519) | Enriched cells from forest soil in Barre Woods Harvard Forest LTER site, Petersham, Massachusetts, United States -... | ecosystem: Environmental > Terrestrial > Soil > Temperate forest >... | reverse complement strand
AAGCAGAGTGAAAGGAATGACGGAGTCATCCGCGACATCTTTTTCACCAAGCTTAACTCGGAAAGAGAAATTGAAGCCATGTTTCTCTTCGCAAGATACAAATAAGCTCAAAATAAAAGCCGGCCCGGTGTTACGGGTCGGCTTCTTCTTTTTGCTCTTTGTGGATAACCTCAATCTTTCCTTACTTATTTTGATATCATTATATTAATGAAAAAATTAAAAGCAGTTTTAATGCTTTTTGTTCTCACTCTTTTTACATTTGCATTGTTTTTCTCACGCCAATCAAAAGTTTTAGCTTGTTGTGCCGATGAAGGCGGTTGTAATCCTGGTACTTGTTATAATTATCAATATCCTTCTCCATATCAATATCCAACCCCATATTCTTATGAATATCAATCACCTTATGAGACTCCTTACGAAACACCTTACTCTACTCCGTATGCCACTCCTTACGCCACGCCATATGCAACACCTTATGCCACTCCTTACGCAACACCTTACGCTACCCCATATGCAACACCTTACGTAACACCACCTTACACTACGCCATCTTATACAACTCCTTCCTACACTACACCCTCTTACACCACTCCGTCTTATACATATCAATATCAAAATCCATATTCCACCCCAGCTTCCTATACCACGCCTTATGCTACCCCAACTTATACCACGCCGTCTTATACCACTCCATCTTATTCAACACCGTATACTACTCCCGCTTACACAACTCCAGCTGGTCAATTTTCAGTAACAGTCACCAAAGTCAAACCAGCTGGTGGTACAGTCAAAGCTCCTGACAATTCAATTAATTGCGGTTCAACTTGTTTTGCTGATTATCCTTCTGGTTCTAATGTGAGCTTAACAATAATCCCATCTTCTTCTTACTGGAGATTTTCTGGATGGTCAGGAGATTGTTCTGGAACAGCTAGTCTTTGCACTTTAAATAACCTTAGCTCTAACAAATCCGTTACCGCCACCTTTGTTCCGAGGATATTTAACTATCAGGAGTTTTAATTATCCTGTATTTGACAAAACTGGCTAACATGTGATATGATTTACCAGTAAGCTCTTTTAAAACGCAAAAATAAATCTTGGCCATTCGGCCAAAAGGAGAAAGTATGAAGAAAATGATGTTCGCTCTCCTTGGCTTAATGATTTTCAGCATTTCTGCTCGAACATCATTTGCTCAAGGAACCTTGCCTACCTATGAAGGCAGCGAAGCGTGGCCTTTGAGGTATTCCCCGATGTTTGCAGTTGGTGGCGGAGATGGCGGTTACATCGATAACACCAACATGGACGTGTTGGACGGATACCAGTCCAACGTACTTGTTATAGCCAAAGACACATTCGTATCTGGCCAGCCCACTGACCGTCATGGAAACAAATTTGATATTGTTATGTCTTGGCTCGGACCATTTGGCGATGAGGTGTCGCTAAGTTGCAACAACAACTGGCAAGCGCGTCACAAGTCATACCCGGCGGCCATGACCATCATGGATAACGGGGTGTCAACGGTGAAATGCTCGTCCCAACAAAAAACTGTTCAGACTGGTTGGATGATGTATAGAATTCGGCCGGACGAAAACGGTGCGCCATCACTTTCGGTAAAGAACAACATTGTTCTTCGAAAGGGCGGGGAAGTTGTAGGGCAGGCTACGTTGGATGCTGTAGAAGCTTCGAGGAACTGGACATTTTTTGCCAACAAGACCACCGGACTCTCTCTGGCCAATCCAAGCGGATTGACCATAAAAGTCAATCTGGTTTTGAGGGATGGGGGTGGAAGCGTTGTTTATTCAACCTCCGCCACTTTAGGTCCATGGATGCAGGTAAGTAAGTTTGTTCTAGACTTCATTCCACAGCTAAGTTCCAGATTTGAAGGAAGGGTGGAACTTTCGTCTGCAGATCCGTTTCTGGCTGCCGGATTACTTACTTCCACGGCTAGTACTGGTCTATTCACCTTCTCAACTCTGTCAGCTCAATAGTAGTTTTTGTGTTTTAACGCCGCGGTGAAAACTGCGGCGTTTCTTCATTTGCTTTTCCCACGAAGTTCCCATATATTATTTAGGTTATGAAGAAACATCGGATTTGGGCACTCATTCTTCTCGTCGTCTTCGCTGGCGTCGGTTTTTTTGTTTACAGCTCGCAAGTGGGGACGCATTTTAAAAGTTACGCTTTCAAGCTCGGTTTGGATTTGGCCGGCGGCACTGAATTAACTTACAAAGCCGATGTTTCCCAAGTTAAGTCTGGTCTATCTTCGGCCACCAGTACGGTGGAGGCGGTCGATATTTCTGGAGCGATGTCGGCTCTGCGCGATGTCATAGAAAGGCGAGTTAATATTTTCGGCGTTTCCGAGCCAGTTGTTACAGTTGAAAATCCAGGGCTTGTTTCCGGTGGCACGGATTACAGATTGCTTGTTGACCTGCCGGGTATAACCGATATTAATCAAGCGGTGCAGTTAATCGGCAAAACTCCGCAGCTAAACTTCATGCTTCTTAAGCCAGAAGCCAAGAATTTAACCCAAGCCCAATTGGCAAGCTCAACAGTTGGCCAAATTTTCCAAGACACCGGACTAAACGGTTCGTACATTGATAGCGCCAGTTTGCAATTTACCAATGGAGGAACAGGACAATTAAACGGTCAGCCGATTGTGGCTTTAACTTTTAATTCGCAAGGAGCGGCTTTATTTGACCAAATTACCAAAACTCACAAGGGCGAAAATCTGGCTATTTTTCTAGACGGCCAGATGATTTCTGACCCGGTAATTCAGACGGAAATTCCGGACGGCAAGGCGGTTATTTCTGGAAACTTTACTCCGGACGCGGCTAAAACTTTAGTTCAAAATTTAAATTACGGAGCTTTGCCAGTGCCAATACAGCTTGTTTCCACTCAAACTGTCGGAGCAACTTTGGGTGAAAATGCCAAGACGGCCGGCATCGCCGCCGGTCTCATCGGATTTGCTTTGATAGTTTTGTTTTTGATTTTGTGGTATCGCATGCCGGGAATTATCGCTTCCATTTCTTTGGTTATTTACATTATTTTATCTTTGGCTATTTTTAAATTAATCCCGGTGACACTGACAGCCGCCGGTATTGCCGGTTTCATACTTTCCATCGGCATGGCCGTTGATGCCAACATTTTGATTTTCGAGCGCATGAAAGAAGAATTGAAGCGCGGCAAAACTTTGCATGATGCCATGCACGAAGGATTTTCCCGAGCATGGCTTTCCATCCGCGACTCAAATATTTCTTCCATCATTACGGCCATCATTTTGTTTTGGCTCGGCACATCGGCCATCAAAGGTTTTGCTTTGACTTTGGGTTTTGGAGTTTTAATTTCCATGTTCACGGCTATCACCGTGTCGCGAACATTTCTTTTTGCCATCACGCCGAAAAAGGAATCTGTTTTCAAAAGATTTTTATTCAGTAATGGATTTCATGTAAGCTAAAAAGAACTATAATGTTTATTATCAATCACAGAAAAATATTTTTCACTTTATCGGGACTTCTTATCGTCCTTTCCATCGCCGCTATGGTTGTTTACGGTTTTAATCTTGGCATTGATTTCAAAGGCGGCTCGCTTTTGGAGGTAAGCTATGCCGGAGCTCGTCCGCCAATTGGCCAAATCAAACCGAACATAGACGCCTTGAAACTTGGCGATTATATTTTGACGCCGGAAGGAAGCGACAGATTTCTTTTGAAAACTCGCGATATTACTCCCGACGAAAAAAGCAATATTGTCACGGCCTTATCTCCGGTTATAATTTCCAATGGCACAGCCAATGTTAGTTTGGCTAAAGAAGAAAGTTTTACTTCTATCGGGCCTTCGGTTGGAGCGCAGTTGGCTCACAAAGCTTTGATAGCCATAATCGTTGTTATTATTTGTATCGTTTTATTTATCACTTTTGCTTTTCGAAAAGTAAGTTTCCCGGTGGCTTCGTGGAAATATGGATTGTCCACAATCATTGCTTTGGCTCACGACGTTATTATTCCAACCGGCGTTTTTATAATCTGGAGTCATTTTCGTGGAGGCCAAGTTGACTTGCTTTTCGTCACCGCTTTGCTTGCCATTCTCGGCTACTCTGTTCATGACACAATCGTTGTCTTTGACCGCGTTCGAGAAAATTTGCGCATTCAAACCGGCAAAAATAAAGAAACTTTTTCTGAAACTGTCGGCAAATCTGTGACCCAAACCTTTGGCCGTTCCATCAACACATCTTTAACAATTTTCTTGGCTTTGGTTGCTTTGTATTTTATCGGCGGAGCCGCCACTAAAGACTTTGCCTTCGTTCTTCTCATCGGCATCATCGCTGGAACTTATTCATCAATTTTCGTCGCTTCACCTTTGCTCGTCACTTTGGAAAAGATGCAGAAGAAGTAAATTGACAGCTTCGTTCGAAAAAGTATACTTATTCTGGGAAGAGGTATCTGAAAGGGGAACAATATCGCTGCCCAAGGCGCCGTGACATGACCAAAGGCATCATTTGTTTTTGTTGTTCTGCAATGTACAGAATCTCTTCCTGTCATCACCACCGAGCATATGCCGGTGGTTTTATTTATATTGGGCAAAAGTACAAGAACTATTAACTTGACTACCCATTAGATATAAGTATACTAATATAGCGCTCAAATGGGGCGTTTTTAGTTCGTTGAAATTTCAATATTGAATTAAGAAGCCAAGCACCAGAGATGGTGCTCGGCGAGAATGTATTTATAAACCGAGCACTGTACATAAGGTGCTTGGAGTGCAAGTCTAAAAAAGAATTTATAAATGCTTTCGGATAATAGAAAAGATGTAATTCATAATCACAAATACAAGCCAGTCGCAGAATATTATTTTTTATTTTGTTCCGTTCAAAATTTGCGAATCAAATTTTGTCCTGAGCTTGTCGAAGGACTAGATCCCTCGACTATGCTCGGGATTAAATAAAACTTCGTTTTATTTAAGAGTTTGATCCTAGCTCAGGATGAACGCTGGCGGCGTGGATAAGGCATGCAAGTCAAACGGTCGCAAGACAGTGGCGAACGAGGTAGTAACACGTAGGTACTTACCCTTTAGTCAGGAATAACCAGCCGAAAGGTTGGCTAAAACTTGATAGTCTCTTCGGAGTAAAAATTTATTGCTAAAGGAAAGGCCTGCGGAGTATCAGCTAGTTGGTAGGGTAATGGCCTACCAAGGCAACGACGCTTAGGGGGAGTGAGAGCTTGGCCCCCACCGATGGAACTGAGACACGGTCCATACACCTACGGGTGGCCGCAGCCGAGAATATTCGACAATGGGCGAAAGCCTGATCGAGCGACGCCGCGTGATGGATGAAGACCCTCTGGGTCGTAAACATCTTTTATGAGGGAGAAAGTTTATTGATAGTACCTCAAGAATAAGGGGTTTCTAAACTCGTGCCAGCAGAAGCGGTAATACGAGTGCCCCAAGCGTTATCCGGAATCATTGGGCGTAAAGGGTGTGTAGGTGGTTATGTTAGTCAGTTGTTAAAACCCGAAGCTTAACTTCGGAATCGCGATTGAAACGGCATAACTAGAGGATGAGAGGGGTGAGTGGAACTCATGGAGTAGGGGTGAAATCCGTTGATATCATGGGGAACACCGAAAGCGAAGGCAGCTCACTGGCTCATTTCCTGACACTGAAACACGAAAGCGTGGGTAGCGAATGGGATTAGATACCCCAGTAGTCCACGCCCTAAACGATGACAACTAGCTTTAGGGAGTATCGACCCTCTCTGAGGCGCAGCTAACGCGTTAAGTTGTCCGCCTGGGTAGTACGGCCGCAAGGCTAAAACTCAAAGGAATAGACGGGGACTTGCACAAGCAGAGGATTATGTGGTTTAATTCGACGGTAAACGAAGAACCTTACCAAGATTTGAAACCTAACTGAACTCCGGCAGAAACGTCGGGGGTCTCACAAGGACAGTTAGGCAGGTGATGCATGGTCGTCGTCAGTTCGTGATTTGAATTGTTCCCTTAAGTGGGGTAACGAACGCAACCCTCGTTGTCTGTTATACGTATCAGGCGAGACTGCCCAGCTTAGAGCTTGCAAAGCAAGCAAATTCTAATAATCAATTTCCAAATTACAAAAAAATCAGTTTGTAATTTGTTTATTGGTCATTATTATTTGCCAACTTTGTTGGTTATGAGCTGGGAGGAAGGCGAGGATGACGCCAGATCAGCATGTCCCTCTGATATCTTGGGCTACACACATAATACAATGGCGGCTACAACGGGTCGCGACGGGGAAACCCTGAGCCAATCCTAATAAAAGCCGCCCCAGTTCAGATTGGGGGCTGCAACTCGACCCCATGAAGGCGGATTTGCTAGTAATCGCGGGTCAGACATACCGCGGTGAATACGTTCTCAAGTCTTGTACTCACCGCCCGTCAACTCAGGGGAGTTGGGAGTACCCGAAGCTTGGCTTTTGCCAAACCACGGTAAACTCAATAACAAGGAGTAAGTCGTAACAAGGCACGGGTAGCGGAAGCTGCTCGTGGAATAATTCAATTTGAAAACTGTTTCGCGAAGGCGAGACAATACGAGTCGATATTGGGTCTCTCGATCGAGGATCTAATAGATTGGAAGATCTTAAAACTTTCTGGCAGCTGGGAAGACAGCGCGAACGGAACAAAATAAAGAATAATATTAGAAAACCGCCGACACCGGCGGTTTTCTTGTTAAAGCTCTAATTTTCTGTTATTTTTACTTCATTGCGCGTGTAGTTCAGTGGTGGAACGCTGTCCTGATATAACTGGGTACAATATAAATGGTTCGCTCGTTCAAAATCAACAAACAATAATTCTTTGCGTGCGCGTGTAGTTCAGTGGTGGAACGCTGTCCTGATAAGACAGAGGTCCTTGGTTCGATTCCAAGCACGCGCACGCAGGGTGGTATTGTTTGTTGGCTTTTCTCTCGCTGCCATTTATAAGACAAAGGTGAGAAGCCGTGTTACGGCTTCGCAAGACCTTGAGCGCCGAAGGTGCGAAAGGTGTACTGCTCCTGTAAGAAGATTGGTTCGATTCCAAGCACGCGCACAGCTTTGACAATAGTTTCTAAAAAGTGTATTGTTATTTTAGGATAGTAAATAAAAAGGAGGATCAATGGAGTGCGCCGAGCAAGTTCAATATAAAGCCAAAGATTTTTTCAGCCATGTTGACCAAAGTACAACTATCAATCAATTTTCCTTGTACGTTCACCTGGTTTGCAGCAGTCTTCATTTGGATAAAACCCAAAAGATAGAAATATTGAGTAGAATTGTTTTACTCTACTCAGATCTTCTTTCAAACAACGCCGTCAAGCATTATCTTGATTTTTACAAAGACGGCGAGTTGGCGAACAGTCTTTTCCGAGATTTTAATCAACTGAGAGGTTATTTCGGGCATAAACTCAAAGACGGCTCTTACGAGGTTCGTTTAACTCGCAAAGTTTTAGCGGCCATGAAGAGGGTAAATCCAGATGCTCGTCAAGATTTTGCACGCGATGCTTTAAAGAAGTTTGATTTCCCTGGAGGTTTTGATCCGAAGAGCGGCAGATTCCACGGTTTTCAGAAATTTCTTCGCAACATCGCCGGTTTTTCCGACCCGCCTGGTAAAGTTTTACCTCTGCCGCGCCCGAAGGCCGTAGTGGAGAGTAAAGATTTTAAACAGGAGAAGATGGAGAGACATGTTTTTCTTTCTGAAAGCGTCACCTTCGTAAGATTGAGCAAGCTTCCAAAAACAGGTCGGAGAAAAAGAAAATGGAAATCTTTTTTCCGCGAAGCGGCCGCCAGGTCCTAGGGAATAGTCATGACCAAGTGTCATGACTATTTTATTTTTGCGATTGGTTCCAGCTTATGTATAATTGCTTTATGACTATTACTCGGCGAGGAATATTTTTTTTAGGAATCTTAATTTTACTTATTTCCACATCGTTTCTTGGTTTGCCGGCTTTTTGGAAAAATTTTTTATTGTTCGCCTCTAGCATTATTTTAATCGGCAACTCCGTTAAATTTGATTTTGGTAAAACTTCTAAAAAACCTCCACGTAAAAAAACAAAACCACTTAAAGAATTTACTGACGATTTTCATCAATCTAACTTAGAATGAAAGAGCGATGATTAAAATTAAAAAACATAAAGAAATATTTTTTCTCACGGGAGGAATTATTATTTTGATTTTAACTTTTGTTTTTTTGTCTGGCGATTCTTCTCACTATGTTTCTTCAGAAGCTAATTTGACTGTGGCCACAACTACTGAGCCCATTCCGCAATTTGTTCCGTCATACGTCACCACTCCGGCCCAAGTTAAAGGCGTTTACATGACTTCCTGGACGGCTTCACAGTCAAAGTTTCGCGACCCACTAATAAATCTTATTGGCCGAACCGAACTTAACAGTATTGTTATCGATATCAAAGATTATTCCGGCAAAATTGTTTTTCCGATTGAAGATAATCCAGAGCTCAAATCATTTGGTTCGGAGAGTGTCAGAGTCAAAGATATGCAGGATTTTATAGAAAGTCTCCATCAAAAAGGTATTTATGTTATTGGTCGCCTAGCGGTTTTCCAAGACGCTTATTTTGTAAAATATCGTCCTGATTTGGCTGTGCGAAATAAATCAGGCTCGGCCGTTTGGAAGGATTTCAAAGGAATCTCTTGGATTGACCCAGGTTCTAAAGAATATTGGGATTACATCGTGGCTTTGGCCAAAGAAGCTCGCAAGGTCGGCTTTGACGAAATTAATTTTGACTACATTAGATTTCCTTCTGATGGCAATATGCAAGACATTTCTTATCCATTTTCCTCATCCACGCCAAAAGCTGTTGTTTTGAAAAACTTTTTCGCTTATCTTCACGATAATTTAGTGACAGCTTCCAGTTCGCCTGACAGATTGAAAATTTCAGCCGACCTTTTCGGTTTAACTACTTCAGCTCAGGGCGATATGGGTATTGGCCAAGTTTTGGAAAATGCTCTGCCTTATTTTGATTATGTCGACCCGATGGTCTATCCATCACATTATCCGACGACATTTTTAGGATTTAAAGAACCGGAAGCTCACCCATATGACGTTGTTCATTTCGCCATGCAGTCAGCGGTTAAGAGGGCGGATGCTTTAGCTAGCACTACCGGACAAACAGTTGCAGCGCTTCGACCATGGCTTCAGGATTTCGGCTTGCGCATGGATTATGGTCCGGCGGAAGTTAAGCTTCAAATAAAAGCTACAAATGATGACGGACTTTACTCATGGCTTTTGTGGTCGGCTTCCAATCAATACACCACAGGCGCTTTGGGATTAAAGTAGGAGGTGCATTACTTAATTTGCTTCATTTTTTGGGCTTTCATATAATATCTTCATAATTATAAAAATATGAAAATAAAATCAGGATTTACATTAATAGAACTTTTGATCGTCATTGCCATCATTGGTATTCTTTCATCAGTTATTTTAGCTTCTTTAAATACAGCTCGAGCTAAAGGTGGCGATTCGGCCATCAAAGAAGATTTGGACAATATTAGAGACCAAGCCGAAATTGTTTATGATGGAGCCAATCCAAATTCATATGCCGCTGTTTGCGCTGATACAAAAGTAATGCAAGGTGTTAGTGCCGCTGCCTCTCAAGCCTATGGAGGACAGGCGTATTTTGCAGCCGGTCAAGCATCGGATGCTACTCACACTGTTTGCCACGCAGACCCAGCAGGTGTAGCTTGGGCAGCTTCAGCGCCGCTTCAGTCTAATGCATCAGTTTTCTATTGTGTTGATTCTACTGGCTATGCTACTACGACACCAAATAATTTAGCTTCTTCTGTTTACGTTTGTTCATAATATATTCTCAACTCCTCCTCGCTTGATTTATCGGAATATCTTATAATAGTGGATATTCTCTTATGAAAATTTATACCAATATGTCTATGGCCCAACGCGGGTTTACTTTGATTGAACTTTTGGTTGTTATTGCCATCATCGGCATTCTCTCGGCGGTTGTTTTGGCTTCCTTAAACACTGCTCGAAACAAAGGCGCTGATGCCGCTATTAAATCAAATATTAACAATATGCGATCTCAAGCAGAGATTTCTTATGATAATAATAATTCTTCTTATGTAAACGTTTGCATTGACGCCAAAATTCAGCAAGGTTTAAATGCGGCGGCAAGGCAATCATATGCCGGAGTAGCAGTATTTTCTAATGGTACAGCAGCTGATGCCACCCATGCCGTATGTCATTCACAGGCTGCATCTTGGGCGGCTACATCGCCATTGAAAACTAATGCCGCTGTCTACTATTGTGTTGACTCGACTGGTAATGCCACTACGACATCAACGGCGCTCCCTTCTTCCGGAGGTTTTCAATTTCAGTGTTCATAAATCTATTTGAAGTTTCAAAAGTTTTTTAAAAATTCAAAAATCGGCTTTGGCCGATTTTGTGTTATAATTCGCTCAATGGATTCAAATAAGGTTACATATTTTGCCGAAACTGACGCTAGAAACAAGAAGATAAAGTTCGGTATCAAAGCCAAAGACAGATTGAAACACGTCTACGTTATCGGCAAAACCGGCATGGGAAAGTCCACACTTTTGGAGAACATGGCTATTCAGGATATTCAAAATGGCGAAGGCATTGCTTTCATTGACCCGCACGGCGGCACAGCTGAAAAACTTCTGGATTATGTTCCGGAAAATCGGGTCAAAGACGTTTTATATTTTGCTCCTTTCGATATGGAATATCCGATTTCTTTCAATATCATGGAGGATGTCGGAATGGATAAAAGACATTTGGTGGTGGCGGGACTAATGGCCACATTTGAAAAAATTTGGGAAGATGCCTGGTCTGCTCGCATGGCTTACATATTGCAAAATACTTTAGCTGCCTTGCTGGAATATCCCGGCTCAAGTTTATTGGGGGTAAATCGTATGTACACCGACAAAGATTTCCGAAACAAAGTCGTGGCAAATATAAAAGACCCGGCCGTCAGGTCTTTTTGGGTTGATGAATATGCTAAATACACTGACCGTTATACTCAAGAAGCTACTCCGGCCATTCAAAATAAAATCGGTCAGTTTGCTTCCAATCCCTTAGTGAGAAATATTATTGGCCAGCCGTCTTCCTCTTTTGACCTGCGCAAGATGATGGATGATAAAAAAGTTCTTATCATTAACTTGTCCAAAGGCCGTGTTGGCGACGGTAATGCCAGACTTCTTGGCTCCATGCTCATTACTAAAATTTATTTGGCGGCCATGAGTCGAGCTGATTTGTCGGAAAAAGATATGGCCAAAGCGCCGAACTTTTACCTTTATGTTGACGAGTTTCAATCTTTTGCCAACAAATCTTTTGCAGATATTTTATCGGAGGCTAGAAAATACAAACTTAATCTGACAATTGCTCATCAATATATTGAACAAATGGAAGAAGAAGTGAGGGATGCCGTTTTTGGAAACGTCGGCACCATGGTCACTTTCAGAGTAGGCGCTTTTGATGCTGAAGTTTTGGAAAAAGAATTTGCTCCAGCTTTCACGGCGGAGGATTTGGTAAACCTCGGCTTTACCCAGATTTATTTGAAGCTCATGATTGACGGCGTTTCCTCGCAGCCATTTTCTGCCACAACCATGGCTCCCATCGCTAGACCGGAAATTAATTTTAAAGACGCCGTTATTAAACATTCGCGAGAGCAATTTTCCCAGCCGAGAAGCATCGTGGAGAAAAATATTGTCGATTGGCACGAGACGAAAATGGGAAGTACAGAAAATTCACCTAGACCTTTTGCTCCGCGCAGAGAAGAGCGTAATTTTGAACGTAGACCAGAGCCAAGTAGAGATATAAATCCAGAAAGAAGACCTTACACCCCGCCATCTAAATCAAGACATCCTTTAGAAGAAAGACAAGACAAGACAGAAATAAAAGTTGACGAAAATAAAGAAGCTTTTTTGAAAGCGGCGGAGATCCTGCGGCAAAATGAAAATAAAAGAAAAGAGGAGATAAAAAAAGTAGAACATGTTTCACTCTCTTCCTTAAAACCGGAAGATAAAAAAAATCCAAGTAGAGAAAATATTTCTAATTTGAAAGAAGCTTTGTCGCAGGTAATAAATAGGCCAAAACCTGTAGAGAAAAAAGAGATTCATGTGCAAACTCCAACAGTTACTCAAGATAAAGGAAAAGAAAAACCAAAAGAGAAAGCAGAAGAAAAAAAAGAGGAAGTTAAACCAATTGCTGAAAACAAGAATCAGGTTCCGGAAGATGTTTTGAAAGAAATTCTTAAAATGGAAGAGTGATATGAAAAGAATCCTCATTTTTTCCACGGCTTATTATCCGTCAGTGGGCGGAGCAGAAGTAGCCATCAAAGAATTGACCGACCGATTGCGCGGTTTTGAATTTGATTTGATTACGGCCAAATTAAATAAAACTTTGCCAAGCAAAGAATTAATCGGCCGGGTAAATGTTTATCGTATTGGCGCCGGCCGAGGCAATTTAGATAAATTTCTTTTGCCTTTTCGCGGGGCACTTTTAGCTTTAAAACTTAATAAAGAAAGAAAATATTTTTGTTTTTGGCCGGTTATGGTGACTTATGCCAGCGGAGCGGCCTACATTGCCAATATTTTGCGAAGTATTTTCGGCAAGAAAAAAATCCCAGTGGTTTTAACTTTGCAGGAAGGTGATTCAGAAACCCATTTGCGCTATCGTTGGATTGGTTTAATTCATCTTTCCTGGAAGTTAGCCTTGCGAAGGACGAATTTTTTAACTGGAATTTCTAATTTTTTATTGCATCGAGCCAAAAAGCTTGGCTACCGCGGCAAAAAAGCTTTGATACCAAACGGTGTTAATATCAAAACTTTTTCCAGAAAGATTACTAAAAAAACTCAAGAAGAATTTAAAATTAAATTGGGCAAAAGAGACGGAGAAGTATTTTTGGTAACGGTCGGCCGCTTGGAGCATAAAAATGCCACGGACGATATTATTTCATCTCTAGTTTATTTGCCGGAGTATGTAAAACTTTTAATTATCGGAAGCGGAGCTTTGAAAATGCAATTGCAAAAACAAGCTTTGAAACTGAAAGTGGAGGAACGGGTAAAATTTTTAGGATTTATTCCTCACGAAAATATTCCGGAATATTTTTCCGCTAGCGATATCTTCGTAAGACCGTCGCGTTCCGAAGGCTTTGGCAATTCTTTTATCGAAGCTATGGCTGCCGGATTGCCGGTTATCGCCACACCAGTTGGCGGCATCATTGATTTTGTCGATGACAAAGAAACCGGCCTTTTTGCTTCACCAGACAATCCGCAATCAATCGCTAGAGCAGTCAGAACTTTGATGGATGATACCCGTCTCAAAGCTCACGTTATAGATAAGGCAAAAAATAGAGTGAAAGATCGCTACAGTTGGGACTACATTTCCAAAGAAATAAAACGCTTGGTTTTTCTAAACTTGTAATGTAGATTAAAACTTATGAAAATTGTTATTGCTACTGGCATTTATCCTCCGGAAATTGGAGGTCCGGCAAAATACGCTAAAAACTTGGCTAGTGTTTGGTTGAAAGATGGTCACGAGGTTTCAATCAAAGTTTTTAGCCGTTTTAATAAATTCCCCACGGGCGTTCGCCATATTCTATATTTTTTATCCATAATACCGGCCATTGCTTCAGCTGATTACATTTTAATTTTGGATAATTTTAGCTGTGCTTTGCCTACTGTCGTAGCTTCTTTAATTTTTAATAAAAAGACAGTTTTACGTACTGGCGGTGATTTTTTGTGGGAACAATATGTTGAAAGAACGGGAGATTTAGTTTTACTTCGAGAATTTTATAAAACTAGAATTAATAGATTTTCTTCTAAAGAAAGAACCATTTTTAAAATGATAGGTTTTGTTTTAAGAAAAGTTAAAGCCATTATTTGGAGTACGCAATGGCAAAGGGAAATTTTTAAAGAACCATATCATTTATCTAAAGAAAAAAATTTTGTTGTTGAAAATTATTATGGGCCGAAAGTAGCGGATTTTGTTCCGGAAAGTAAAAATTTTATAGCTTCATCAAGGCAGAATAAATTAAAAAATCTTCAATTATTAAAAACAGTTTTTTCAGACGAAGACATTATAAATAAAGGTGGAATTCTTGATACCAAACCGGAGTCATACGCAAAATTCTTTGAGAAGATAAGAAAATCTTACGCAGTTATAGTTGCCTCCATAAGCGATATTAGTCCAAATTTGATTTTGGATGCCATACGATGCAGCAAACCTTTTATTGTAACCAAAGAAACTGGTTTATATGGGCGCATCAAAGATGTTGCTCTATTTGTTGACCCAAAAGACAAGGAGGATATTTCCCAAAAAGTTTTGTGGCTTTGCGACGAAAAAAATTATGACGACCAAAAGAAAAAAATAGAATCTTTCAATTTTACTCATAGCTGGGAAGATATTGCCAAAGAAATTATCGGCATTTTTAAAGATTTATGAAAATAATTTCTATTGGTTCAGACATAAAATTATTTGAAGAAAATTCTCAATCTAGAGTGAAGCAAATTGAATATGGCAAACTTTTTGACAGGGTAGATATTATCGTTTTTAGCAATAAGAGCCAAAATTTTAAAACCATTCAAATATCCGATAATGTTTTCATTCATCCCACCAATTCCCGGAATAAATTATTTTATGTTTTTGATGCTTTCAATATTGGGCGAAAAATAATTAAAGAATTTAAATCGGATGTGGTATCTACTCAAGACCCGTTTGAATCAGGTTTAGTTGGATTGAAACTGAAATTTTTATGCGAATTGGCTTTGCAAGTCCAAGTTCATACAGATTTTTCCAATAAATATTTTATCCTTCATTCCCCACTAAACGTTATTCGTTTTATTATGGCTGAAGTTATTTTAAGTTTTGCCGATTCAGTCAGAGTTGTGTCAGATAGAGTGAAAAAGTCAGTTCATAACTTGCCGGAGCATATTTCTCTATTGCCGGTTTATATTCCTATTCTTGCTTTACCAACTGAAAGAATTTATGAAAAAGACGCTATCTCAATTTTAACTGTTTCTAGATTGGAAAAAGAAAAAGATTTAAAGACGGCTATTTTAGCTTTTAAAAAATTAATTGATTCTGGCATTTCTGCTGAATTTATTATTGTTGGCGATGGGATGGAAAGAAAAAGTTTGGAAGATTTTGCAAAAAATCTTGAGCTTTCCAGCAAAGTTATTTTTAAGGGCTGGCAAAATCCGCAAAGCTATTATTCCAGAGCTGATATTTATATTTCCACATCTCTTTACGAAGGTTACGGCATGTCTATAGTAGAAGCTTCTCAACATGCTTCGGCTCTAGTTATTTCAGACGCTGGCATAAGTGATTATTTTGTAAATGGAGAGTCGGCTTTTATTGTTAAACCGAGGGATGTAAATGGTTTTGCCGATGCCTTGAAAAAGCTGGCTTTAGATTCGGATTTGAGAAAAAAGATGGGGGAGAAAGCTAAGAAAATTGTTCAAAGGAATTTAATTTCTAAAGAAGATTATTTAAATAAATATAAAGGGTCTTTAAAAGAGGCTTTGAAGGTAAAAAATTCTGGAATCGGAATTTTTAAAAGAAATATTTTGCTTCGCTACTTTGTAGCCGGTTTTACAGCTGCCTTTACCAATATTTTCCTACTCTATGTTTTTACTGAATTTTTAAAAATTTGGTACGTTTATTCTTCAGCCCTTTCTTTTATTGTGGCTTTGTTCATTAGTTTTATTCTTCAGAAATTTTGGACTTTCGCTGATAAAGAAATTACTAAAGCTCACCGTCAATTTATCAGATACTTTTTAGTAGGAATATTCGGAGTATTGTTAAATACTCTATTAATTTATATTTTTGTGGAATTTTTAGGTGTTTGGTATATATTAGGTCAAATTTTTACCGGCGTAATTATTGCCGTAATAAACTTTTTCTTATACAAAATGCTAATTTTTAAAAAATGAGGTTGTTAATTTTTACCCAAAAAGTGGATGACACGGACCCAACATTAGGATTTTTCGTTGGTTGACTTAGGGAATTTGCTAAAAAATTTGAATCAATAGAAGTTGTTTGTTTGGAAAAAGGCCAATTTGAATTGCCTCAAAATGTTACGGTTTATTCTTTAGGCAAGGAAATAAAAAAATCACGCCTTTCATATCTAATAAATTTTTATAGATACTTGGGTATTATTTATGGTTCTTATGACGCCGTATTCGTTCATATGAATCAAGAATATGTTTTATTGGCGGGATTTTATTGGATGATTAAAAAAATCCCAGTCTATCTTTGGCGCAATCATCGCCGCGGTGGAATATTAACCACAATAGCTGTTTATTTATCAACTAAAGTATTTTGCACTTCAAAAGATTCTTTCACTGCCCGTTTCAAAAAGACGAGGATTATGCCAGTTGGCGTCGATACGGAATTATTCAAACCGGTCGATGGCGTTATTCGTAAAAAATATTCAGTGTGTATGATTGGCAGAATTTCACCGGTAAAACAGATTGGATTAGGACTTGAGGCAGTAAGGATTCTAGTGGAAGAAGGAGTTCAAATTTCTTTATCCGTTATTGGTCCAAAAACGAATGAGGAATATTTTAGATATCTTAAAAATTATGTAGAAGTAAATAATCTTTCAAATTTTGTAAGTTTTTCTGCTGAATTACCGCCAGAAAAATTACCGGAAATTTATTCCAGTTACGAAATTTGTTTAAACTTAACGCAATCCGGTTCTTTTGATAAAACTATTGTCGAGGCTGCTGCTTGTGGGGCCATTCCTTTGGTTTCCAATCAATCACTCAAGGATTTGTTACCGAAAAAATGTGTCACCAGTTCAAGATCGGAGGAAATTGCCAAATCTTTGGAGAAGTTATTAAATGCCCATGAACAGCTTGAATTACAGAAGGATTTAAGATTATTTGTTGAACGAGAGAGCCTCTTTATCCTAGCCCAAAAACTTTTTTTCAGAACTTGCCCAATATTAATTTCTAGGCTATATTTTAGCCACATGAAAAAAGGGCAGAAAAAGGAATTGATTCTGGTAACCGGCGGCGCGGGATTCATCGGGTCAAATTTCATCAGACTTATACTTTCCAAATACAAAAATATTGATATTGTTAATTTGGACGCTTTAACTTACTCGGGCAATTTAGAAAACCTGGGTGATATTTCAAAAGATTCTAGATATGTTTTTGTAAATGGAAATGTCGCAGATAAAAGTACGATAGAAAAAGTATTTGCAAAATACAAACCGACATACGTCATAAATTTTGCTGCCGAGACGCATGTGGACAGAAGCATTCACGTCGGGGCAAAAGAATTTATTGATACAAATATCACCGGAGTCTTCAATATTTTAGAAGAGGTTAAAAAGTGGGGCGTGAAGAAATGTCTGCAAGTCTCAACCGACGAGGTTTTCGGCAGTCTGCCTTTGGACTCAAAGAAAGCTTTCAAAGAAACAACACCTTTTTCTCCCAATGTGCCGTATTCGGCTACTAAAGCGGCCGGCGATCTTTTGTGCAACGCTTATTTCAGTACGTGGAAAGTGCCTGTTGTTGTTACTCATTGCTCCAATAACTATGGTCCATATCAATATCCGGAGAAATTAATTCCTTTTTTTATTTTGCGAACTCTAGAAAATAAAACTTTGCCTTTGTATGGAGACGGTAAAAATGTTAGAGATTGGATTTTTGTGCTGGATCATTGCTTGGCTTTGGAACTTTGCCTTTTCAAAGGAAGGCCGGGCGAGGTTTACAATATCGGCGCTGACAATGAAATAAATAATTTGGAAATTGCCAGAATGATTTTGAAGTATTTTAAAAAAGATATGTCCAGTATTGAATTTGTCGCCGATAGGCCCGGTCACGATAGGCGTTATGCTATAAATTCTTCCAAGATAAATAAAGAACTTGGATGGAAGCCAAAGTATAAATTTGAAAAGGCTTTTGCCGATACCATTAAATGGTATGTCAATAATCCGCAATGGATTTTAAATGTTCGAAAGAAAACAGGAATTTTTAATCCCCATATTGATTTATGGAAAGCTCACGGAAATAGAATACTAAAATGAAGGGAATAATATTAGCCGGCGGGCGAGGCACTCGTCTTTTGCCTCTGACCAAAATTACGAACAAACATCTTTTGCCTATTTTCAATAAGGCTATGATTGAATATCCTCTGCAAACTTTGCTTAGGGCTGGCATTACAGACATCCTTATTATTTCCGGGCGTGAACACGCCGGGGATTTTGTGGAATATCTAGGTTCGGGGAGCGATTACAGCGCTGATTTTACATACAAAGTTCAGATTAAAGCCGGAGGCATTGCTCACGCTTTATACTTGGCCAAAGAGTTTGTGGACGGAGATTCTATGACTGTAATTTTGGGCGACAATATATTTGAAGATGATTTTAAAGAAAAAGTTAGTAATTTTAAGGGCGGGGCAAAACTATTTTTGAAAGAAGTATCCGACCCGGAACGCTTTGGAGTGGCTACTCTGAAAGGGAATAAAGTAATAAAAATCGTGGAGAAGCCCGAGAAAGCTGAATCAAATTTTGTCACTACCGGAATATATCAATTTGATAAAAATGTATTCAAGATTATAGAGAAGCTAAAGCCGTCAGCTCGAGGCGAGTTAGAGCTTACAGATGTTAATAATGCTTATATCAAAAAAGGTCAAATGAAAGCTGAATTTGTTACAGGATTCTGGTCTGACGCGGGCATTTTTGATTCTCTGGCAAAGTCCATAATTTGGGCTAGTAACAAAGATGAGAATAAAATTTAAAATCTAACTTATTAATGAATGAAAAAATAATAGAAAGAAAAATATGTCGTATTTGCGATAGCCGCGATTTTGCGGAAGTTATTAATCTTGGCCTAATGCCAGTATCAAATGCATTTTTAACTGAGGAAGAACTAAATTCCAAAGAAGAAACTTTCCCATTGGCTGTTCACATTTGTAAAAATTGCAAATCACTTCAATTGAAGCACTTGGTTTCGCCGAAACTTATATTTGAAAATTATCATTACGCTACTGGAGCAAGCAGGCCTTTGGTCGAACATTTTAACGGCCTAGCTCAAGAAATATCTAAAAATTATGTTCAAACTCCTCTTGATTTAGTTATTGAAATCGGAAGTAACGATGGCAGTCTTCTTTCTAAAATAGATAAAGGCAGAGTTTTGGGCATTGATCCGGCAGAAAATATTGCAAGTATCGCAATTGAAAAAGGTATACCGACGAAGGTTGGTTTTTTCGATTCTCATTTTTCCAAAAAATTAAAAGATGAATCTGGAGAAGCGAAAGTGATAGTGGCCAACAATGTTATGGCTCACATAGACGATATAAAAGATGTTTTTAAAGGCGTGAAAAATTTGCTGACGGAAGACGGAGTTTTTATTTTTGAAGTTCACTGGGTTGGGAATTTGTTAACCGAAGGCGGTTTTGATCAAATATATCATGAGCATATTTACTATCATTCGCTCCATAGTCTGAAAATACTGGTAAATTCTTTGGGAATGGTAATAAAGGATATTTGTTCCGTGCCCATCCACGGAGAATCCATGAGACTGTATGTTGGTCGTTCGGGAAAGGAAAGTGATGGCGTAGTTAAATTTTTGAAACGCGAGAAGGAAAATGGATTAACGGAAATCAATACTTATATGAAATTTAATAAGAAGGTAGAACTTCTTAAACGTGAAATATCCGAACTTTTAAAGAAAATAAAAAGCCAAGGCAAAAAAATAATTGGTTATGGCGCCCCGGCTAAAGGGAACACTTTGCTTAATTATTTTGAAATTGGGCCAAGCATTTTGGATTATATTGTCGATACTACAATATATAAACAAGGACTTTATACTCCCGGCAGCCATGTATTAATCGTTAATCCCGATATTTTAAAAAAAGAAATACCGGATTATGCCCTTCTTTTGTCCTGGAATTATGCCCAGGCGATTTTAGATAAGGAAAAAGAATTGCGGGCAAAAGGCACCAAGTTTATAATCCCGGTCCCAAGAGTGAGAGTCATATAAATTCAATGTATAAAAAAAAGACTGTAAGCATAGTCATTCCAACTTACAACGAAGCGGAGTCTATTGCATCCATCATCAATGGTTTTTTTCAGACTGGTTTTGTCGACGAAGTAATTGTGGTCGACAACAATGCTTTGGGAAATACAAAAGAAGAAATTGAAAAAACAAAAGCTCATCGTGTTTTGGAAAGCCGCCAAGGTTATGGCTACGCTTTAATGCGCGGACTTCGTGAGGCCAAAGGGGATCTCATCGTTATGTGCGAAGCTGATGGCACGTTTGAGCCGAACGATCTTCACAAATTTTTGTTATATAGCGACGATTTCCAGGTGGTTTTTGGCACGCGCACTTCCAGAGCTGCCATTTATTCGGGAGCATTCATGCCTTTCCCAGTACGCTTCGGCAATTGGTTATGGGCTAAAGTCATTGAAGTTTTATTTAATGGTCCAGTTTTAACCGATGTTGGCTGCACTTATAAATTGGTTAATAGAAAACTTTTGTCGAGCATC
>Ga0207093_1052_pt1 | contig 20489 bp, 17 predicted proteins | sample Alteio_BWMinHeat_89_FD_153519 | JGI IMG/M metagenome (GOLD analysis project Ga0207093, IMG submission 153519) | Enriched cells from forest soil in Barre Woods Harvard Forest LTER site, Petersham, Massachusetts, United States -... | ecosystem: Environmental > Terrestrial > Soil > Temperate forest >... | reverse complement strand
TGCTGCTGCTCTATGGAGTGGGCTCGCGGGTTAGTGAGCTCATCGGACTTAACCTTGCGGATTTCAGTGCCACTGAACGCTGGGTGAAAATTGTCGGCAAAGGAAACAAGGAACGGATTGTTCCGCTCACCGATCACCTGGCTGAGCAAGTGCGCGTTTATCTGACAGAAGCGCGTAGCTATCTCTTGAAAGAAGATAAGAATCTGCAATCATTGTTAATCAATGATCGCGGTCATCGTCCTTCCCGTGTGGATGTTTGGCGTTGGCTGGCCGCTTGGTCAGTCAAAGCCGGATTTCCCGAACCCGTTAATCCGCACCGTTTTCGACATGCTTGTGCAACGAGTTTGCTTGAAAACGGTGCTGATTTACGTTCGATCCAAATGCTGCTGGGACATTCCAGTATCCAGACTACGCAAGTTTACACGTCCGTAACGACGCAAAATCTTGTCCGAACAGTGGACGAGCATCACCCTCTATCTCAAATAGAAGTGGAAACCAGCCTGGACTAAATTTCGCATGAGGACCCTGCAAGTGCCAATGGCACCCGGAGGGGTTCATGCGAGTTTTTTCATTCATCGAACAAAAATCAAAACTGTTGCCAGTCGAAGTTGAGGTGGCCTTGTGGCCTGGTCTTCCCGTCATCCAATTTCTTGGACGCGCCGACAGTCATCTCAAAGAATCTTCCTTGCGCATCAAGAGTGCGATCAAAGCGGCGGGCTTTGAGTTTCCGGTGGCGCAACAGATAGTGGTTAACCTGCGACCGACGCATGTGCCGAAATCGTCTCGTGGCATTGAGCTGGCGGTGGCGGCGGCTTATCTGTGGATGAGCGGGCAGATCCCACAGCCGATCATCGACGAGAGTTTTTTTATCTATGGTGAACTTTCGTTGTTTGGACAAGTGTGCGCGCCGGAAAGCTTAAAGCAGGCCAACATGAAGATCGACGCCGGTTCCGCCGGGATGGCGGTCGATCAACCGACGGTCTTGACCGGCGAGCTCAAAGGTAAATTTGGGTTTCGCCGTTGGGTTGCGCGCAATCTGTCGATGCTTCGGCAACCGGAAATGATTCCGGCGGAAGGTTTGGCTTTGCCGACGACATGCCCGAATCAAATTGATCGCATGTTCTTTAGTGAAGCGGAAGCGCGCTTGCTCGAGGTGCTGGCGATCGGCGGACATCACGTCATGCTCGCGGGACCCGCCGGCGCGGGAAAATCCACTTTGGCGCGCGCTCTGGTCGAGCTATTGCCGGAGCCCACCCAGGCGGAACTGCTCGAAGTCCTGAAGTTGAATCCCTGCGCGCGCTGGCGGCCATTGATCGAGCCGCACCACTCAACGCCGAGGGCAGCGATGATCGGGGGCGGTTCGGTTCCCAGCCCCGGGGAAGTGGCGCGGGCTCATTTAGGGGTGTTGTTGTTGGATGAACTTTTGGAATTCGACCGGGTCGTGCTGGAGGCTTTGCGCGAACCTTTCGAAGCGGCGCAACTGCGCATTGGGCGAGTGGGCGGGGTGGAGATTTACCCGCTCAGTGCCCAAATTGTCGGAACTACCAACCTATGTCCGTGCGGCGACTTTTTGCCGGGAGAGATTTTGCGCAAGCGTTGTCGCTATCCATTGCGCAAATGTCGCAGCTACGCCGATCGGTTGTCCGGGCCATTGCTGGATCGGTTTCAGATTGTGTTTTTTAACAAGCCGACGCAGACGCGGCCGGTGTTGGGCGAGCAAATTCGCGCGAGGGTTGGGGCTACCCGGGCCCGGAACGCGAATGGCAGATGGAATCGGGAATTGACCCTGGAAGAGCTTGGTGGACTTTTGGATAAGACGGTGCGGTCGGTGGGTTTTACTTCACGGGCGCTGTCGCAAAGGCGGTACCTCGCGACACTGCGTGTTGCCAAGAGTTTCGCTGATCTGGCGGGCAAATCGGCGATTGGTATGGAGGAGGTTAATGAGGCACTAAGGTGGACCGTGGAGCCATTTGATCTAATTCAGCTGTGGGATTAGGGCCTCCAGGCTTGGCCCTAATCCTCAGTTGCATTTTATGGAGGGTTTAATTAATTTGGCGACTCCTCGAATGGTGATGTGGCCGAGGAGCTAGGCAGCGCTCTGCAAAAGCGTGTACGGGGGTGCGAATCCCTCCATCACCTCCAAGCTTTCTTCTGAAGGCAATGGAGCACTAATGTGTTTCTCGGCAATGGTCATTCAAGAGACCAAAGAATTGAACCTCAAGACTCAAGCAAGGGTTCAAATCGACCTGTACGATGATTTGTTTGAGCGCAGGCTTGTCGGTGAAAAAATCTTGATCGATAAGGCGATGGAATATCCATTCACGCACTTTGCATCGACTCATCAGGAAATTGAGATCAAAAGGAAAATCAACGAATGGCATGCGCTTGAGGTTCAGCGCCTCGAGACTGACCTTTTCAAGCAAAAAGCGAGGATGGACGAAGCCTCCCGCATTTTGGCGACCAAGGTCACGAAAAAGGCGCAGGAAGACCAACGGATCGCCGGCAGCAAAATTGAAAAGCTTAAGGTCGCTATCAGTAGAAACCGCTCAATTGAGTTTGAAACTGAAGATGATCAAAGAATTTTCCCTTTCTACTACGTCTCCATGATTTGTTTGGATGAAAACGGCGAGAAGATCATTCGGCCCGTTCGATATCATATGCGGCCACATAACAAGGACGAGAGCTTTGATCGACAATATGAAGGTTGTTACAATGCGCGGCTCGATAATCTTGAGACCGTGCCGTGGTGGAAAGACTCATTTGGCAAACGGCATGGCCTTATGCTGATCCGGAAGTTTTACGAAAATGTAGCTCGATCGGAATATGCTAAGACGTTCCCAGTGCCTGACCCCGCGGCGAAACAAGCGAATCTTGTCTTATGCTTTGAGCCACCCGACGACGAGATCATGTTTATTCCAATGCTTTGGGATGTTTGGAATAAGCCTGACAAGGCAACACTTTACTCTGCCGCTCTTATTACCGATGACCCAAGTCCAGAGGTGGCAGCGACGGGCCACAATCGAACGCCGATTTCCATCAAACCAACAGTAGTAGACGATTGGCTTCACCCAAGCGGAAAATCAATGGCTGACCTCTATCGCATTCTCGGCGAGAGGGTGCGGCCACGCTTTGCTCACAGAATCTTTCAAGCCGCCTAGTGCCCCATCACTTTTTGGAATTGTGATTAGCTCTAGACTGCTATTGCCGTTGCTTCTCTTAAGAACACGTTAAGATCGCTGTCCGTAAGACTGGCCAGTCAAAGGATTCCTTCCATCGCAAAATCAAACCAAGCAGTATCGAAAGGGGAATCTTCTATGTACGACATTTTGGTTTCCATAATGTTTCCACAGTTGGCCAACTGATTCGGAGGACTGCTGATATGCCAACGGTTCAATCTGATGAAGTTCTACAAGTCCTCTTTGTCGAGGACAGCGAAGAAGATCTTTGCTTCATGGAGCGTGAGCTGACCAACGCTGGACTTCGCTTTCAAAGCCAGCGGGTGACTTCTGCAATTGATTTGCGGGCCATGCTTCACAAAAATGTTTGGGACATTGTCATTTCGGATTACATGATTCCAGGTTTCGGCGGCTTGGAGGCTCTTGCCATCGTCAAAGAAGAAAAACCAGGAATTCCTTTTGTCATTGTGTCTGGGTCGGTTGGCGAAGAGAAGGTCGCGGAAGCCATTCGTCTTGGCGCAAGAGATTACTTAATCAAGGATCGATTAACGCGACTCCCGAGCGTAGTGACCCGGGAAATTAATGTAGGCAAAGAAATCGGACACAGGAAAACCTTGGAAGTCGAGGCAAAACTGTCCAAAGAAAATCTTGAGCGCCTCAAAAGATTTTTCCCTATTGGCGTGGCGGAGCGAATTGCTTCCGGTCAGAAAGCCAATCCTTTCGAATGGCATAGGAAAGATGTCACTGTGCTTTTTGTCGACCTTCATGGATTTACCAGTTTCGTCGAGCTGACGGAACCTGAAATTGTGGTTCAACTTCTCACAGATTATTATTCTCGCGTCGCAAAAGCCGCTCTTGAATTCGATGGAACTATCGGTCATGTCGCCGGCGACGGGATTATGGTTTTTTTCAATGATCCTCTCGACATTCCCAACCCCCAGGAAATGGCCGTGCGAACCTGCGTTCGTCTTCGCGAAGAGCTTGCTGACCTTAAGCAACAGTGGTCAGAAATGTCTTACTCTATAGATTTCGGAGCGGGCATTGCATCGGGATTTGCGACTGTCGGAGGAATTGGAGTGGAGGGCTGCTGGGACTATTCTGTCATCGGAACAGTGACCAATGTTGCTCAAAGACTTTGTACAATTGCAAAACGAGGTCAGATTTTAGTTCCGCAACGGATGGTGCATATGATTTCCGATTTTGCAGATGTTTCACCGTTCGGTTCACAGGAACTCAAAGGTATTCACAGTCCGACAGTTGTTTATGAAGTAATTCGATTGAAGAATGGTAGCTAGCCCAGAGGGAATAGGTATGGCAGAGACGTTTAAGGTTATTCTCATTGAAGATGTTGATGAAGATGCCGAGTTGGTCCTTCGTTTCGTCAAAAAATATTCGCCGGATGTTGAATACGAGCGAGTACAAACCGGGGCCGAACTGCAGCAGGCCTTATTGAAACAAAAGTGGGACCTCATCCTCTCTGACTATCGACTGCCGACGTTTTCCGGTCCCGAAGCCATCAAACTGGTCAAAGAGACGAAAAGCGACGTTCCTCTTATCCTAGTTTCGGGAACCATTGGTGAGGAAATAGCGGTAGAGGCTGTCAAAATGGGGGCCATTGATTACGTCTTGAAAAGCAACCTGGGTCGCCTGCCGACCTCAATCGAACATGCAATACGCGAAAAGAAGGCAGAAGGCGAAAACCGCAAACTGATGAAGCAGCTTGAGCAGGCGCAAAAAATGGAGGCCGTAGGTCGATTGGCCGGAGGTGTAGCCCACGACGTAAATAATGCTCTGGCAACCATCACAATCTATGGGGAGATGGCCCTTGAGCAAATTGAATCTTCAAACCCAAAGGAAGCGCGCAAAAGTATCGAAGGAATTCTAGGGGCACAGCAGAGTGCTGCAGGAATTGTCCGTCAGTTGCTTTCCTTTAGTCGAAAGAATTTTGAGCCCCCTAAAATCGTAGATTTTGCGGCAGTCCTCAGTGGGGTGAGTCCGCTGATTAAGACTCTCTTGGGTGCAAGGATAGAATTTAAAATTCAATCTCCTTCGGCTCGCCTGGAGGTTTTGGCTGATCCTACACAGATTGAGCAAGTCATAATGAATCTCGCGGTCAATGCGCGCGACGCTATGACCCAAGGTGGGACATTCAGCTTAACCCTGGGAACTCAACAAGTGGATGTACCACCGCCCGAAGCTCGGCTTCCCATGGCACCGGGTTCATATGTTTGTCTTTCGGCACGCGATTCAGGTTCCGGTATGTCCGCAGAAGTTCTGGAACGCATATTCGAACCTTTCTTCACCACAAAGGAAGTTGGAAAAGGAACCGGACTTGGCTTGTCTGTGATTTACGGAATTATCAAGCAAGCTAAAGGCACCCTGGTCGTGGAGAGCGAAGAGGGCCGGGGAACTGAGTTCAAGGTATTCTGGCCGGCCTCACAAGGGTCCAAAGAAACGGTACACAAGAATGAGCCCAAATCCCAGGGACCTACCAAAGCAAATAAACAAGCTAATATTCTTCTGGTCGAAGACGACCATTCGTTTAGAGTTTGTCTTTTGGCGATGCTTCGCAAAAATGGTTACTCGGTAACCGAAGCGTCCAGCGGTGAAGAAGCACTGAAAATCGTTTCGAGTCAGAAATTGGACGTCCATATTTTGATCACAGATATGGTCATGCCGGGAATGAGCGGTTCTCAACTCGCCAAAGACTTACAAGGAAAGATATCGATGTTGCCCGTTCTCTATTTATCCGGATACGCCGACGACACCATGGCGGAATATAAGATTGACGCCAATTCCACTTGGTTCCTGCAAAAGCCTTTCACATCAAAAGCATTTATTGAAAAAGTCTCTGAAGTTCTCAACAATGATAGCAATCTCATACGGAAGGATTCGTGATGCTTACGGCGGCGATCGCGCTCATTATCGCGTCAAACATATCTTACGCACAGGAGGCCAAAGATGTGTCGGTGCCAGAACGCCAGTCTCTGCTCACGCCCGTAGAATCTGTCGATTCAAGCTTGGAGACCCACGGGTTTATGAGTCAGGGGTATGTGCAAAGTACCAATAATAATTTCTTTCCGGACTCAGTGCAGGGAACGACCCAATTTGCCGAAATAGGTTTCAATATAAACAAGCAATTGACTCCTGATTTGCGGGCTGGTTTTCAACTTTTTGCCAGAGATTACGGACAAGGTTCAAATCCAAGTTTCCAAGCCAGTTTTGACTGGTTTCTTCTCGATTATCACTGGCGTGATTGGTTGGGTATTAGAGCGGGAAGAATAAAATTACCCTTCGGTTTGTATAATGACACTAGCGATATCGACTTGGCACGCGACCCTATTTTGCTTCCTCAATCTGTTTATCCTTATTCGAACACCAACTTCCTGTTGGCTCAAACAGGGATTGAACTTTATGGGATTGCGGACATGTCGTCCGTCGGGGCTCTGGAATACCGCCTTTATCATGGAACTATCGAAGTCAATACGGCCTATGCGCCGGGTTCTCCGTTTCAGATCCTAGATTTATATGTACCTTATGTCAGTGGAGGCCGGGTGATCTGGGACACCCCGCTGGATGGACTTCGTATCGGAGTCAGTTCTCAAGACCTTTTATTGAGTACAGATCTCGTTTCGGGATCAACTCGATTTTCAGTCTCCATCCCGGCAACACTGACGATAGGGTCACTGGAATACACGTATAAGTCTTTTCAATTGGTTGCTGAGTATTCCAAATGGTGGGTCTCCTCGATTAGCTCGAATACCTCGCTTTTTCCCAACTCAGCGCAAACTAGTGAAAAATACTATGTGATGGCTAGCTACAGGGTTAGAAATTGGCTACGCCCCGGCCTATATTATTCTGCATCTTTTCCGGACGCCACTAATGAAAATCAAAGTCAGAACATATCGCGTGACTATGCCGCCTTTTTGCGAATTGATCTCTATTCGAACTGGATTTTCAAACTCGAAGCGCATTACATGGACGGGACCGCGGGACTGAGTTCCTCGCTCAACGGGGGAACAGCGCTAAGTGCAATGCCGGAGTATTGGGCTCTATTTTTAGCAAGAACAACGGTTTCGTTTTAATAACGGAGGGATGGATATTAGTCATGAGGATGATCGCTAAAGCGCTAGTTTTTTCTTTCGGACTTGCCCACAACCTTTCCGTTTTAGCGGCGGAGACTGAATTTCAAGTTGTAGTCAATCAAGCGAATGAAATGACGACTATAGATCATAAATTTTTAGCAGACATTTTTTTTAAGCGAGCGACTCGATGGCCAAATAGCGCAAAGATTTCGCCAGTGGACCTAGATGCAAACTCCCGGGTCCGCGCGGAGTTTTCAGATGAAATATTGAACAGACCTGTCTCCGCGGTTAGAGTTTATTGGCAACAGCTTATTTTCTCCGGCCGGGATATCCCACCACCTGAGTTGAGGAACGACAAAGAGGTAATCGATTTTGTTTCATCACGTGAAGATGCTATCGGCTATGTATCAATTCATGCAGATGTACACCGCATAAAGGTTGTGCAAGTTAGGTAATATGAGGCGCTTGAACCTTCGCCAGAAATTGGCAGCTATCATTGCCACGGTGGTCGTTGCATTTGTAGTCAATAGTGTTGTTGGTTGGTTCTTTGATCGGGAAATGCAGAACCAAATGTCAAATATTCGTGATCAGTATATTCCTCTCGTCGAATTGGGGTACAGACTTGATACTCAGTTTGAGGCGATTGGGCTTGGATTCCGCGATGCTGTTTCTGCCCAAGACATCCCTGGTTTGACGAAAGTTCAAGAAGCGAAGGCTAAACTCATCGCAGAACTGGAGTCAGCTAAAAAAATTGTCGTTCCGGAACAGATTGATCAAGCAAAAAGTGCGGTCGAGAGTTACTTTGTCATCGCGAACGAGACTTCGCAGAGATTAATTAAGTCTGAGTCAGGAATCTCGATCATGGACGCGATGACTGAAATGCAGACAAAACGCGCATTGGCTGAGTCGCTGCTAAAGAAAATTGCGGATTTTGATCGAGGAAAGCTCTCTGAGGCGTTTACCCAAGCTTCGCGGGCGCAAAAGTGGGCAGCACAAGTTAGATTTTGGTGTAGTGTTATCTGTCTCGCATTCATATTGCTCATATCCAGTTTCATTTCTCGAGACATTGTGTCCAAAGTTAACGAGATAACGGCGGGCTTAGCACGATTTGGCGAAGGCGACTTTAAACTCCCTATTAAAATATGGGGACGTGACGAACTCTCTGAGCTAGGTCGGCAGGTCAATGTCATGGCTGAAAGAGTACAAGGGCTGATGAAAGAACTTGAAGCATTTAGCTACTCTGTCGCACACGATTTGCGAGCGCCGCTCAGAAGCGTGTTGGGATTCAGCAGTATACTGCTCGAAGACCATGCGGAAGGCCTTTCCCCGGATGCGAAGTCTTCGCTCGATCGAATCGCATTAGCAGCTCAAAGGATGGGGCAAATGGTTGACGGGCTCTTAAGCCTGTCGCGTATGAACCGCGCGCCTTTGACTAAGCAGCCTGTGAATCTTTCGAAGATTGCTTCTAATGTTATAGAAGAACTCAAATCAAATGATCCAAACCGAGTTGCCGAATTCACTTCTCCACAGAATATTATGGCATCTGCAGATCCAAAGCTGCTCGAAGTTGTTTTATCAAATCTTTTGGGGAATGCATGGAAGTTTACGAAAAAATGTGCGCAGACGGAAATTCAATTCGGTACCAAGAACGACGATGAGAAATTGATCTATTACGTGCGCGATAACGGAGCCGGTTTTGATATGAAATATGCAGACCAGCTCTTTGGGACATTTCAAAGACTTCACAGGGCTGATGAATTTGAGGGTCACGGAATTGGTTTAGCAACGGTAAAAAGTATCATTAATCGGCACGGAGGCCGAATTTGGGCAGAGAGCGAGCCTGAAAAAGGCGCAACATTTTTTTTCACTTTAGGGTGAGGGAGGGTATATGGCGGGAAAATTTGTTTTGCTAGTCGAGGACAATCCAGATGACGAGGCATTGACTCTTCGTGCTTTCAAGAAAAGCAGAATAAAAAATGAAGTCACAGTCGTAAGAGACGGCGAGGAAGCTTTGGAGTTTCTGTTCAGTAAGGGAAAATACTCCTCAAGGGACACCAAAGAGTTGCCCGAAGTTGTACTTCTGGATCTAAAGATTCCCAAACTCAATGGGCACAAAGTTTTGGAACAGATACGGGCGAATCCCCACACCAAATCTCTTCCGGTTATCATTCTGACCTCAAGTCGTGAGGAACAAGATCTGGTGAAAAGCTATGCCTGTGGTGCAAACAGCTACATTGTGAAGCCCGTGGACACGAACCAATTTCTCGACTGCATTCAGCAACTCGGTCTTTATTGGCTGGTCTTAAATCAGTCGGCGGGCATACACGGCCCCTAGGCTAACGTCACAAAATTTTGCATCGGTTACGTAATATTGCGGCATGGACAACGATTTTGAAAATTAATTTAATCTTTGGATTAGCGAGGCGCAAATCTTCCGATAAGAGGTGTAGCCTGTGAAGAAGGCCAAAGATCGGTACTGTCGGAGGGTTGCTTGGCTGATCCAATTGCATCGGGAGTCCCCAAGGTCGGCAAAAAGGTCCTTATTGTCGAGGACGATGACCATTTTCGTGAGGCCTTAGTCAGTTACCTGCAAATGCGAGGTTACGTTGTAGTTGCTGCACCTAATGGAAAAGTGGGACGAGATATATTGGGGATTCAAGAGTTTGATCTTGTCATAAGCGATATTCAAATGCCTTTTCTCGACGGGATAGAACTATTGAAATGGATGAAAGGTAAACACGATATCCCGTTTATCTTGATGACAGGTTTCTCCAATCTACTCGAAACGCAAACAGCCTACGAACTTGGTGCCAATGAATTTCTCGCCAAGCCCTTTAAGAACGCGGAACTAATAAGAGCTATTGAAAGCCTTCTTTTTCCGAAAGCCAGTGATCAGCCGACCGATCTGAGCCACCTTGAATTCTGCAAAGTTTCAATCGACGAGTTTGTCGCGCGCCCCCGAATTGATTTTGATGTTTACGTCCGCTTGGGCGAAAAGCGCATGATAAAAATCGGACACGCTGGCGACGAAATCCCGACAGAGCGAATTCAAGTTTACAAAGAAAAGGGGTTAAAATACCTTTACATTACCAAAGAGGACTTCGCCAAATTGGTTGATTTCAACATGGAATTGACTCGTGTGGTTCTCAACAACAAGTCTGTTGCTCCTGAGAAAAAGCTAAATTTTATTAAGTACACTGGAGAGGTCATTTTGGAAAAGGCCTTTGTCGCTGGCGTAAATCAGGAGCTCTTTGGTGATGCCAAGGACATGCTAGTCGCCACTGTCAACGTTCTGGGCGACCAACAGGAAAATGTGGACCTTTTGGATGCTCTAAACAATCACTCCGATTGGGTCTACGCACACAGTGTGGCAACGGCAATGTTCAGCATGATGATTTCACGAAAGATGGGGCACTCCGCAAGCCAGGTTTTTTTCAAGCTAGGAATGGCTGGTATGTTCCATGAAATTGGCTACAAGGAAATTCCAAAAGAAATTCTCGAAAAACCACGTCCACTACTTACCCAAGCGGAACGCGCGATGCTTGAAACCCACGTCAGCCGAGGCCGAGATATTTTGACGTACGTCAAGGGTGTCCCCAATGATGTCGTCGACATCGTATTTCAACACCATGAGGACTTACTAGGCCAAGGTTATCCCCGAGGACTGCACAAAAACCACATACATCCATTGGCGAAAATTTTCCAGGTGGCGGACATATTCACCGACTTAGCCCTGCGTGGTCCACAATATACGGGTATGACGGGGCCAGATGCAGTCAGCAAAGTAGCCACCTATTACGGCGATAAGTTAGACCCTGAGGCTGTGCAAGCTCTAAAATCTATTTTCAAGGCGTCGTGAAAAGTGCTCTAGGCTGCATTGAAATTTGCCTCTGCCTTCGCTTTCGGGAGCCGCATAACAAAGCAAGTATTTGGCCTTTGATCGTCTATAAAGAGCAAGCCCTTTTGGGACTCCATTAAGCCCTTCGAAATGCTAAGCCCGAGTCCAATGCCTTTGCCAATTTCCTTTGTCGTGAAAAAAGGTTGGAATAGTTTTTCTGCTATTTTCACAGGAATGCCCGGTCCTGAATCAACAATACAAACATCGACGAAGTCTTGCGAAGCCTTGATTTCAATGCGTACCCAACGAACATCAAGGTTTTCGATTGCATCAAACGCATTGTTCAGGAGATTGATGAGAACCTGAGAGACTTGCGTTTGCTGACATTCAACCGCTAAACTCGGGTCGGCAATGCCAACTTCAATTGGGACTCCCTTGTTTTTGAATTTCTCGCGGCAAAAGCTAAGAGTGCTTTCAACAACGTGGTGAACTGAAACTGAGACAAAGAGATCGGAGTCCCCATAACGAGAAAAATGCCTGAGGCCTTTGACGATTGTTCCAATTTTTATAGTAGTCTGCATGATCGCTTCAAATGCGGCTCTCACCAATTCTTCATCCAGGCGGCCTTCCTGTAACATCTCTAAACCTTGTTCAGCTCGCATTCGGATCGCCGCCAGTGGACTGTTGATCTCGTGAGCCATTCCCCCTGCCATTTCTCCCAGCGCCGAAAGTTTGGAGGACGCAATCATTTTCGCTCGCTGCTCTTCGATCACCTTTTCACGCTGAGCTTGTTCGGTGATGTCTTGAAGAATCCCGAGAAGGCGGATGACTCGACCGTCCTTATCCTTTTCAACCTCTACCGTACTTTGGATATGCAACAACTCTGACGGCGTTCGAAAGACACGATAACGAAGGGTATACGGCTCGCCGTATTGATAGGCTCTCTCGCGATATTTTTGAACCTCTTCCAGATCCTCGGGATGAACTTCTTCATGCAATTTAGCGGGATCGATGATCCTTTCGGACCCTCCGACGCCCAATATGTCGCTTAACCCGTCAGAAAACCAAAACCCAGTCTGAAGATGGTGCTCCCAAAAACCCAGTCTGGCGACGACCTGGGCACTCTTTAACCTCTCGATATTTTTTCCAAGTTCGCTTTGGGCGATTTTCAAGGGTGTGATGTTCGTTACCATTCCCATGCTGAAAAGGAGCTCGTTCTGTTCGCCAAAAATAGGGCTTGCTGAACCTAGCGCGTAAACAGGTTCGCCCGTCTTCCCGTTAATAAAGACAACCTCATATTGCTCGCGCAGTTTTCCCGCCAGACGCTTTTCCTTGCGCGATTGAAAGCTCGAAAGGCTTTCCGGCGATAACAGGTCTGTCAATTTTTTGCCAAGCAAAGCTGATCGTTCATACCCAACGAGACGGCAAAATGCTTCATTGGTGAAAACAATAAAGCCATCAGGTTTGATGCAGAGAATTCCTTCTTCAGTCGTTTCAACCACTTTAGAATAAAAGTCGGCAATGTTAATGCCTAAACGATGATCGTCCATCGTTATCTCATCGGCATTAGAGGAATACAGTCTGAGGGATTTCGAGCTCGACAAAAGTTTGAGCTTCCCTGGGCCTTTGACGCAACTCTTCTTCACAACGAAGAAGCGCCGCTCCTCACCCTCGACCTAGTCATTGCCCGTTGCCGATTTGGCGGCCACTATGGGAATCAAAACCCAACGCGCAGTCTAAGCACCATGCCCTCAAGGTCCCATGCTTCACTTGCTGAGATCCCATTCACTTGATTGCTGAAGTTCCCTCTTAACATCTCATACATGGCATCGACCGAAACATTCTCGGTAGCGTTGAGGGATACGCCCGCTTGAGCGCCAAGCGAGCCAGTCAATGAACCGCTCCCGGTCGTACTGGGTGAATTGCAATTGAATCCACCAAATAAGCTGATTTTACCGAAATCAAATTTTCCGTTAATGTAAGGTACCAGATAAGAATAGGTGGGGTTAAAGCCTGTGGCGTAAAAAGTCTGGCCCGTCTGCGAAGTCACTGACACTGAGTTAATGGTTCTGCCGCCTTCATACTGAAGACCAATGGAAATGTAGGGGACGTCGTATTGGACGCCGAGGCCGTAAGCAGGGCTAGTATTGATCTGACCCGTTCCAGTCACTGATTGAAAGTTATTAGAGAGCGTGACATTCGTTAGATTGACGGAGGTGGCGAAGTTATATAGCGCGAAAACCGAAACCCCTTCTCGCTGAGGAAATCGCCTATGACTCTCATGGGTTTCAAACGAATCCGTACCAGCGTTCTTTTCATCGGGAGTCCAATATTGGTGAACAGGTGGAGCCTGCGGAGGAGGCGGGGCGGCCACGGTTGGACTGGCTTCTGCCTTTTGACTAACGGCGGATGATCCCTGGCTCGCTTGAACGGTGGTCGTCGGCGCTTCCAATTTGGCGGCCTCTTTTGGCGCAGGGGGCGGCGTGCTTTCGCTTTTCACCTCGGCGGGAGGAGCTGCAACCGCCAGGGTGCCCGAAGTCTTTGCGGCTTCTTGGGCGAAGGAGCAATTGAAGGTGAAATTTGCAATTGTGAAAATAAGGAGAACCGCTTTTTTCATGAAGAGTACCTCTAACGGTTTCCTCTGCAAATCAGCGACCTGGGCTTGTCTTGGATTAATTGCTTCCGATACTTAAAAAGTAAGACAGGTGATAAGCCGAGATCGTCACATGTCTCCGGAGGAGCTCAGATGATCCGCGCCATCGGCGCGGCGTGCCCGCCCATCTTGGTCGAACTACTGTTGTTGATTCGCGGATGGCTTCGATGGCTTGCCTAGAACCATGGTGCTGTACATGCGTTGATACATTTCCTCTTGTGCCGGCGTCCTCGGTCCATCCAGTCCTGCCGCTTTGACAGAACGTCGGAAGACTTCTTCGCGCTCCTCTTGGCTCAAGGTTTTGGCTTGATTGGGATCGAGTATTTTGAGGCTGTTTTTCTGAATGCGTTTGTCTTTTTGATCTTCTTCAAGGCTATGTTTTCGGGCGAGAGCGTTTCTTTCGTCGGCGAGTTTTTTGATTTCGGGAATTGAGGAGATGGCGGTCCGGCGGGTTTTATCGTCACAGTGGTCGAACACGGAGATAAGTCGCATGCAATCGGTGGCATCGGTCTCGTCCACCGTACCTTGTTTGACCGCCTGGAGAACTGTGTTCTTGCCAGGTTGGCACAGGGACGCGAGAGCGAAGATCACGCCCACGCGCATGTCAGAGCTCCGGTAAAGTTGGAGGAGGTCAGGAATATCGGATGAAGAAAGGTTCCCCGACAATTCTTTGAGTGAGTCGCTATTGTACCCTTCGCCGTGGGCCCCAATGTGCCGGCTATTGAGGAGAATCTGGCGGACGTGCTCAAGATGGGTGGGCGAACCTGCTTGCGAATAATTCATAGCCAAAAGGAAAGCTATTGTGATTTTGATCATAACTTTCCTTGGGATTTGCGAGCCTAGTTATCGCCGTAGACGGTGCCGTTTAGCACAACGAAGCCGTCGTCGTGTCGGTCGTTATCGCTTCTGTGTACCCAGTGCACAAGTGCTCCATCCGGACTTGGTGGGTATCGGCCGTTAGATCTGGTGGCCACGATGTAGTCCCCGCAAGCCTCGGCGCTATCGCCAACAGATGGAAGGGGCATGTAGCCAAATTCTTGCTGGTAAACGATTTCGATATGGTCTTCGGCGTTTGGGCCAATTTTTAATGAAAAATGTCTGTGGCCGGAATGATCTGGAAAAACTTCATCGACCGTACCTGAGATAAAACCCCGAGCGTGAAATCCACTTGGTTTTTGATCTCGCCACTGAAGAGCTTGGTCATTGTTAACTTCGAGCGCTTGACCGTGATCCATGCAAGTCACTTCATCAGCCAAAGCAAAATGGCTCAGCACTAAAAGAACTGTCGATATGGCAATTTTCAAGACCTTCACACATTCCCCCTTTGTGAGTGTTTGGTTTTGCCTGGCCGAGCGGGAATCAGTCACGAACATTCTAGAATAAACCAGTAATATTTATAAGCCATTGATAATACTGACATATTTTCTGGCCTCAATTCGTCCTCAAGTTGTTCCGAAAGAGAGACAACACTTATCAATCTCACGGAGGAGATAGATGAAATCATCGGCAATGCTTCTTTTCGCAACTGTTCTTGCCTCGGTCCCAGGTTCTCTCGCTCAGGAAGCTACCTATATTTCAAAATCCTATTCGACGACATTCACCAAAGGTCTTGTTCGTACGATGGAGAGTCAGCAGTTTTTGGACCAGGCGCCTCACCAGTCGTTCGTCCAATTGAACACTGAAGTTCCAAGCAAGTTTAGCCTGCGCGGCCGGGCGGGTCCGGTTGAGAATCAGGGTTCGTGCGGCGCCTGTTGGGATTTTGCTTTAACAACGACTTTGCGGGGTACTTTGGCGATGCTTGGTCGGGATCCGGGAAGACTCTCGTTTAATTATTTGTTGAACTGCGCGACCACCATGTACGGATGCTGGGGTGGCGACTTTACGGCTGCAAGTTATCTGGTGAAGCCGAAGGGCGCACCTGCCTACGGCTCGGACGGTGAGTACACTGGCCAACAGAGTTCCTGTTATCCTTCGACGCCAGTGGCTTCTTTGGTTTCATATAAAGTCCTTGGCACGGGTTACGGTCAAGCCGCCGTGTCTTTTAAGGACATCGCCTACGTTGTTGGCGTGCTCCACCAGCCCGTGGCCATCGACATAAATGCTGACCAGGAGTTGATGTCCTATTCGGGCGGAGTTTACAACGGTTGCACTGGCGACACCGGAGTTGATCATATGGTCGTGGTTGAAGGTTATGACTGCGAATCGAGTATTGATGAAAAAGGCAGCTGCGCGTTCGATTCGAGCGGCAACTTGCCAGCTGGTGTGGGAACCTATTTGATTCGTAATTCCTGGGGAGCTACGTGGGGCGATCATGGGTATGTCACAATGAAAGCCACCGATGCTTACGGGCGGCGCTGTAACGCCGTCGCCTCGGACGCGCTTTATTTTTCCGGCAATTGAGTGACTTAGGGGCCATCAGCGTTATCCTTGAAATTAAGGGGAAAAGGCTATGGACAATTTTAACCGCATCCATCTTGCGGTACTGCTTTCATTGCTAATCGGAATTACCGCTTGCTCGCAAAATGACAAATCACCGGTACCCGGGGGACGAGTTTCATCTAACTCCCTACCGCCGGGAATGTTGGCTCTATCGACCCGGACCCAATGGATGGTGAATTTTGGTTACTGCGGCGAAATGTCCTTCGTCGAAGTCGGCATGTACTATGGGCAGTATATTTCTCAATATGATGCTCGGGCCCTGGCTAGCCCGGGGGTCACTCAAACCAGCTACGATAGTCAACTTCTGCTCGGATTTAACGACAACGTTGCTGCCCAGGCTATGAAATTGCGGGCCTCCAGGTGGACAGGCACGGGGGGAACTAATTTTCTGGCTTGGATCAAGCAAAATATCGCCAAGAATTTTCCGGTGATTGTCGGTATGCAAATGCAGGACGGAAAATATCCAGACTACGACCATATTGTGCCAATCCACGGGGTGCGATCAAATCATGCTATCGTGGATCCCAGCTATTATCCCGACGATGTCCTCGTATTTGATGACCTAGGGGTTAACGGCGGCAACCAAATTTTTAGCGAAGCTTTTGGCAGCATTCTGGGGAAGAGCGCCGGGCTTCTCTACTTCTTTGACCCGCAAGTGAACTATGGCACGGCGATATTGGGGGTGGCGGACACGAATGGTGATACTTTACCTGTTCAAGTGGTCACAAGCATCAACATTGAAAATCCACCGATACAGGGAACTTCTCGGCCGCCGGCTTCACCGCTAACCATCACGGCAACTGTGTCGAACCTCCGGGTGGGAGTTGCTTACGTTCTCTATCGTTACAACGACCTTAGCGTGGTGCCGAGTTCACAATTTAACGCGACTGCATCCAAAGCAATTAGAAGCTGGAACATCATGCTCACGTCCGGCTCACAGTTTTCCGTTTCGGAGGAGATCATGTCCAGCGATATGGCGATCTACCGTGCGGTCAAAGCGACGGCTCCGTAAGAGGTGGCTCACCTCCAATTTTCGGACGCAACCAGGTTAAGGAAACATTAAGAAAATCTTTTTTGCCCCCTAAAGACTCTCTAAGTCATGAAGGCACTGGGTACCCAAATTGCTACGTATCCAGTGTATGGGTGATCAATCACCGGAAGGTTCGAGGGGCACTCCATGCTGAAGTCCTTCCGATCCCAAACCGCCTTGATCGCGATTTTCTTGGCACTGGTTCCGACGGTCGTCGTTGGATGGATCGGGTATCATACCGCCGCCAGGGTCATCAGGGAGCAAGCAACCCGAATTGTGGGGGTGGTGGCCAGCGGAAAAAAAACCATGCTGGCTTTCCGGCTCACCCGTCAGATCGAAGCAGCGGAAGGCATCCTCAATGTCATTTCGCAAAAGTGCACGAGCGATGCGAAGGGCTATCCCGCTTGTGCTCGCAGGCTTCTTGCCAACTTCATGAGCGTCAATAAAGTGCTGGATGTCGAGGCTGAGATTCCAGGCTTCCCACCCCTCGCTCTCGGACCTTCCGCCGATATGCTGGCAAATCACTCTCTGTTCAAGTCTGGGCAGTTGGCCGAGTTCTCGCCTCGAACGATTCCTCAGCCGTATTACATCATTGATGCTTATGGCGAAAGGCCTGGCGCAAGAATCATTGTACGCTATACGACCGATGACATTGAGGAGATGTTCAGGGAGCACCCGGGCTTGGGAGCGACTGGGGAAACGTTTCTCGCGGACAAAAAGGGTTTCTTTCTCACTCAACCGCGATTCTCCAGTCACTCTGGCGTGAGCCACCCAATCGACGCGAGCCCCATGGTTGCCTGCCTTTCTGGAGTTAACGATGAAGTGCTCGCACTCGACTATCGCCCCGCCGCGGTCATTCACGGATTTCGCTATGTTCCTGAGATCGGCGGTGGTTGCATCATGGCGCACATTCAACAGGTCGAAGCCTTTGCTCCGCTGGCAACGCTTCGGCTTCGTATTATCCAGCTCGGGATTTTGTTTGCGACGATTGGAATTGCCGCTTCCGTTCTGATCGGCCGACTTTTTTCACAGAAAGTCTCGTGTCCCATGAAGAACCTCGTAGAGCGCGTGCAGAGGGCACGATTGGGTGACCTTGAGAGCCCTGTGCTTATTGAGGGCCCGACGGAGTTGCGAACACTTGCTCAGGGGTTTGCCGATCTCACCGAGTCGCTCAGGACAAGCAACCAGCGGCGAAATGATCTGTTCTCGATCGTATCTCACGATTTGAGGTCCCCTTTGACCGCGATCTTCCTGAACATCGGGATTATCGAGCAAATCCTGCGCAAGCAACCGGATCAAACGCGGCGGGATCTCCAAGCTGCAATCTCTCGCCTCGAGGAGTGCTCAAAGAACATGGAACGGCTGATTGAGAGTACATTGAATCTCGGCGTGACCCAAACTGGCAACTTTGTTATCAAACCCGGCCGGCACGAAATCAAGGAACTGCTTGTCGCCCTAACCGACATGTTTCAGCCCATTGCCGACGAAAAGCACATCAAGATAAAAACAGATTTGCCGGAAGATGCGCCGCACGCCGCCGAATTCGATTGGGGACGAATTCACGAAGTGCTTTCAAATCTGTTGGCCAACGCGATCAAGTTCACTCCAAGAGGCGGGAGCGTGACGATGCAGGTCACCTTTCTTCCAAACGAAATTCGATTTGGCGTCATCGACACTGGTCCGGGGATCCCCGTCGACAAGGCACCGCTGATTTTCGAGCGCTTTTACCAAATCAAAAAGCCCGGATCTATGGGTGTCGGGCTCGGTCTCTACATCGCCAAGCAAATCATCGAGGCCCATGGCGGAAAGATCTGGGTCGAAAGCGAACCGAACCAGGGCGCGAAATTCTTTTTCACCATTCCGGTTACCCGTGCCCTCGGCAGCTGGCATGCTACTGGATGACTTCTGCCGCCAAAGATTAGCTTCATCCCGGATATGCTGCCGATCAAATTGGACTGGTACATGACTATGGCCAAGAAGCCGTGAAAATTCTGGGAAGGCTATCTATTTGACGTTTGTAGACTGTCGATGTCACTTGGGCGGATTGCACCCCCCGTCCCAAAACGGAGTAGTGCTGATCAGTCATAAAGATGGCATTGACCTTGCTCTAGTCCATTTGGAGGTCCTCGGTTATGAAACGTTTTCTCTTCACTTGTATTCTTGTTTTTCTCGCGTCCAAAGTGTCAGCGATTTCCCCCGATAAGGACTGTTATGATGCTCACGATGTCACTGCAGCAACGGGCAGTTGCCTTGTCTATCCTGCTGCGGATGAAGTAATACCACCTGAATTTACTTTTAGGGCTTTGAATTGTCGCGGTGATTTCTATGGTGATGGAGGTGAAAATAAAGGCATCTCTTCCGCCGAAATCAGCGGAAACAAGATTGCTTGGAAGATGGTGAAAGGTGACACGCACGAAAATGACGGATTTTATCCGCTTCTAAAGGGCACATATTACTATGGAGGAAATACCTATTTCAAATATGCCATCGGAGCGAAAAGTGACCGAGAAGAAGGCCTCATTTTAGTGGATAAAAAGTTATTTTCTGCGGATAGGGTTCGCAATGATGAAGATCGCATTTTCCTCACAAGTGAGAAGCAACTGAAGGAGTTGGCGCGCGAGAAGGACCGCGTTCGTGCTGATTCTGAGAAGGAAAGGTCTTATTGCAAAGTCGGTTGTTATCATGAATATACCCTTCCGAACGAATATGTCCCTAATTCCGATAAATATATGGGCAAAAAATATTGGTGTAGGGAAAAAGAGGAGGATTTTGTTCTGCACCAAACACAAAGGACGAATGAAAAACTTCTGAAGGATGAGCAAAAAGGGTTGAGATAAACGATCCGGTAATAATCTGGGGGCGTTTGGCCGGTGGCTTTGAAGAGCCAGACCCGACCTCCGACAAGCACACATTCAAAAACTTTGCTCATTAGAGTCCGTGATCCCAACATTGTCGAAGGGGATCGCGGTCTGAGAAATGTCATAGAGCAGGTTTTGCGTCAGCAATTGCACCGGCTGCATTGGAAGAAAAGGCAGAAAGGCACTTGCGCCCAAAACGCTCAACACGTTGCCGAAATTTGAGCTGGCGCTCATTTTGATATACTTAACGATATTACCAAAGACTTTACGGCCCTCAATAATACCCTCGTCGAGAACGAGAAGGCTCTTTTCAAGAAGAATAATGTCGGCCGACTCCTTAGCTATATCGACGGCGTTATCTACGGATATGCCAATGTCAGCGGCTTTCAGCGCCGGCGCATCGTTGATTC
>Ga0207093_1051_pt1 | contig 20566 bp, 15 predicted proteins | sample Alteio_BWMinHeat_89_FD_153519 | JGI IMG/M metagenome (GOLD analysis project Ga0207093, IMG submission 153519) | Enriched cells from forest soil in Barre Woods Harvard Forest LTER site, Petersham, Massachusetts, United States -... | ecosystem: Environmental > Terrestrial > Soil > Temperate forest >... | reverse complement strand
AAGATGTTCTTCGTGAAAAAATGCAACAAGCTACAGAACGAGCTCGTTTGCGTCTGGAAGTCCAGACTGAAACGGAGTAGAATGTTGACTCTGAAACTCAATTCTTGAAGCACTTCCCCACAAGAGTCCCTAAACCCCATACTATTGCCGAAATTCCCAGCACGAGGCCCCAATCGTGCAAGCCCAGCGGCACCACGCTAAAGATCTCCTGAAGGGGTGGGGTATAGAGTACGGCAACTTGGAGGAGCAGCGCTCCGCCTATGGTATAGAGCACGTAGGGGTTGGAGAAAAAGCCAATCTTATAGCGGGCGCGGACCATGAGGACTTTGATCATCTCTAATATCACGAGTGTGGTTAGCGTGAGGGTCCGAGCCAGATCGGGGCTGGTTTTGAGCCCATAGAGGCAAGCGAATAGGGTGCCGGCTGCAATCAGGCCGCTCGTCACAAAAAACTGCAGGAGCGCCCGCATCGAGAGAAAAGAGTCTGAGGGTTTTCTAGGGGGCCGCGTCATGGCGCGCGGGTCGATGGGATCCATAACAAGCGCAAGGGCCGGCGGTCCGTCGGTGAGAAAGTTGACGTAGAGTAGTTGGACGGGCTCTAAAGGGACAAAGACGTGTCCGAGCTGGTCCTTAAAACCCCATAGCATGGCGAGGAAGATCACGAGAAGCTCGGCCAGGTTGGAGGAGAGGAGGTAGTTGACGAATTTCATGATATTGTCATAAATGCCTCTACCCTCTTCAACGGCATGGACGATCGAGGCGAAGTTGTCATCGGTGATGATCATGTCGGCGGCTTCTTTGGTGACGTCGCTGCCTTTGATCCCCATCGCGATGCCGATGTCGGCGGCTTTTATGGCAGGTGCATCGTTGACGCCATCCCCTGTTACGGCAACCACTTGTCCCTGCTGCTGGAGCGCTTTTACAATGCGGAGCTTATGCTCTGCGGCAATGCGCGCGTAGACTCTTGTATGAGCGAGTGAGCGTTTGAGCTCTGTGTCGTCCATCTTGTCGAGCTGCCTGCCGGAGATCACTTCACCTCCCAGACCCAGTTGCTGTGCGATTGCGAGCGCGGTGTCGGGGTGATCGCCGGTAATCATAATGGGGGTAATGCCTGCTAAGGTGCAGGTGTGGATCGCCTGTTTCACTTCAGGGCGCAGGGGATCGCTCATGGCGACGAGACCGACGAATATGAGGCGCTCTTCAAGATGATGGTCGAGAGGTTCGCCTGGAGCTATTTCGCGATAGGCGAATGCGAGCACGCGGTAGGCCTTGGAGGCCAGTGCGTGATTGGCCTGCAGGATTTTTTCTGTATTGAGTGGCTCGATTTTGCCATTCACGAGCATGTGGGTGCATAGATTGAGCAGGATTTCGGGTGCGCCTTTGGTGAAGAGGAAATGAGCGCGCACGACACTCATGCGCTTGCGCTCTGAATCAAAAGGCACTTCGCCCACGAGGGGAAACTGCTTTTCAAGCTCCTGCTTGTTGATACCTTCCTGTTCGGCTAGAGTGAGGAGGGCGATTTCAGTGGGGTCTCCTGCAGTGAGGCTGGCGTTATTGCAGAGGGCGCCGATTTCAAAGAGACGCTTGCGATCCCCCGGATTCACCCAGAGTTCCTGGACATGCATCTCATTTTTCGTCAGCGTGCCCGTTTTGTCGGTACAGATCACTGAGGTGCTGCCGAGTGTCTCTACGGACGCAAGGGAACGGACGAGGGCCTTCTGCTTCGCCATTTTGCGTGCGCCGATGGCGAGCGCGATGGTAATAACGGCGGGGAGTCCCTCCGGCACAGCTGCAACTGCAAGACTGATCGAGATGAGCATGATCTCAAAGAGGGGAATACCGCGCGCCCATCCCAGGAGAAATACAATGGCTACAATCCCAATGCAGAGAAAGAGCAGGCGCCGCCCCAGTTGTTCTAAGCGCAGCTGGAGGGGTGTGGGAGTGTCTTTATGTTGAGCAAGTAATTGGGCGATTTTGCCGAGCTGCGTCTTGGAGCCGGTTTCTGTAACGATGAGGTATGCCTTACCGGTCAGGACCTCGGTTCCCATAAAGGCCATGTTCTTGCGATCGCCTATAGATAGGGCTTCTGCGGGGAGCGGAGCCTCCGACTTATGGATGGGGAGGGATTCGCCTGTTAGGGTGGCTTCTTGTGTAGAGAGTCCAAAGCAGTGATAGAGGCGTCCATCAGCAGGGACGATATCCCCCGCCTCGAGGTAGACGAGGTCGCCGGGTACAAGCGCTTCGGCGTCCAGTGTTTGAAGCACGCCTTTGCGCATGACTTTGCAATGAGGCCTCGTGAGCTTTTTTAAAGAGGCAATGGAGCGATGCGCCTTGTATTCTTGGAAAAAGCCTAGAATGGCATTGAGCAGGATGATCGCGCCGATCACAAAAAAATCGATCCACTCCCCTAAAAGACCTGAAATGATGGTCGCCAAGATGAGCAGCCAGACGATCCAGTTCGCAAACTGGCTGAAGAAGAGTTTAAAAAGTGAAAAGGGCTTGCGCTCGGGAAGTCTATTAGGCTCTTGCCGCTTTATGTGAGATAACCCCTTTTGCAGGTCGGTTTCCAGGAGAGAGGCGCACGCTTCGGGAGTGAGATTCCACCAAGGACTATCCATGCAAGAGACTATTCGCTAATTTTAGGTCAAAGCTTGTCGTGATTTTGATGTTCGTCTCTTCTCCGCGAACGATGTGAACTTCTTTCCCCATCGCGAGAACCAGGCTGCAATCGTCTGTGGCGCTGGTTACACTGCATTTTCGATGCGCTTCGAGAATGAGCGGATAGGCAAAGCTCTGCGGCGTCTGCCCACGCAGATAATCTGCACGCGGAGGGATCGATTCGATGCGCTTGCCGCCAGGCGCGTGGACGAGAGTGTCCGCTGAGGGAATGCACGTATCCACTGCTCCATATTTTTTTGCGCCGGCGATATTCTCCTCGAGAATGCGCTGGCTGACGAAGGGGCGCACGCCGTCGTGGATGACGACGTAGTCGCAGGGAGCGCATGCGAGCAGTCCTAAGTAGGAAGACTCTTGACGCGATCTCCCGCCGGCGATGACGCGCGCGTCTCCATTGTCATGCATCCAGCCCTCGGGTGCTACGAGAATGATCTCATCAAATAACCGAGAGGCGACAAAGCGCTCCAAGGTGTGCTTGTAGAGAGGTTTGTCGGCGAGCAAATGGAACTGTTTGGGAGAACCAAACCGCTGTCCTTCTCCTGCCATTAAGATGAGTGCTTTTACGATCATGTATTTATTTGTGGACCGAGCGTAATGCCCTGTAACTCCTTGTGGAGAAACTCGGCGCGCTTATGGCCTAGTTCTTTTGCATCGCCAAGGGCGGGAAAAAGATGGGAGAGATGCCCGCGCCTGATGTGGAAAAAGAGAGCGCTCATCTTCTGGTCGCTGATGCCGCTGATCCAGCCGAGGTCGATCCCGAGTTTAATGAGGCTAAGATATCCCAGGGCTTCTTTGATTTCCAGCTGGTAGGCGTGCATGAGCAGGCCATACGCTTTGCTGATCAGGTCCTTAATCTGCGGCGTCTGCTTTTCTTTGATCTCAGCGCGAGCGGTTTTTTCAGCGCCAACCAGCCGACTGCTTGCCGTTTGAATCGATTGTAAGATCGACTCTTCGGTGAGTCCTAGAGTGTATTTATTTTTCAGCACGAGCATGTCGCCGATCAGCTCTTCAAGGTTGCCGAGCAGTCCCATCGCAACGACGTCTTCCTCTTCTTTCGGTAGCGCCTGAACCAGTTTATTCGTGCAGATGAGCGCGGGAAGGTGGAGGTAGGATTGTACGAGCAGGCCCGTACCACACTGTGTGAAATCGGAGGTGAGGTAGCCAAACTTAGGAGAAAAGGCCACATCGCTCTGCACGGCAACAGCAGCTTCGATTTTGGAAAGCAGATCCCAGACCGCATCCCAGTTGCCGCTGAGAGAAAGTGCGCGGAGCTCTAGGTGGTTGTCGCGGTTGATGAGAGCGAGCACGCCTCCTCTCTGATCGACGACGATTCCTGCCTCGCCGGGCGGTTGCGAAAAGCCCTGCAGCATCAGAAAGTGTTCGCAGAGAAGCTCCTTATCTGCGAGGCTGAGCTGCTCTTCGCTAAAAAAGTGGGCGCCGTTGAGCTCTTTGAGATTAAGCAGAAGATTCTTGAGCAGCTCGAGCGCTTGGCCCTTTTCACTTTTCTGCATTTTGCTGGGGAAGTGGAAGCGCGAGAGATTGCGCTTCAAGGTCAGAGCAGTCGCAGCCCATATGCTCGGTGCTTGCGCCGACCAGGGGACGTTGTCGAGAAGAATAGAGGAGAGGTTAGGATTTGCTGTCATCGCTCTTTTCCATGATGCCTTTGATCTGGTCGCGCAAGAAGGCGGCTTCTTCGTAGTTTTCCTTCTTGAGCGCTTCATTGAGCGCTTCGTTCAACGCATTGAGTCTGCTCGATGCGGGAATATTCAGAGGTTTATCGGGCGTGCGGCCGACGTGAATAGGCTGGCCCTGGCGGAAGGAGACGGTTTTCTTTAGGCGCGCGGGGATCTTGCCTGCTGCAAGTAGTTCGGAGACGAGCAGATTGCCAAAGACGACGTAGCACTCTTTGCAGCCGAGGGGATTGCCCATCTTGACCGCTTCGAAGTTGGTGCGGCAGTTGCTGCAGCAGAGGCCGGTTTCTGTTTTGCTCGCAGTTGCCTCTTGGGGGCTTGTGCCATGCAGCTTCTCTTGAAATACAGGACAATCTGCGCACATCTGTGTGCAGGTCACCGCGTTTCCGATGATCTCTTTATAGAGGACTTTGGCAGGTTTTTTGCACTGTCCGCATTCGACGGGCCGTTCGGGATCCATTAGACCTTTTGCGTAATTTATGACCCCTGCGATTCGCATCAAATATCGGCCAAAATAATCCCGAAAATCGACGAACCCTTAAGTAAGCAAGAGGTCTCTTACCGCATAGTAGGAATGTCTTTAATTTAAGTAAATAACAGGGTGGAGGGGCTGTATTTTGGCCAAAAATTCAGGCTGCTTGCTGTTCGGCGCGTTTCGAGGGCACGAGGAGAAGAGGCACGAGGCTGAGTGGCAGAATCAGGGCGATGAGCTTCATCGGGAGGATGACAGGTGAGTAAGGCAGGAGTCTGGAGAAGAGGCCGGCTAAGCTGGGGACTAGGTTCGAGAGGCACCAGGCGAAACCCATGAGGAGGCCCGAGACGGTGCTGGGGTGGCTGGGGACAATGTGATGGCCCCATGCGGTGATGAGAGCGGTGGCTTGGAAGGAGGTGCCGCCGATCAGAGCCAGGATGGCGAGGGTAGCAGGTAAAGGAAGCGGAGGGGCGAATAGGAAGAAGTAGATCAGGATGGTGCCACATGTTTTCCCGATGAAGAGGAGCGTTTTATGCGACCACTTGTGGAGGAAGAAGGCGATCAGAAGCATGCTGCTGAGGGAACCGAGCACTAGGCTGAGGTGGCCGCCGCCCTTGGCAAGCCAGTCGCTGTAGCCTTTTGCACGGAGGAGGTCGGGCAAGAGGAATAGGAAAGTGAGCTGAGCGCCGTAACTGCCTACTTGCGCCATATAGAGTAGGCTCAATGGGCGCCGCTCCTTCTTGAGGGGTTGGAAGAACTCGCGCCAATTGGTGCGTTGTGTGGGTGCTGTTTCTTCGGGGAAGGGGTGGCGCCAGACGAGCGGGATGAGGAATAGCAGCGGAAAAAGGAGAGGGAAGATCTGGCCGTTAAACAGGACGATGGTCTTGGAGAAGATGAGTTGGGAAAAGGCAAGGCCGAGCGCGCCGCCGGAAGTGAAAAACAGGATGGTGCGGTTCTTTGTGGCGAAGAGGCGGCTCGCGAATCCCATGCCAGAGGGGTGAAAGGAGCTGGAGCCGAGCATAAGGCAGAAGATCAAGGCGAAGAGGGAGAGGGATGAATGGGCAAAGGGAAGGAGAAGCACGCCTGAGGAGATAAGAATGCCAAAGAGCATGATCTTTTTGCGGTAGCCGCGATCGCTCATGTAACCAAAGAAGAGCTGGAGGACTTCGGCGCTAAATCCCGCGATCCCCGTAATGAGTCCGGCTGTTGCCAGGTCGATATGCGCCCATGTCTTATAGATGGGCCAGACCCCTAGGCAGAAATCGACGTAAAAGTGGCTAATAAGCAATAGAAAGAGAGACATGGGAGCCACAATTATACAGAAGGTGGAATTGTCTGTTGTGTGAAATTATTTTTTAAATATAAGGAGGGTATGAGTAAGTTACTTTGGCTGCTATGTCTCCCGGTTATGCTCTTTGCAGGAGCACACAAAGTTGCCCATCTACACCCCAAGGAGCAGGAGTTTGCCGATAAATTATCTGCTCCTAAAAGACGCGTTTTCTGCTGGCGCTTTTCTCATACCCAGCGCCAAGCGGCGATGCATAAAGGCGATGTTCCACCCGATCAGGCCGTCATTCTGGTGATGGAAGAGACGGGCATGTCGCTGGCGGTCAAGAGCCGCAAGCAAACAGCTGCACACTCAGCGAAAGGGGATAAGTAAATAGAGTAAAGTGCACGATGTTGACGAGGAAGTGGCAGAGCATGCTCGCTTCGATCGATCGCGTGATCTGGTAGATAGCCCCATAAACAAGACCCGCCACAAAGATCAGTCCAAGGAAGGGCCAGCTCGCGACCCATTTGATGTGCAGAGCGGCAAAGAGGATGGCTGTCAGAAAGACAGCGGCAAATCCAGCCCACTTTCCATTGCCCCCAAACCAGCGAAAGACCTCATTTTGGACAAAGCCGCGCAAAAATGCCTCTTCAGGAATGGCGACGAGAAAGAGGTTGTCGAGGGCAAACAGCCAAAAAGAGGAGGGGAACTTGGGATCCCATGCGACCAGATTGCCAAAGACGGCCAACAGTCCGATTACAATCATACCGAGAATAGACAGAGGGATCGCTACTTTGAACATCTGCTTGAAAGAAGAGAGCAGCGGCAGGCTAAAAGCGAGCACGAAAAAGCCGACGAAAGGTTTGTCGAAATTGAGATAAAGAGTGTATGGGTGCGATGCCGCACTTAAGGAGACCTTGTCATAGACGAGGTAGTTGTGAAAACCCGGCCAGAGATGGAACCAGAGACCGATGGAGACGCTGGTGGCTATAAGAAAGATGAGAAAGCGGGTAAATTTTTGGAACCCATCTATCAAGCTATGGCAGAGAAGCAGTGCGCCGATCGGGATAAGACCGAGCGGAAATAGAATCTGCGACAGATAGGCGAGCAGACCTGCAATGGCAAGAAAGGAGCCCCAGATCCACGGCGAGCGCTTGACCCATAGCGTCACAAACGCCATGATGAGGGCAAAAAAGGTAAGCACCACATGCAGGACCGTACAGTTTTCTGGCATAAATTTCCTTATTTAGCAAAAATTGTGCCCGCTCAAGAATTTTTATGTTAAGAAAAAAGAAAAACAATCTCGAATGGCTGGAGTTTGAACAGCTCTCCGGCATCCCAGGACTGGTTCACGGAGTGTTTTCTAGACGCGGAGGCGTGAGTCAGCCGCCGTTCGACTCTCTCAATGTTGCATATGGACCAGATAATCCCGAAGATGTGCGTGCCAACCGCGCGCTGATATGCGCTGCGCTGGGTCTGGAGTGCGTGCGCAGCCCAAGCATGGAACATGGCGGGCGCCTGATTTTTTTAAATGATGCGCAGCTTGTGAAAGAAAAATGCGATGCGTTTGCGACCGATCAACCTAAGTTGGGGCTGATGGTCGATCACGCCGACTGCCAGTCTGCGATTTTTTATGATCCTGTGAAACGGATGATCGCCAATGTCCACTGCGGCTGGCGCGGGAATGTGTGCAACATCTATAAAAATGCAGTCGAGTTCTTGAAAGTGAGAGGATGCCGGCCCGAAAACTTGCTTGTGTGCATTTCGCCGAGTCTTGGACCTGAAAAGGCGCAGTTCATCCATTATGAAAAAGAGCTTCCCGTTTCTTTTCGCGCTTTCCAATTCAAGCCGCTCTATTTTGATTTGTGGGCTGTGAGCCGCTCGCAGCTCGAAGAGGCCGGAGTGCTTCCGCACCATATCGAAATTGCCGGGATCTGCACACACAGTGAAGCGGACGATTTTTTTTCCTACCGCAGAGACAAACTAACAGGGCGAAACGGTACAATTGTTGGTTTCACTGAATTTTAGCCAGTGCTCGGGGCTGCTTTCACGTTTATTGGCACCGCGCATTAATTAATTTCCAAAGGGTGGCGTGTTCAAGCCGACCCTTTGGAAATTAATTAATGCGAGGAGCCAATATCTCGTGAAATCAGCTCCCTCCACTGACTAAAGTTCAGTTTTACTTGCACTGATTAGTGCGAAGGATTATTTGTAAGCTCATGGTCAAGAAGATTCTCATCTTGTCATGCACGGGTGGCTACGGGCATGCAGCGGCTGCGACGACGATTGAGCAGCTCCTCGGCAGCGCATATGAGTGTTGCACATTTTATCCCATTAATGAGCTGCGCATCTTGGGCGTGCCGTCCGGAGAATCCTTCTACAATTTTCTTCTCGCCAAAAATTTTATCCACCTCACCAACATCGTCGCAGGTTCTATTGCGCCTTCGCTTATCTTAAGCCGAGAGGAGAAAGCCATTGAGATCATTCGCCGTAAGATCGCGCAAGAAAAGCCCGATCTCGTCATTTCAGTGATTCCCTTCCTCAACTATCCGGCGAGTGAAGCGGCGCGCTTGGAAGAGCTGCCCTTTCTTATCGTCACCACTGATAATGACTTGAGCAACTGGGTCTACTCGCTCGATAAATGCCGTCATCCGCGCTTCAAGATCACGATCGGGTGCGATCTACCCAGTACGCGCAGCCTCTTGCTGAAAAGCTGCATCCCCGAAGAGTACATCGAAACGATCGGCCTTCCGCTGCGCACGCAGTTTCTCAATGTCACCCACAAAGCAAAATTACGCTCTCAACATGAAATACCTCAAGATGAAAAAGTGGTGCTCCTCATGATGGGTGGCGCGGGCTCCGATCTGGCTTACCGCTATGCTAGGCTCATTGCTTCGCTTCCGCTCAATGTGCGCCTGCTCGCATGCACGGGGCGCAATACGAGTTTGGCTGCACATATGCGCAATTTGACAGTGGCCCCTGGCAACTCTTTAGATGTCATTCCTTTTACCCATCAGATCCATGAACTGATGGCGCTCAGTGATCTCATCATCACAAAGCCGGGTCCGGGCACGATCACCGAAGCAATGGCGCTTAAAGTGCCGCTGCTCATCGATTGCATAGGTCCTTCCCTCTTCTGGGAAAAGGCGAATATCGACCTCGTGCTCTCCTATGGTATTGGCGCACGCGTTACATCATTTGCCGATTTAGAGATGCTGATGAAAAGCTATCTCTATGATAGCGAGGTGCGTGAGAAAAACAGCCGTGCCTTCCAAGCAATTCCCGCCAATCAATTTGCCGCGCGCCTTGCGCCGCTCATCTCCGAGCTACGAACCTATCCCGAGAATAAATTTCAGTCGATTTTCTGATTCTTTTGAGCCGATTTTCGATTCAAATTGCAGGGGTCATATACGAAGTTGATATTACCCCTGCAATTTGAATCGAAAATCGGCCAAAATAATCCGGAAAATCGACGAAAGATATTATCGGGATAAGTTCACAGGCCGTAGACTCGTCCTCCTATTCTCTAATTTAATCTGCGCGAGACGCAGCTTGAAAATAAAGAAAAGATTAAAATACTATTAGCTTTTTATGAGACGAATCCTTCTAGCGATCTTCTTCGTTTTGGTGATTCCGCTCTGCGCAGCGCAGAGACCGCCATCCTCCCTGCCCGTACTCGATATGCGCGATTACGACAACCCCGTCACGCGTCCACGCTTCGTCCGCCAATTGAAAAATGCCGCTCAAGAAGTCGGCTTCTTCGCTCTCCTCAACTTTGGAATCGAAAAGCAGCTGCTTAACCACGCCTATCAATCGATGAACGGCTTCTTCGCCATGGCCGTAGACAATAAGATGCGCTACTGCGAGCGCGCTCTTAACGGACAGCGAGGCTATTGCCCGGGAGAGTGTGCAAAAGGCCAGTCCTGTTCAGACTTTAAAGAGTTCTTCAGCGTCGGACGCGAACTCATCGGCGGAGGAAGCACAAGCCACGATAATGTCTGGCCGAAGGAAGTCAACATGCGCCTTCCTCTGGTCACGCTCTTTAATGAAATTGAGAATAAACGCTCTTTTCTCGAGGAAGCATTTTCTGAAGCACTCGGCCAGCCGCGCGATTTTTTCAAGGCGATGACGCGCGAGGGCGAATCGCTCCTGCGCGTCTTTCACTATCCTGCGCGCCCTCCCGTACAGCGCTTCTGGGCGGCACCACACACCGATATTAACCTGTTTACGATCTTTTTCCCTGCGACAGAGCCGGGTTTGCAACTGAAGACGAAAGAGGGCGAATGGCTGCAGATCGTCGTCCCTGAAGGAGCCGTGATTGTCGGGTGCGGGGACATGATGCAGAATTTGACAAATGGGCTCTTCCGCAGCGCCGTGCACCGCGTTGTCGATGAGGGGAAGGGAAAAAATCGCTACGCGATCGCCTTCTACACGCATGGACGCTATACCGACCGCATGGATCCGCTCCCGCGTTGTATTTCGATGACGGGCGGCGTGCAAAGATATGTCAATGCCACAGAACGCGAACTGCTCGAGGAGCGGCTCGTCGATTTAGGTCTTGCAACTATTGAAGTGATGGATCATCTTGCCAAAAGTGGTCTCATGGAAAGACAGCTCTTGCTAGGCCATGCTAGCGTACAAGCGATGCAGGAGCTCAAGAAGGCAGGTCTTGCCAGTGATGCGGTATTAAAGGCTTTATCAGATGAAAAATTGGATTAGTTTACTGTTCGCTCTTGTGTTGGGAGCGACTCATGCGCATGCGCGCTTTCAGCTGCTGTTTTTGGCAGATCACGCTTCTCCTCTTACTGGTGTGCTCTGCGCGGCAGACGGATCGCACGGGTTCGTAGCGATCGATCCAGGCGCCACCTATACCGAATATTTGCGCGAAGGTGAAACAGTTGAAGCACATCTTCTCAGTGATTCACATCTGCATCGCCTCTCGGGTCTTATCATGCAGGCGATGGATGCGAAAAGACAGAACCTCTACGCAACAGCTGCTGCAATAGAAACCATCCGCGATCACGTCTTTAATTGGAAAGTGTGGCCCAATTTTGCGGATGAGGGACTTCTTCCCCATCTCGATGCATTTCACTATGTGCGCATGCCGCTCTCTCGCTCTCTTCCCGTCCCGCGGACTGCATTGAACATTGAAGCTATCCAGCTGCCGCATCCCAGCGGCGCCACGACTGTTGCTCTCTTGGTTGAATCCCAAGGAGACTATTTAGTTTACTTGGGTGATGTCGCATTAAGCCGCGAAAATGCTCTAGACCCACTCTGGGAGCGTCTGACCCCTCTTGTCAACCAGCACAAGGTGCGCGCGATTGTCCTCGACTCTCCGGCTCTCTCCCTTGCGAAAGGCGGTGCGCTTTTTGGCGGCAATGAAGCCCACACATGGATGAAAGAGCTCCAGCAGCTCGCCAGACGCGTTAATCAAGATGCGCTGAAAGGCGTGCCGCTTGTGGTGACCCATGTCCAGGGCTGCACCATGACGACAGTGGTGGGGACGCACTCTCCGACGTTAGAGCTGGAAAAACAAAATCAGCTCGGACTACAATTGCTTTTCCCAAAAAGAGGTGATAGGCTTGATCTTTAATACACTTGTGACACTTGCTATGATTATTCCATACGGCAGCTGGCAGTCGCCTATTACTGCCCCCATGATTGCGGAAAAGTCTTCCGCCTTCTACGAAATGCACAGCGATGACACTCACGTCTATTGGAATGAGCTGCATGCAGCTGAGAAGGGACGCTTAGCCCTAATCCAACTGACGGAAACGGGAGAGAAGGAACTTCTTCCCGATGCGAACGTCAAAACGCGCGTCCACGAATATGGCGGAGGCGCTTTTACTGTCGGACAGGATGGGACGATTTTTTACAGCAGCGACAAAGACCGCAGCTTCTATCGCCTCGATCCGGATGGCAAACAGACACTTCTCAGCGACGATGCTAACGTGCGCTTTGCCGATGGAGCGATCACATCCGATGGCATCATCCTCGTCTGCGAGGAACACACCCCATCCGGTGTGCTCAACACACTTGTTTGGATAGACAGCCATGGCGCCCGAAAAACGATCGCGTCGGGACACGACTTTTACTCTTCGCCTCGCATTTCGCCTGATGGAAAGTCGCTGGTTTTTCTTACCTATGATTTCCCCGATATGCCCTGGGATGGCACGACACTGTGGCTCTGCAGCCTTCGGTCTGAAGGCGTGCTCTCCAAACCTGTAAAAATCGCCGGTTCCAGCGACGAGTCGATCTGTCAAGTCGAGTGGTCGCCGGAAGGCGATCTCTATTTTGTCTCAGACCGCACCGGCTGGTGGAACATCTATCGCTATAAGGATGGCAAGGCAGAAAACCTCTACCAGATGGACGCCGAGTTTGGTATCCCAGCTTGGGTATTTGGGCGCCCCACCTATGCCTTTATTACCTACAACAATGAAACGGCGCTTGTGTGCGCCTATGTCGAGAAGGGCATCGATCATGTAGGCATTTTGTTCCCCGAGCAGAAGCATTTAAAGCCGCTCCATCTGCCCTTCACCTATGTCTCAAACCTCGTCCATGCCCGAGGCAAGGTCTATTTCTTTGGCGCATCGCCGACCATGCCGATCTCGATCATCGCGCTCGATCCCGTTACAAAGGAATACTCTGTCGTCAAAGCGAGCTCTAAACCTCCTGTCACAGCAGACTGGTTTTCTCGTCCCGAGCAGATCGAATACCCCTCCCTAAACGGCAAGAAGGGATATGGTTTCTACTATCCTCCCAAAAATCCGACCTGCGAAGGTCCTGCGGATGAGAAGCCACCCCTTGTGGTGCGCGTCCACGGCGGTCCGACTGCACGATCGGCGGCTTATTTAAGCCTCGAAGTGCAGTACTGGACAAGTCGCGGGTTTGCATTCCTCGACGTCAATTACGGCGGCAGCACTGGATATGGCCGTGAATACTTCAAACGTCTCGAAAGACAGTGGGGCGTACTCGATGTCGAAGATACCCTTAGCGCGGTGAATGCACTTGTAGAAAGAGGGATCGTCGATGGAAAACGCCTCCTGATCCGCGGCGGAAGCGCCGGCGGCTACACCGTTCTCTGTGCGCTGCAGCGCGGAAATCTCTTCGCGGCCGGCACCAGCTATTTTGGTGTGAGCGACATCGAACTGCTCTGCAAAGATTCGCACAAATTTGAATCGCGCTACACCGATCGACTCGTCGGCGTCTACCCGCAAGAGATGGAGCTCCTTCATGAGCGCTCACCCATCTACCACGTCGATCAGATCAGCTCACCCGTTCTGCTCCTGCAAGGCGAAGAAGACAAGATCGTCCCACCCAACCAGACCTTCGAGATCTACGAAGCGCTCAAGAAGAAGGGCGTGCCCGTGGCGATGCTCCTCTTCCCCGGAGAAGGCCATGGATTCCGGCAATCGGAGAATATCCAGCGCTCGCTGGAAGCGGAACTTTCTTTCTATGCACAGATTTTGGGACTGGAGATTGCAGACAAGATCGAGTCCTTGAAAATAGAAGGGAAATAAAGTTTGTAGACTTGCCTTAAAGTACGATATATCGTACAATGGATTTTTTTAGAGGCTTTCTAAGAAATGACGAAATACTCCATTTATAAAACCGAGAACTACAATGACTGGATTAAAACGCAGTCGCTTAAATCGCAAAGACAAATTCTCGAAAGATTGCTAAAGATTGAAGAAAATGGACATTTCGGACACATCAGAAACTTAGGAAAAATCTCAGAGCTTAAATTTGCTGATGGTCGACGTATATATTATGGAATTGTACCACACGCAACAGTTATTCTATTGCTTGGAGGCAATAAAAATGGGCAAGAAAAAGACATCAAAAAAGCAGCAAAGATCTTTAGTCAAATTCAATCCTGAAAAGGTCAAAGGACTAACGCGTGTAGAACCGTTGAAGGAGCTAATAGATAAGGAACAAACTGCACTTGCTATTCTGGAATGCTTGCAAAATAATGATCCAGAGGGCGCGATGGAAATGATCTCCATTTATCTTGATGCTCTCAATAAGGCCAATCTCAGAAAACAAACTGAATTGCCAAAATCAACGATGTATTCAGCTTTGAAACATCGCAATCCGACGATTAAAACACTCGCAAAGATAATGTATTCATCTACTCATTAATAAATCAGAAGAAAAAATTAGGGATCTTCTTTATGGTTGCATAAGGAGGATTCTCCATGTTGCAAAGACTTTCCCTAACTTTAAGTTTGCTTGCTTTTTGTGCACTTGTTGCTGATGAGTGCAGCACGATCTGTGGCCCAGAGACGATGGTGCTAAGCGCTCAGCATCGCTTTGGCAAGGGCATAGGCTACGAGGGGACGGGATACAGCAGCCTCGACTTCTTTATCGCCAATGAGGAGCAAACGCGTTGGGGAGTTCCCTTCCTCGATCTGCGCGCTCATGTCTTTGACAATGGTAAGTGGGCGGCCAATGCCGGGTTCGGTTTGCGCTACCTCTCGCCCTGCGCCTGCTGTGTCTGGGGCGGAAACATCTATTACGACTACCGCAGGTCCCACGAGAAGAATTTTAACCAGATCGGCCTTGGGTTCGAAGCGCTTAGTACCTTTTGGGAAGTGCGCGCCAACGGCTACATCACCCTTGGGGAAAGAAAGCACTCCTTTGATAAGAAACGCTCAGTGGAATTCGCAGGCTTTAGCGGCAATCAAATTCTCCTCGATGAATCAGAGCGAAGAAAGATCGAACAGTCGATGCCTGGATTTGATGCAGAAGTGGGCTACCATTTCTGGATCGATGGGTGCTTTGATCTATATGCGGGTATCGGTCCCTACTATTTCAGCGGCGACTTTAATAAAAATGCTTGGGGCGGGAAGGCGCGGATTACAGCTGACATCACCTCTTTCCTGACGCTGGAGGTCAGCGACTCGTGGGATAAGGTCTTCCACAATCGCCCTCAAGGACTCATCGCATTGAATCTGCCCTTTGGTCCTAATGCAAAAGCGAAAAGAGCCATCCCCGACTGCTGTGACTGCCCCGACGTGCTGGTAGGCCGCGTCTATCAGCCAGTTGAGCGGCAGGAGATTATCGTTTTAAGCACCCACAAGAAGAAAAAGTTCGAGGAAGGTCCCGCGATCGATCCTGCAACGGGTCTTCCCTACTTTGTTCTCTTTGTCGATAACACAAGCACTAATTCTCTGGGCACCTTCGAGGACCCTTTTAACATGCTGATTGAAGCCGAGTTAGCATCGCAACCAGGTAACATCTTCTACGTCTTCCCCGGTGACGGGACAACGACGGGGATGGATGTAGGCGTGATACTAAGTGATAACCAGCGCTTCTGGGGGTCGGGCGTGAGCCACCTTCTGCCGACAACCGAAGGATCGATTACGATTCCTGCTCTGACAGCAACCTCTCCTGTCATCACGAATACGGGAGGCGATGGTGTTCTTCTGGCCGTAAACAATGAGGTAGTGGGTTTTACGATCACAGGGGTGACGGCTGATGGAGTCTTTGGACTGGATGTAGGTTCTGTCCTCATCGCAGATAATACAGTCGAGCACGGCGCCCAATATGGCCTCCGTCTGCGCACAGCAACGGGCACTTCTTATCTTACGGTGCTAAATAACACCATCAGCGACAATTTCGATGATGGTTTTGATGTGTCGGTTTTTAACGATGCCACTGCAGTGCTGGATTGTGAAAACAATGCCATCATTTTAAATCAGAAACACGGCATCAAATTCGTCTTTAATCCCCCTGACAGTGCCACTATTCTAGGGACGGTGATAAACAACCGCTTCGATCAAAATGTGGAGAACGGTGTCGATGTTCAATCATCCGAGTCGTGCACACTTAAAGTGGTCATGGATGGCAATTCGATGAGCAATAATGGATTAAATGGACTATTTTCTCAGCCCAAGAACCCTCCGGATCTTGATACAGCAAGCTTAAGCTTCATTCTGACGAATAATCAAATCAACGGGAATGTCAATGGGGTGCAAATCCAATATGCAAATAATACCATTCTCCAAACGGACCTGTCGGGAAATACCTTGAGCGGCAATAGCGGCATCGGATTCTGGCTACTGTCTGACATCGACAATACAAATCCTACCCACTTCTCCTTAGATGTTTCCTGTTTTAATAATACGTTTGATTCCAATAATCAGAGCGTTTTCTGTGATATCGATGGAGTGAGTGGCGGACTCATGGCGGCAGATTTCGTAGGCAATTCGATGACCGGTAATGCCGTCCCATTTACAACTCAGCAAAACAATGCCGGTGGCTCGCTCTGTCTTTTCTTACAAAACAACAGCAGCACCAATGGCTACAATCTGATTAATACAGCCGGAACCTTCACGTTTGATGACGCCGGTGGCAATACAGGAACCATCAACAGAACAGGCGCCATTACTTCCGGCACCTGCCCTTGAAATCATGCCTATCTTTGTCCGGCTTTGCGCCAGGGGTTATGGACTGCTGAGGTGTGCAGCCGATCGCCCCACTCGTCGAAGATCTGCTCATTCGGCGTGTAGAGATAGCTCTCGATCACGTAGCGGCGCATGAGAGATACTAGGTAGCTCACGTTGCCCTGTGTGTCGAAGAAGGGCAGATAGGTGCGTCCTCCTAGCTCAAAGACTACGCTTCCATCGCCGGCATTTACGGGGATAGGGGCGCGCACTTTGGCTTGCTCGATCTTGCCCTCTGCATTCACCGCACCAATTTCATGCGTCTCATCATAGAAAAAGGCGTAGGTGCGTGTCTGGCGCTCGCCATCGATCTCCTCATCGATCTCTTCGGAGACGAGGCGGTTCAAATAGTCGTAGGTGCGGCGGCTGGTTGTGCCGGCGGACTCTTTCAGTGTGATGCGCCCCAGTGCATCGCGTTCGATGCGCTCTTTGATGAGGGGTTGGGTGGTCGGATGCGGGGTGGGCACTTCAAAGGGCGTGCGCATCGAAAGCACATTGCCTGCGGCGTCGCGCGTGTAGGTGATGTCACCGAGGCCTTCGATCAGGCGCTGGTGGCGTGGGAAGCCGAGCAGATCATGGTCTGAGAAGGTGTGCTTGTAGAGCAGCGTTCCGGAAGGAGAGAGGCGATTGACCTCTTTTAGATAGGCTCCTTCAAAACGATAGCCTATCCCGGAATGGTCGGGCAGGGTGACCTGGATGGGCCGTCCCTGTTCGTCATACTCTTTCTCGATGACAAGGCCGTTGGCGAGCGTTTCCTTGATCAGCCGGTTAGAGCTGTCGTAGGTGCGCTCGAAGCCCTTGCCGCTGTTCTGATCGGTTGCCCGGATCAGCGCGCCGCTGGCATTGTGCTCGAGGGAGTAGTGAATGGTGCCATCCGATGAGGTGAGCGAGGCGAGGTTGCCTTGCTGATCGTATTGATAGTGCATTGCTACACCGTCGGTGACTTGATCGATGCAGCGCCCTTGTTCATCATAGCTAAAGTCGGTCCGCACGACGCGGTTGCCGGTGTGGACTTCTCGTGCATGAGGGAGCGAGCGGCTGTCTTGCCATACGATTATGCGGCTGCCATCCGGCTTCCATTCGCTGATTTTGAGGAGGTTCCCCTCGATTTCATAGGTGATGTCGGTTATTTTGCCGAGCGTATCAATCAGTTTGATAGGCCTGCTGAGCGCATCGAAATGCCGCTCTTCCAGCGACCAGGTGGTGCTGTCAATACGGCGCCCGCGTCTGCTGAGATTGCCCGCAGCGTCATAGGCAAAAGTGGTCTCGCTGACCAGATCTCCTGCCGCACCCTGTTCCACGATTTGCGTCATGCGATCGAGTAGGTCGTAGCTATAATGCCTGGTGATGCCGTTGAGCAGAGCAGACTGGACCCGGCCAAGACTATCATAGCTGAGGGGCTGTTCTTCACTCGGCCGTTTTTGAGGGGTCGCCTCATGCATTAAGCCCAGGGGATCGCTGGTGGCAATCAGCTGATTGAGGGCGTTGTAGGCAAAGGTCCAGCGCGCCTGTTCGCCATGCTGTCCGCGCTTATCGATGGCCATCAGACGGCCTGCGAGGTCGTAGGTGTAGAATGTTTCGCAGCCGGCTTTCTCCTCGTAGATGCACTGTCCAATCGAGTTGTATGAGCGCTGGTGAGGCTCGCCCAGCGCGTTGATCGCGAGAATGGGCTGGCCAGATGCGTTATAGGCGCATTCCTCGCCTCTAATAAAAAGGCCGCTTGAGTCAAACATCTGCTCTTTAAGGAGGTGGCCTGCATGAGAAAAGGTCAGCGCAAAGCTTCTTACCAGTGCGCCGTCTCTATAGTCTTCGATTTTTTCAGGCATTCCCTGCGCAGTGCGCTGTATCCGACGCTCTGCATGCGATGAGCCATCTTCTCTTGCAATACTCACCAAGAGATTCTCGCCGTCGTAGGCGTACGTTTCGCGCAGCACAAGAGCAGATCCCTGGAAAACGGCTTTTGCAATAGGAAGGTGCGTTCCTGCTTTATACGTCCATTCAGTGGTGGCGCCGCTCGCCTGCTCGCGCAGAAGCAGATGGCTCTGTCCGAATGTGCGCTGGATGTGTGCTCCATTCTTTTTCTCGTCGATCAGATTGCCCTCCTGATCATAGTGATAGAGCGCAAGAGAAATAAGGACTCCTCTGCCATCGCTTTCGCGCTGTTCTGTCAAGAGTCCCTCCTCGGTCCACTTCATTGTGGTGAGGTGTACCAGTTGGTTCTCGCGGTTGAAAAGCTCCACGCGGATGGGATAGGAGCTATCTGAAAAATGGACGATGGTTCGATTCCGCGCGGCATCCACTACCTCTGTGCGGTGCGGAGCATAGAAAAACTCATGGGTGGTGATCCAGGCGCCGTTTTCCCCGGTGGGAGCCAAAAGGGCTTTCACATGGCCGGAAGTCTCTTCGGTTGTGTAGTAAACCACTCGGTAGGGCTGGTAGTCGGAACGGCATGCGCCTTGAAAGAGCGGAAGGGCAATTCCATCGATGGAGCGCGCTTCGATGGTTTCTACAAACTGGTCGGGACATTCGACGCTTGTCAATGTCGCCAGCGCTTTAATCGGTTGGAAGTGATAGATCACCTTTCTGGAATCGCTGGTATGGACCTCTACTTGGCTATTGTCTTTGGCGTAGTTAAAGCGGCACCAGGCGAAAGTGATCTTTTGCGAGGGGCTTGTCGTCTTGATCTCCGTTAAGCGATAGAGAGAGTCGTGGCTAAAGAAGCGGTGATTCCCATTGAGAAGGCGCTCTTCTTTTATGATGTAGTGGGAGCGCTCCTTATCGGAAAAAACCCATGCATAGCGCCTTTCACTGCCATCCTGCGCGTGAATGATGACCGAATCTCTGTTCTCTCTGACGAGCTTCTGAGACTTCAAGGTGGAAAGGGAGGGATGCGCTCTACTTGCGATTTCTCTATTGCTCGCGCTGAAGTCCACAACAAATGAGTCGGTATTGACTGAGCGGTAGGTGAGGAGCATGCCATTTGGTTCGGACGCAAACGCAGTGGAGCTCTTCTTTTTGTCGACGATCACCAGGTGCTCATGCGGGACAAAGTCCCAGCTGCCGAATGGTTTATTGATGCGGCTGGCATTGTAGGTGCGCCTGATTTCAATGGGCTCTTGGGCGTGGATGGTCAGATCGCACCAGGAAGTTTCGACAATTCCGGTGAGCATATTGACGCAGCCCGTGCTGTATTCATAAGCAAAAGCAAATAGCGGGAGGGAGAAAACAAAAAATTTAATTAAGTATCGCATAGATCAGTTCCTGTTGAAGCAAAAACACTATATTAAATATGTGATTGGAAGGGTAGAAAAAATATTAATTGACGCGCATTCTAACTGTGCGCTCAGGATTTTCAAAATAATTAATTGACATTAGTAAGCTTCTTAATTACAAGGCGAATAAAGAGGCTATCCGCAAACTCAGGCTTCGTCGATTTTTGGGATTATTTTGGCCGATTTTCGATTCAAAAGAACCCGAAAATCGACAGAAGCTGAGTTTACGGATAGCCTCAAAGAGGTTTTCTATGTTTCAAAGGCTCTCGCTTACCCTTAGTTTATTGGCGCTGACCGCACTGACCGCACAAGAGTGCTGTGATATGTGCGGCCCTGAAACGATTGTCATCAGTGCCCAGCACCGCTTTGGGCGCGGCGTGGGCTATCGCGACGGATACTCGAGCCTCGACTTCTTCTTCGCACCCGCTGAACAGATGGCTTTAGGTCTACCCTTCTTCGATGTGCGCGGCCACGTCTTTGACAATGGAAAGTGGGCGGCCAACGCCGGTATCGGCTGGCGCTACCTCGGTCCCGATTCCTGCTGGGTCTGGGGCGCTAACGTCTACTACGACTACCGCAAGTCGCACAATAACAACTTCAACCAGGTGAGTTTCGGCTTAGAAGCGCTGAGCAGCAATTGGGAGCTGCGCGCCAATGGCTATATTCCCGTCGGCATGAAGCGCCACTCCTACAGAAGCAGCTTTGGCGACTTCGACTTCTTCGGCTTTTCCGGCAACA
>Ga0207093_1050_pt1 | contig 20850 bp, 18 predicted proteins | sample Alteio_BWMinHeat_89_FD_153519 | JGI IMG/M metagenome (GOLD analysis project Ga0207093, IMG submission 153519) | Enriched cells from forest soil in Barre Woods Harvard Forest LTER site, Petersham, Massachusetts, United States -... | ecosystem: Environmental > Terrestrial > Soil > Temperate forest >... | reverse complement strand
CATATTTTTCACATTGGGTAGCGCTTTTAAGCCTTTTTGGCCTACGTGGGTTTCTATGGTCATTATTCGCCTCTTTAATCGTGCCCGCGCCCGAGCCCGCGTCCGTTTTTTCTTATCATTTCTCATTTAAAATTGATAGGAAAAGACGGACTCGGGCTCGCACACGGGCTCGGGCGTGTAAAAAAATCTATTTATGCAACAAGGCCCGTGTAGAGAGGTAGGCAGTATACCAGAACCTGTGTATACTTTGTAGCTTGTGTTTTTTTAGGATAGCACGGCCTATGCAAACGAAAATACGGGATATATTAGTCACTTATGCTTTACCTTATGCAAACGGTTCACTCCATCTTGGCCATATGGTTGGCCTCATTCAAACCGATATTTGGGTGCGTTTTTTAAAAATGCAGGGGCACCGTTGTTTTTATATTTGCGGGTGCGATAGTCATGGTACGCCTATCATGATTCAAGCAGAAAAAACGCAAACAACGCCAGAAATATTAATTCAAACCATTCGCACTGAACATCAACACGATTTACACGATTTCCTAATACACATGGAAAACTACCATACGACACACTCACCTGAAAACAAAACATTAGTCGATGCTATTTTTTTATCTCACCAGAAAAAAGGCAATATTAATCGCCGTACCATTAAACAAGCTTATGACCCTGAAAAAAATATGTTTCTACCTGATCGTTACATCAAAGGTGAATGCCCACGCTGCGGCGCCAAAGATCAATATGGTGACAATTGCGAAGTCTGTGGCGCTACCTATACCACAACAGAGTTAAAAAATCCTTACTCTACTTTATCGGGTGCTAAACCTATCGAAAAAGAATCGGAACATTATTTTTTTAAATTACAAAATTATACAGAGTTTTTAAAAAAATGGACTCACGCAGGTCACTTACAAGCAGAAGTCAGTAATAAACTCGACGAATGGTTTAAATCAGGCTTAGAAGAATGGGACATTTCACGCGATGCCCCTTATTTTGGTTTCACTATTCCTGGCGAGACACAAAAATATTTTTATGTCTGGCTGGATGCGCCTGTAGGCTATCTCGCTAGTTTTAAAAATTATTGTGAAAAAAATCCTAAAGTCGATTTTGATTTTTTTTGGAATAAAAACAGCAAAGCAGAGCTTTATCATTTTATCGGCAAAGATATTATTTATTTTCATTCTTTGTTTTGGCCAGCTATATTAGAAGGCGCTGATTTTCGCACACCTACCGCAATTTTCACACATGGATTTCTCACGATAGATGGACAGAAAATGTCGAAATCGCGCGGTACATTTATTAAAGCACGCACCTATCTAGAACAGTTATCACCGGAATATTTGCGTTATTACATCGCTAGTAAATTGAGCGATAAAATTGAAGACATTGATATCAACTTAGATGATTTTATGTTGCGAGTCAATGCTGACCTTGTTGGCAAGTTTGTCAATATTGCCAGTCGTTCTGCCAGTTTTTTACAGAAATATTTTGACAATACTTTATCTAAACATTTGCCTGAACCAGAACTTTTCAAGGAATTCGCTCTCGCCGGCAAAGACATTGCTAACAAACTTGAACAACGCGAATTTAGTCAAGCAGTTCGTCAGATTATGACATTGGCGGATCGCGCAAACCAATATATTGATGAGAAAAAACCTTGGAGTGCCATTAAAGATCCATCACAACAAAAAAACGTACATGAAATATGTACCATGGCAATTAATTTATTTCGTTTGTTAATGATTTATCTTAAACCTTTACTGCCTGCTACCGCTGAAAAAGTGGAAATTTTTTTAAACATTGCACCACTCACTTGGATTGACAAAGACAAACCTTTATTAAACCACAAAATTAATACTTTTCAACCCTTGGCTATGCGTATTGATAAAAAACAAATTGACGCTTTGAAATCAACCACTCATGAAACAACGTAATATTGACCCTGAAAAAATTGATGCTATTTTGCCACAAACACAATGCGGCTTATGCAACTATGGTGGCTGCATGCCTTATGCTAAAGCCATTGCTGAAGAAAATGCCGCGATTAATCTTTGCCCGCCAGGCGGTGTTACTACATTAGTGAAAATTGCTAAGTTGGTAAATGAAGATCCTGCTCCATTCATTCCTGACATGCAAAAAAATTCGAAACCTTTAGTACGCGCTGTCATACGCGAGGACGAATGCATAGGATGTACTAAATGCATTCAAGCTTGTCCTGTGGATGCCATTTTAGGTACCGGTAAATTAATGCATACTGTTATTACTGATGAATGCAGTGGCTGCGAACTATGTATCAAACCTTGTCCCGTCGATTGTATCGATTTAGTTACTTTAGAAGATGATACGGTAATTTCTACTGAAAAATCTGCGCAATATCGTCAGCGGTTTTATGCACGCGAAAAACGATTAAAAAAATTGAATACTATTGAAATTGAAAATACATCTATCATTGAGAAAAAAAATTTCATCCAAGAAGCATTACTGCGGGCAAAGCAAAAAAAATCCAGTTAGAAAAAGATTACATGACCTACCCTCACCCCAACCCTCTCCCGCTATAGAATTCATTTTGTTTTTCACTACCCATAGGCGGGAGAGGGAGCTTAATATTGTCGCTCTACCACACAAGTAGTATATAAACTCGTTAGTAGTATATGAACTCATTAGTAGCATATAAATTCATCTTGTATGAGAGAAAATTCAGGGAGATATCGACAGCATCAAACTCCCTCTCCCACCTATGAGGAATGAAAAATAAGATGAACTACGCAGCGGGAGAGGGTTGGGGTGAGGGCAATCCACAGCCAAATAAATTCAATTCGATTTTTTAAAATGAACACCTTCAGACTCGCTATCTTCATCTTTTTTCTCTTCTCTTGTAACATTAACGAGAGTAACCTTAGGCACACCGGACTTAGAAGTATCTGACGATGGCGGCGAAAAATAATCCTCATGCAATGATTTTATATCGTTTATTAACATCTCTTTTGCTTCTTCACGTGTGTCTGTTAACTCAGAAACAATATTTTTTTCACTGCTAACCTCAAGCGCATTCTCTTTCTTGTGCGCATGTTGATGATCTAATGTATTATCTAATATTTTCCCCGCATTCTCTGGCTTTTCAGCATCCACTTTTTCTACTAAAGCAACCATTTCTACAGATTCGGGTTGTGGTGGTGCAATACGATTTTTGATAGCAAGTCCTGTCGCAACAGCAAGAACCACTAAACCGACAACACCCAATGCAACTGGGTTAGCAAGAATAAATCCTGCGACAGCAACACCTGCTAAAGTAATTAAACCCATGCCAATGAATGATAAACCGGTAAAAAAGAAATTACGCATTTTCTCAGAATTTTCTGCCGTTTTTTTACTGACTTCTTCACTTTTAGCATTACAATTCGCAATACTGCTATTTAACTGTTTTCTATGCTGATCCATCAACTGGGGTGAAAGTTCACCACGATCGTATTGAATTTTTGCATAATCATATTCCGCTTTTTCACTTTCATAATTTTGTTTCGCTTCTGCAAATTCTTCCTCTTTCGCTGCTAATGCCTGACTTGATTTATACCAATAATAACCATCACGTACTGTACTTACACCCATAGCCAATGTTGAAAAAACTGACGCCAACGGAAAAGTGAGAGGGTGTAATAACATCACAGCAGCAGCAATCACAAACCCTGTACTGATAGTCGCAGTAATAGCTTTGACTGCACGTACATCGCGAGCTTCTTTGCTAAGAAATATAGCTTCAGCAAGATCAACCATAAGAAAAACACCTGTTACAAAAGCATTCACAGGCGGAATTGCCATACTCAATTTTACAATTTCGTGACCTGCCACTTTAAACGAATTTTTAATTAAGCTACCGATACGAAATGAAATAGTTTTTAAAAGTGCGCCCCACCATTGAATACGAGCAACTTGTTTGCGTTGATAGTCTTCATCTTCTTCAGCTGCTTTTATTGCTTGTTTGCGTGACAAACGTTCCTGCTCGCGTAGCAAAGCCTCGCGCTCTAGTTGATCGTTATCTGCTTGATTCTGATGGTCTTTTCTTTCATCCGGCATAACCACACCTCCCCAAAAGAGGATTATACGCTATTATTATAGCATATTTTGACTATCTCGATGGCGCTTCTTTCCATACCGGATTGGCCCAAGTACCTGTCACTAGGTAGCTATGCGTTGTTGCTTTAGAAACAGCGCCACCTATCAATTTATCTGCCACAAACGCTGCAGCACCTGCTACAGGCCCCGCAGCATAAGCAGATAACACCCACAAACTAGAAGTGACATAAGGTGTTACACTTAATGTAAGATCATAATCTTTGCGTTCCAAACCGATACGACCTGCAATATCAATACTAGCAACAGGCCCATCAAAACGAGTATTGACAGTGTAAGCTTCTCCGTTTCTTAAATTCAAATCACCTTTGACATGATCAAAGCTATAACCTTTTTCAAAAACATCACTAAAATCTAAACTTAAGCGACGCGGCAATGTGCTCAAATTAAAAAGATTCAGCATACGACCAATGCCCATGCCTGCACTATCTGCATTAACTATACGTCCTTCACCTAAGCTCAATGATAAACGACCTGACAATTTATTGAATGTTGGATCAAATGGCGCACCTGGCCATGTCAAATCAAAATTCATATCACCTTTACTACAAATAAAATTCTCGGAATGCAATCCCCAACTCGTTAACATTTCCGTTAAATGTGTAGTCGCCATACTACCTTGCAGCGCTGTTCTTTCAACATTCCAGTAGCCAGATGCTCGCACATCAAACAACGGACTGGTCATTCCCAATTGTCTAATGACTAAACGCGCTACATTGGGCACGGCAACAACAATAACATGCCCTAAACTTTTACCTTGATAACGCACGTCATCACCATCAAAATTAATTTCAGGCAACAAAGCAGGATTAATATTCCATGAAGTACCATTCTCCATAGCTTGTAAATAAAGTTTTTGAAATTTTGCAATCACTTTTCGCGCAGATGTTATCCAAGTTATTTGTCCTAAAAATTCAGGATTGTTTAAATCAATTTTCCAACTATTTTTATTGTTTGAAATTTTCAAGTCAGTTTTATCATCAAAACGAATATTAACGCTAGACAATTGGTTGCCATTAAATATTAAATCTGCTTGGATAGGTTTTTTATCCTCTATCTTTTTACCTAAAATACCAGGCAACCCTATACTCACGCCTTGTAATTCCGAACGCAATATTAATTGATTGTCCTTGTCAGGAAACATGCGCAATTCCGCTGAAAAATCCGTCGTGCCTTTAATTAAAGTAGAATGGAATGAAAATAATTTCTCTAACGTTTCAATTGCAACACGGCTATTAACCACGGCACTCACATAAACAGGTTTACCATTAGCATATTGGGTCGCGATATTTAATGTAGCGGGTTCATCCAATAATTGAGTTTGTAATTGTTTGGCTTCAATCGTGTTTTCAGTAAAATGCACAACACCGTTAAGCGGAGATAATGTTATTTTCCACACGGGTAAGCTAAGCTCCGCGTTAGCAATAGTGATATCGCCTAACACTTTCACTGTTTCCGGATGCTCTAACGGAATAGAGAGCGCTAACTTCAAATCAGTGCTGCCACTAATCTCAACACCTGAAAAATGACGCCCAATAGTCTTATTCAGAGGACTTTCGCGAATAAATCGCAAAGCATCAGAAAAATCCGTTTGAATCGTTCCTGTGATATCAATTTTTTCCTGCTCGCCACCACCAATAGAGGGAATGACACCATGAATAAAATGCAATGGAATATTTTGCATACTACCCGAAATAACATCAGCCACCATAGATCGTTGTGAGAAAACTAAATTGCCTTTAATATTTTTTATGATCGGCCAATCAGGCGCATAAGCAAAATCAATATGATCAACAACACCTTGGATATAAAATTTGCCTTGATTATTATCAAAAGGAAAATCAGCAAGTCTACCCTGTAAAATTGCTTTTCCAGAAGTCACTTCTCCCGCTAAAAAAGCATTCTGCAGCCAGTGGTGCAACGTGGGTTTAAATGTTTGTAACGGCAAATAATTGGAAACGTTTTTTCCTCGCGGCATGCTGAACGATCCCGTCAAATCAATCCACGGCGAATCATTCACGGGAAAGCGCAATGTCATCTTTGCTTTCCCTCTCACATCTGCATTGGCAACTGCAATGTGACTTGCATGCATTAACCAAGTGCCATCTGCCTCTTTCTGGAAATCCATCACAGCAATAGCTTTATTCAATATAATAGGATTAACAAAAACTTCTTTTAAGTTCACATACAAGTTTTGACTATTTAAATGCGCATCACCTTGTTGATTCGCCCAAGAAAAGTCGCCAGACAAATGGGCGATTTCTGGTATTTTATTTACGGCATTGATCGCAAAATCTGTTACTTTTCCGCTAAAAATAGCATGATCTAAATCCGGCGAATCGCCCGTGATTTTGCCATTAAATGTTTCTAATGCACCGCGCGGATTAAATGCTAGCAGATTTTTTTTCGCCGTTTCCGTTACAAAATCAGTCATCATGGCAATACGCGTAGCATCGATTAAATCTAAATAACCTATTTTCAAATCACTAAGTGTTTTACCTTGGGTTAATACTAGATAAAATTGTGACTCAGGCCAAAGATGTTTTGGAAAATCAATAAAGACTTCATCACCACTAACAATTTGATTATCATTTTCTCTCTCCCAAGCAAATTTACCAATAATTCGTGAAATCGTTTCATCTTGATTGGCAATAGTAGAATGCAGATGGATATCATAAAATTGCAGTTGTGTACGTATTTTTTGTAAGGTTTGAGCAGACCAAGTTGCCCATATCTTTGCACTCCCCAACCCTTCTTTGATTTGCAGGCCATGCCAATTCATTTCCGGAAACCATTGCGACAATGAAAAACCACCGACATTCATATATACATCTGCTGTCACCGTTTTCCAATCAAAAACATCACCCTGCCACTGCAGTTCACCACGCAAACGAGTCGCGGTTGTTTGTTTTAATGTAGCATCTAAGTCGATCTGGTGGTATTGATGTGTGTTTGCCAAAGATAATTCTTTTAATTTAACAATACGAGGTTCTTTTTTTTCAGGATAATATTCAATATCAATATTTTCTAAGATTATTTTTTGTTGAGATAAAGCCCAAACAGAGATATCATTGTTTTTCATTTCACCATTAGAGAAATTACTCGAAATTTCAAATTCGGGAAATCCATCCAACGATAAATTACCGCTTGCTGAATAGCGTATAATGATATGTGCACCTGAAAATAAAATACGTGAAGTCACTGGTTTAACCGAAATAAAACTTTGCAAGAGATTTAAGCCAACATCAATTTCTTGTATTTTTAATTTAGGTGTTTGTGTATTTTTATCTAATAATGCTACGTGATAAAAAGAAATTTCTGGCCAATACGCATGCCAAGATGCGCGCATTTCACCAATGGAGACTGGCATATGCAATAATTCACTAGCCCAATTCTCAAAATAACTACGATGTTTCTGTAAAAACGGTGTCGACACTTGCAAAAAACTGACTATCACAGCGAAAAAAATAAGCGCTATCGCACAAAGAGATCCAATCCTGTGAACAACCCGGCTCCAAAATGCCAAGATAAAAATCCTTTTTAATGACTCATCGCTTTTCTACGAAAATCCTGGAGAACGACAAATAACCAGGGCCATATCAATACACTGGTGATCGATGCAAGCCAATAAAGCATAGTTTTAGGTGCATCGCCTAAAAAACCTTGCACAGAAAACAAAATAGCTTGATATAACACAACAAGCAAGAACACGCACAAACCCTGTTGCAATAATGGAAACATTTGCAAACGACTTTGAAAACGTACTACAAAATAAGTAATCACAGTCAATCCTAATGCATGCTCTCCTAGCAGCGTCCCTGTCAACACATCTAATATAATTCCAACTACCCAAGCCGTGCCAACATTCACTTGATAAGGCTGTGTCATCGCCCAATAAATCAAAACCAATAAAATCCAATGCGGCCGCAACCATCCAAACCAGCTAGGCATTGGCAATAATGTTAATACAAGTGCTATGAACAAACTGATATAGACTATGAATAAATTACGAAAAGGCATCATGATTTCCCACCTTTTGGTAGAGATTGATTAGGCCATACCAGTAATACTTCTCTACCTCTATCCAAGTGCGCTTCAGGTTCCAAAGTAATCGTTAAAAATTGTAAACCCGGATCTTTAACAACCGCCGTCACATGTCCTATGGGATAACCCTCAGGATAATGCTCTCCCAAACCTGATGTGACGACCATGTCACCTACTTTCACATCTTGGGTTTGTGCCACATTAATCAAGCGTAACTTACCCGAATAATTATCACCTACAGCAATCGCACGGATACCATTTCGGGTAAGCTGTGCCGGGATACCACTATGGCTATCATTTAACAATAACACACGGCTAGTAAACGCACTGGTTTGAATCACCTGCCCCATAACGCCATACGCATCCAACACCGGTTGTCCGACAAAAACACCACTACTGCTACCCTTATCTAACGTCATTTGTTTAATAAAAGGATCGGTATCGACGGCAAGTAATTGCGCAATCAGTATTTTTCCTTTTGCTTTCGTTGATGAATTAACAAGTGACATCAATTGGTTATTTTGTGATTCAATGGAACGCAAACGCTGCACTTCTGACTGTAATAACAAGGTTTGTGCTTTCAAAGCGAGATTTTCTTTGATTAGTTCATCATGACTACTAACTACGTGGTTGATCGTGTCAATAAACTGAATAGGCCAACTAACAACGTATTGCAAAGGAGCAAGTGACAGAGACAAAATAGCCCGCACTTCAGACACTGCTGCAATGCGCTTATCCATGACCATGCACACTATTGCCAACACGATCAAAAAAAATGCACGAAAACCCGATGGGGTTTCTTTGGCAAAAATCTGTTTAATAGTACTTCCTCTTACTCACGAGATAAAAATTCCATGCCTACCGTGTCTACCATTTCTAAGGCTTTACCACCACCTCTAGCAACACAAGTCAATGGTTCGTCTGCAATAATCACAGGTAACCCAGTTTCTTCCATAAATAAGCGGTCAATATTACGAAGCAAAGCACCACCACCGGTTAAAACCATACCACGCTCAGCAATATCCGCTGCTAATTCTGGCGGTGCTTGTTCTAATGCTTCACGCACCGCTCCTAATATACCCGAAAGAGGTTCTTGCAATGCTTCCAGAATTTCATTGCTACTCAAGGTAAAACTTCTAGGAATCCCCTCTGCCAAATTACGTCCACGCACTTCCATTTCACCAATTTCACTGGAAGGATAAGCAGAACCAATTTCATGTTTAATTTTTTCAGCAGTGGATTCACCAATCAAGGTACCATAATTACGACGCACATAACCCACAATAGCCTCATCAAAACGATCACCACCAATACGGACAGAAGCAGAATAAACAATGCCACTGAGTGAAATAATCGCAACTTCCGTCGTACCGCCACCAATATCAACAACCATAGAACCACGTGCTTCATCAACTGGCATGCCTGCACCCATAGCAGCTGCCATTGGTTCCTCTAGTAAATATACTTCTCTTGCACCCGCACTGATCGCCGATTCACGAATAGCTCTACGCTCAACTTGAGTAGAACCACAAGGCACAGATACCAATACACGAGGGCTAGGACGCAGAAAGCGATTTTCATGTACTTTGTGAATAAAATGTTGCAGCATTTTTTCGGTAACGTAAAAATCAGCAATCACGCCATCTTTCATTGGTCTGATGGCAGTAATATTACCAGGTGTACGTCCAAGCATTAATTTAGCTTCACTACCTACCGCTGCTACGTGTTTTTGTCCGTGGGGAGTGCCTGGTGCTTGACGAATGGCCACAACAGAGGGTTCATTTAAGACAATGCCCTTGCCTCTCACATAAATCAAAGTGTTAGCTGTTCCCAAATCAATGGACAAATCGTTAGAAAAATAACCACGTAATTTTTTAAACATGAGAATTATCACTTCCTATTGGTTTACGATGGGGACATTCTAATAGATAAATTTGTAGGTGGCTAGAAAAAACTATCGAGGGCGCATAGAAGCATTAAAAGAACTAACAGGCATAGATACAGGCGGATTCGACGCCTCCTTCGATATCGTCTGCGTAGATACAGACGAACGATGACTCATCGAAGAATAAGATGCCACGACCGGATAAGCTATTCCAGTTTTAATCACCGCTGAGACATTACTGCCCATAGCACTAGTAAGAATTTGCGAAGTCGTTGAATGAGAAGGCATGATGGCAATAGGTGGCAAGATCAATGGCCTTCTGCGTGGTAACGTCTGCACAGGCTTCATCCCAAGCACATTCATTATCCCATCCTTTAACCGTTTTAGCATATTATTTTTGACCCGTGCCGTATTATCAATTCAAAAATACACCTTAAAAACATTGTTGTAAATAACTTTTAATATTTAATTATGAAAATGATCTTCCCGCACTTTGCAATAAGTTTCTCGCAAAAATAAGGCAACAATCACCGTTAAAATCATACTCAATGGTAAAACACTTAAAGCAACGCGATACGCATGTTCAGTATATATACGCACGCCTGCAACAATTGTGCCATCCCAACGCACATCTAACAATTTACCAATCACCGGTTGAAAGATGTTGCCCCCTATCATCACCATCATATTGGTCAATGCAATCGCTGTTCCTACAATTTTGAGTGAACTAATTTCACGACAGATCGCAAAAATCAAAATCTGCGCACTACAAAACAACCCAAATAAAAATAATTCAATCGAAACACCAATGACAGAAGTATGTGGCAGGTATAACACAATACAAATCATAATCAATGCAAGTATAGCAGAAACTAAAATAGGCAAAATACGCTTATGAATATAATCAGAAAACCACCCCCAAAGCGGACTACCTATTGCCCACCCCAAAAAAACCATGGAATTAGCATTTGCTGCTGTTGCTCTGGAAAAACCATAAGCCTCTTGTAAATAACGCACACCCCATAATTCTGCAAATGCAGACAAAGATAAATACAGCAACATCCCTATGCAACCATTCAACCAAATCTGTGGGTTCATTATTGCCCGTACTAATCCTGACATCACCGTCCGAAAAGAAACAATATGCACTTCAGGAAATTCACTATGCACATTAATATCGCGTACCACCAACCAAATAATTATTGCCAGTCCAATCCCTAGAATCCCAGAAAGATCTGTCGTCATTTGCCAACCAATTTTATCAACCAAAGCACCTAATAAAATATCGCCGCACATAGCGCCTATCATACCTAAGCAAACAATAATTCCCGCGATCAGTGCAAAACGTTTCGGTGGTAACCAAATCGTCGCTAATTTCATTGCTCCCACAAATGCAAAAGCAGAACCAAACCCTACCAAAAAACGCCCTGCTTCTGAAACTAAAATATTATTACTGTCTGCAAAAAGAAATGTACCCAAAGCACAGAAAAGCGAAGCCATAGTCAACAAACGGCGCGGCCCATAACGGTCCATCAACAATCCAACTAAAATTTGCATAGGAACATAAGCATGATAATAAAACGCAGAAAGATTACCGACTTGTGCACCTGTCAAATGATAAGTGCGCATCAGTTCTTGAGTCATAACACTAGGTGAAATTCTTAAAAAATATTCATAACAATAAAAAACCGCACCTAAGGTGCAAATCAACCAGGAAAGTAATAAACTTTTTTTCACTATATTCTCTGTTGATTGCGGCGTTAGAGAATCAATCATATGTCTTTCTCCTATATTACTGGCGCTACTGAGTAATTCATTTTTGATCCACGTCGTTCCGCGGCTTGTCCGCGGAATCCAGAATAATTTGTTCTGGATCCCGCGAACAAGTCGCGGGACGGCGCCTGGATCCCGCGGACGAGCCGCGGGACGACAACGCCTGTATTACTTGTGCTACACCTGACTCTACTGCGGCATCTGCTACTGCTTGAGAAATTTTTTGTTTTAATCGCGGATCTAATGGTTTAGGCAAAATATAATGTGAGCCAAACCGTAATGTTTTATCGCCATAAGCTTTTAATACTTCTTTGGGCACAGGTTCTTTAGCCAATGAACGCAACGCATGTACTGCCGCAATTTGCATGGCTTGATTGATACAACTAGCACGCACATCTAATGCACCACGAAAAATATAAGGAAAACACAATGCATTATTGACTTGATTAGGGTAATCACTACGCCCTGTTGCCATCAATAAATCACTACGCGCCTCGTACGCTAGTTCTGGCATAATTTCAGGAACTGGATTTGATAATGCAAACACAATAGGATTTTTTGCCATGACTCGCATCATATCAGCCGTCAATAAATCAGGGCCCGATACACCAATGCACACATCTGCATCCATTAACGCATCATGAAGCGTACGTTTATGCGTTTTTACTGCTAATAATTGTTTATAAGGGTTTAACGCTTCTCTCTCAGTATGAATCACACCGAAACGATCTATCATATATAAATTTTCATGGCGTGCGCCGAGTTTTAATAACAACTGCATCGTTGCAATTCCTGCAGCACCTGCGCCTGCACACACAATCACTGCATTTTGTAAATTCTTGCCTTGCAATTCCAGCGCATTTAATAATCCAGCAGCAACAACAATCGCTGTGCCATGTTGATCATCATGCATCACGGGAATAGTTAAACGTTCTTGTAAAGTTTTTTCGATGATGAAACACTCGGGTGCTTTGATATCTTCTAAATTAATACCACCAAACGTAGGTGCGATATTAGCAACAGTATCAACAAAGCCTTGCACATCTTGACAGTCAATTTCAATATCGATTGCATCAATTCCCGCTAGACATTTAAATAAAACCGCTTTGCCTTCCATCACTGGTTTTCCCGCAAGCGCGCCTGTATTGCCAAGACCTAATACGGCTGTGCCATTGGTGATCACAGCCACTAAATTTCCTTTGCTGGTATAGCGATAGGCAGCGCTTGGATCGCGCATGATTTCTTTCACGGGTTCTGCAACGCCTGGGGTATAACACAAAGAAAGATCTCTTTGTGTCGCTGTGGGTTTTGTAGGTGTTATACTGATTTTTCCAGGCACAGGATGGGCATGATATTCCAAAGCGGCTTTCTTGATCTCGCTGGTCATGATAGGCCTTGTGTCATTTTTTACAAAGAAAAAGACCGTGATTAACCGGCGGCCTTACCCTCTTCCTTTTTGTTACGCATACCATATTTCTGGCGGAAACGATCGACTCGACCCGCAGTATCAACGATTTTTTGTTTGCCTGTGTAAAAAGGGTGACATTGGCTGCAGACTTCTACCGATAAATTTTTGCCGGTGGAACGCGTTTTGAAGTGGTTGCCGCAAGCACAAACGACTTCAATTTCTTTGTATTCTGGATGAATGCCTTGTTTCATAATAACCCCTTGTTTCGATCTTCAGCAAAAATAGGCTGGAATCATAGCCGAGTCTACCACAGGAATCAAGTCATAAACTCAGCTACCACAGGCGCATGGTCTGAGGGCCGTTCTAAAGCCCGCAGGCTCTTTTCAATACGGCAAGTGGTGCAATGACGTGCCAACTCAGGGCTGGACAAAATATGATCAATTCGCAATCCTAAATTACGCTTAAATGCATTCATTCTATAGTCCCACCAGGAAAAACTTTTAACCGGCTGGGTATGCAAACGAAAACAATCTTCTAAACCTAAATTCAACAGTTGTTGAAACACAGCACGTTCTTTTTCACTAAATAATACTTGGCCCTGACATGCGACTGGATCATAAACATCTTGATCATCCGGTGCGATATTAAAATCACCGATGACAATTAATTGTTTGTGTTGTATCAATTCTTTTTTTAAAAACTGGGTCAACGCTTGCAGCCAAGATAATTTATATTGAAATTTTTCGGAAACAACACTTTCACCGTTTGGGATGTAAAGATTGATAATGCGCACATGATCAATCGTTAACGCAAGAATACGACGTTGCACATCTGCGAAACCTGGGAATTCAGTTACTTTTTCCTTGCCTACATTGCGACTTAAAATCGCAACACCGTTATACGTTCTCTGACCACTGTATTCAACGTGATAACCTTTTGCGCGAAAAATATCGATAGGAAAATCAGCATCCGGTAATTTTGTTTCTTGCAAACCTACGATATCGGGTTTTTCAGCGGCAAGCCAATCCAACACGTGCGGCAAGCGCACGCGCAGGGAATTGACATTCCAAGTGGCGATTTTCATAAACTAAAATAAAGATCAAACTCGATAGGATGCGTTGTTTTATTCAAGCGCGCGCATTCTTCGCGCTTGATGCGAATATAGGATTCCAAAAGTTCTTTGGTAAAAACGCCGCCTTTCAACAAAAAGTCGTGATCTTTTTCTAGTGCATCTAATGCTTCATCGAGTGAAGCACACAAATGTGTTAGGCTTTTTAATTTCGCAGGATCTAAATCATATAAATTTTCATCGACAGGATCGCCTGGCAAAATTTTATTTTGAATGCCATCTAAACCTGCCATTAACATAGCAGAAAACGCCAGATAAGGATTACACATCGCATCTGGGAAACGCGCTTCGATACGTTTTTCTTTTGAACTAAAAACATGTGGAATACGAATTGCCGCAGATCGATTGCTTTCTGAATATACCATCGTCACCGGCGCTTCAAAACCTGGCACTAAACGTTTATAACTATTCGTGCTAGGATTGGTTAATGCATTTAAGGCACGTGCATGTTTAATAATCCCACCCGTGTAATAAAGCGCTAGCTCAGAAAGTCCTGCGTATTTGTCACCCGCAAATAAATTTTTGCCGTCTTTCGCTAATGATTGATGGCAATGCAAACCACTGCCATTATCGCCTACCAAGGGTTTTGGCATGAACGTAATTGTTTTTCCGTGTTCTTGCGCAACATTTTGGATAATGTATTTAAACACTAGCATTTCATCTGCTTTTACTAATAAAGTACTATAACGAGTGGTGATTTCATTTTGATTTGCCGTTGCAACTTCATGATGATGGACTTCCGGATGTAATCCAACTTGTTGCAACACTTGACACATCTCTGAACGCAAATTATGTGAAGAATCCACTGGCGGCACTGGAAAATAACCACCTTTGACACGCGGCCTATGCCCCATATTGCCGTATTCTGATTCTTGGTTAGTATTCCATGCACCTTCGTGCGAATCGATTTTGTAGGAACAACCATTGATCGCTAAGTCCCACACAACATGGTCAAAAATAAAAAACTCTACTTCTTGACCAAAATAACAAGTATCAGCAACACCTAACTGTTTGACATATTCTTCGGCACGTCTAGCGACAGCTCTAGGATCGCGCTTGTAAGGCGCACCTGTAGTCGGATCATAAATGTCACAACGAATAATTAAAGTAGGCAGATCACAGAAAGGATCTACATAAGCGGCATTCAAATCAGGTTTTAATACTAGATCTGATTTATGGATAATACACCAGCCAGCAATCGAAGACCCATCAAATACTTTACCATTTTCAAAAAAATGATCATCAACTTTGCAAATAGGTAGGGTCACATGATGCTCTTTTCCCTGCAAATCGGTAAACCGCAAATCTACAAATTCGATTTTGTGTTGTTCAATTAATTTTTTGACCGGGTTTGCCATAAAAAATACTCCGATTGGGGGAATGAGAATCGGAGTATTCTAGCGATGGAATATGATGCTGGCTAGGAGTTCTTACAAAATATTTTTAGTAAGATCTCACAATCACTCGCGTACCGATATGCGCAAAATCATAACGTATCCATCTTGCATCGCTGACGCTCACACGTACGCAACCGTGGCTATAATTTCCTTCACCTATCGCATTTGAACCATGCAAACCTTGATTGCCATTAAAAAACATACAATATGGCATAGGTGCACCGCCCTCACCCAATGGATAGATAGAGGAAACACAACCCCCATTTCCTAACGATTGAATACGAAAGCTACCTGAACGCGTGTGACAACGACGACCGATATCCGGACACCAATTGGCGCCTGCAGATGCGAGTCCAGCGCGAATTAATCTGCCATCCGCTGAATATGCGCCCCAAACATGCAGTCGTGGATCAATGACAATTAAGCTTTCACCGGGTGGTGAAATTTGTTGAGGTAGGCGTGAGGCATAATCACCGCGAGAACCATATGATGTAGGTTCTTCGGCAGATGGTTGAGGTGAAGCATACGGGCCTGAAGAATACGAACCACTGTCATAAGATTGATAAGGATAAGAACCATCTGACTCTTCATAATCAGCCCGAGCTGTCGCTGACAATGACAACCCTAACGCTACAACCAACAAGAAAGATAGATTTCTGATTTTCATCTCAGCCTCCTCTTCTTTATTCTTTGCTAGTAAATACCATTATACGCCACTTAACAAAATACATAATCAAATAGATTTTATCTATTTGATTATATTAAAATATTTTATATGTGAGACTCGATAACGTCATGATTTTTATGAATCCGCAATAGCTCATTTAATGGACAATAAAAATAAAGGAGAGGACGAGCGGTACCTTGCGGGGCGTGTGTTATCCCGAAAGGAGAAATCTTCCTCTAAGTGGGAGATCCTTCACCGCAAAAAACGCGGTTCAGGATGACAAACGTAACGCAGCTGATAATGAGATATTTTTCGTCCCCACGAGGTACACCTCATCAACCATGTTATTGTGCGGGGATTTTTCCCCGCCCCTGCGAGGCCTTCACCCGTCATCCCCGCATGTTTTTAGCGGGGATCTCCTGCTTAGCACATTTTTAAATATAGATAATCTCTAGAATTTCTGGCATTTCCTACAATACACCGTACTCCGCTGGGCAATCTTCATCAATTGCAAAATTGAATTGCATATCACACAGCGTAATCCATCTCTACCATAAACCCTAAGTTGATTAGCAAAATAACCTGGCTTGCCGTCGCTATTTAAAAAATCTTTTAAAGTAGTCCCACCGCGTTTAATAGCCGATTGCAAAATTTTCTTGATTGCTTTTACTAATTGATCACAATGATTGAGTGATAATGATTTCGCAGGCAACGCAGGATGAACGCCTGCTGCAAACAATGCTTCTGTTGCATAAATATTACCAACGCCGGTGACAATTTTACTATCCATCAGAAATGATTTGACGGGCATTACTCTACCCTGCGCTTCTATCAAAAGATATTTGCTATTAAATTTTTTTGTTAATGGTTCAACACCCAAATGCGTCAATAACGAATGACGCATAGGATCACCATCCACCCATAAAAATGCACCAAAACGTCTAGGATCATTGAATCGCAATATTTTTTGATTTTGAAATACAATATCAACGTGATCATGTTTCTTAGCGGGCAATTCTTTAGTTGCTATGCGCAAAGTACCCGACATACCCAAATGAATAATAATAGCGCCTTCAGTTGTTTTAAGCAGAAGATATTTCCCTCTTCGCTGCAACTCTTGAATTTTCTTACCTAATAAGATTTGCCGAATATTAGTCGGTATAGCCCAACGCAATTGATATTGCCGCACGACTACATTCGCAATAACTTGCTGCTGAATATGCGGCGCAATACCCCGCAGTGTCGTTTCAACTTCTGGCAATTCAGGCATATTTTTCTCTCGTCCGTGTCACGAACCAAGTTTGTTAAGTAATCGCTTGATTGCTTGCAGATTATCTTCACTTAACAGCGACCCAACGGATGAACTGATACGGCGAAAACTTTCGTTGAGCTGATGAAAACCATCATTGATTTGGGTAAGTGTGGTATCTAAACGCACAATAATTGATGGCTCTGTGGGAATGACTGGATAAGGCTCATTTTGTTTTTTTCGTAACGGTGTTTTATCGGAACCTTTATCTTCTAGCAAAATAAATGCTGCACCGGATAGTGCTCCTTTTAAAGCTAGCTTTGCTTTTGTCCCAACTGTTACCGGCGTACTCGCTTTAATTTTTAAGCGCAATTCAACAAGTTGTGGATTTTCCTTACTTAATATCATGTCATCTATCGTGCCAACTTCTACACCATTAAATTCAACAGGTCCCTCTTTACTCAAGCCCGTCACTGATTCCTTCATAAAAACACTATAATAAGCATATTTTTCAGTAGAAATTCCTGCTGATAGCCAAATAACACTTAAAATAACCAATACTAGCATGACTAAAACAAATGTACCCGCAACCGTATAACGAACATTAGTTTCCATAATTCTCACTCACTCTGTGTGTTTTCTGCTGCGCGTCCCCGCGGCCCATTAAAAAATTGTTGAATGACTGGATCTGAATGATGAACAAGTTTATCAATTTTATCCACATACAATACTTTTCCTTTATCTAAAAATGCAACACGATCAGTCACTCGCCATAATGTATCTAAATCATGAGTAATAATAACGATAGTCAAACCCATCATCGACTGTAATCTCAATACCAGTTCATCCAATTCAGCCGCACTATCAGGATCAAGCCCTGCGGTCGGTTCATCAAGAAAAAGTATTTCCGGATCTAACACAATCGCTCGCGCTAATGCTGCGCGTTTTTCCATGCCACCACTTAATTCAGAAGGATATTTATTTGCCGCATCGATTTCCAAACCCACAGCCAACATTCTTTGCACGGCTAACTCTTGAATCATTTCTTTATCAAGATTAGTTTTTTCGCGCAGTGGAAACATGATATTTTCTAAAACAGTCAACGAGCTAAATAATGCATTTTCTTGGAACAAAACTCCCCAACGCTCTTGAACTTCTAATAATTTTTCAGGAGTCCCATGCATTAACTCTTTACCAAAAACATGAATCGAACCTGAATCAGGTCTTTGCAACATTAATATTTCTCGCATCAACATTGTTTTCCCTGAACCACTGGCTCCCACAATACCGATGATTTCTCCTTTATTTATGGAAAGATTCAAATGGTCATGTATCCATTTATCGCCTAAACGAATTCTTAAATTCTTGACATCTATAATTGGAGTGTTTGTATTCATAATTTAAAATGACTCAAAAGAATGGAAAAAGTTCCATCAACAACGATAATAAAGAAAATGGCTAACACTACACTTTTCGTCGTGTGCGCACCAACACTTTCAGAACTCCCACGCACTCCAATACCTTGAAAACAGCCAATACTTGCAATAATCAATGCAAACACAGGCGCTTTACCTAAGCCTATGAGTAACGCACGTAAAGGTATTTCATGTTGGAAACGCAATATAAATTCATGCGCTGTGATACTCAGTATATTTTGTGCCATCAACATACCACCTAAGACCCCAAAAATATCCGCCCAGATAGTAAGCAAAGGCAAAACAATAAAAAGACCAAGCAAGCGTGGCAATATTAATAATTCTGCAGAGGTAATACCCATAATATTGATTGCATCAATTTCTCGATTGACTTTCATCAATCCTAATTGCGCCGTAAATGCAGAACCTGTCCTGCCTGCAATCATGATAGCTGTAAGCAAAGGCCCGAATTCGCGTAAAATAGAAAAGCCAATTAAGTTAACAATAAAAATATTTGCCCCATATTTACGTAATTCATTACCCATTTGATAGGTAATGACAACACCAATCATAAATGATAATAATGTAATGATAGGTAATGCAGAAGCACCCGCTTTATCGATGATACTATTGATAGTATTCCATCGCCATAATTTAGGCTTATGTAACACACGCAAAGATTCAAAAAATAATTGGCCTATGAAGTTAATAAATTGGTAAGCCTCATCTAACTGTTGCAGAAAATCTTTGCCTAATTTTTGCAACCAACTTAATTCTTTAACTTCTGGAATATCTTCATGTGATTTTTGTTGTTCAGAAAATTTTAGAAGATTTTTATTTTCTTCTGAAAAATCTGCAAAATGTACTTTTAAGTTTTTCCCAGATAGATTTGTCATCCATTTAGTGAGAAAGAATGCACCAGCACTGTCCATTTTAGTAATCGCATGACCGTTGATTGTAATTTTTTCTTTTTTGGACCAGGTTATCGCCTCAAACGCCTTCTTTATTTTAGCAAGATTTGCAATATTCCATTCCCCATGACATTGTAATTCGCCTGTTTCTGGATGGAATGTTATAAATTTTTCTTTGGTCATGACAATCTCTTTATAGTGATGATAATATCATTATTTTTTAACAATTTTACCCGCATTCTTTTTCCGCTCCGCAATTAAATCATCTACAACGCTAGGATTAGCTAATGTTGATGTATCGCCTAAATCATCAAACTCATTCGCCGCAATTTTTCGTAAAATACGGCGCATGATTTTTCCTGATCGTGTTTTAGGAAGTGCTTTTACCCATTGCACATCTTGTAATGTTGCAATAGGCCCTATCTTTTGGCGTACTCTATTATTCAGTGTTTTTCTCAACGCATCTGACTTAGCACCTGATTTTGTTACCACATAGGCGAAAATACTCTGACCTTTTATTTCGTGTGGAACTGCAACAACTGCAGCCTCTGATACTGCTGGCACAGAAAGCAAAGCACTTTCAACTTCACCTGTGCCAATACGGTGACCGGATACTTTGATCACATCATCATTACGACCTGTAATCCAAAAATAGCCTTGTTTATCACGATAAGCACTGTCGCCCGTTAAATATTTTCCGGGAACTTCTTTAAAATAAGTTTTCACAAAACGTTTCTTATCACCGTAAATCGTTTTCATTAGTCCCGGCCAAGCTTGTTTGAGAACTAATCTTCCTGATTGATTATCTTTAACAAGCTTACTTTTTTCGTTAATAATTTCA
>Ga0207093_1049_pt1 | contig 20936 bp, 13 predicted proteins | sample Alteio_BWMinHeat_89_FD_153519 | JGI IMG/M metagenome (GOLD analysis project Ga0207093, IMG submission 153519) | Enriched cells from forest soil in Barre Woods Harvard Forest LTER site, Petersham, Massachusetts, United States -... | ecosystem: Environmental > Terrestrial > Soil > Temperate forest >... | reverse complement strand
CACATTGCGATAATTCTTGGACTTGACGACCTGGCAGACAACTTCCTTTTTCGTTTTTTCGTTGGTGAGAAAAAGCAATTGGCCCGGAGCGACAGAGGAAGAAAGCCGGATGACGGCCCCATTGCCGAATATGAGAACGGTTTTGGTGCTCTCGGAGAAGGGCTCGCGCTTGTCGCTGCCTTCCATGGCGCGCGCGCCGTTTACACTTACAGGCACTTCCAGCGCCACGGGTTGTTGCTTGATAGCCGTATCGCCTGGCAAGGTCGCGGGCGACGCGGGACGCTGCCCTATTTCCGGCCTGGAAGTTGAAATTTCGTTCTCTTTGACGATAGGAGACATGGCTGGCACACTCGCGAAACAGACTCTTCGGACCTGCCCTGTTCGAAGCAGGGCTTCCCAGTAACATCTATATGTTCCGCCGCCGCGGAGAGGGCCAACCATAGTACGGACGTACTACGATGGAAACACCTGTACAGGCGAACAGGCCAAGACTTCTGGGGAAGACCAAGAACGGCAAGCGATGCCCCGCGAGCGCCGCCAAATGAGAGGGAAAATTGTAGAGGTTAGCGCGAAAGGGGAGGCTGGAAGCGCGCGTCAACTTCGACCTGATAGCCGGTGACGAGTTTGTTGGTTTCGTTGGCCATGCCGATGATGGCTTGCAGTTCCTTGAACATGGCGTCGTTCATTCCTTTGCCAAAAGCGGAAGCGGTGTGCGAAGCGATGCAGTAATTGCAATTATTGGTGACGCTCACGGCGATGTAGATCAGTTCCTTGGTGAGGGGATCGAGCGCGCCCGGTGCCATGATCTGCTTGATGCTTTCCCAAGTGCGCTTGAGCAGCGCGGGGTCGTGGGCGATGGCCTTCCAGAAATTGTTGATCCAGTCGGTCTTGCGCGTGGCCATGATGTCGTCGTAGATGGCGCGCACTTCCGGCACAGCGTCCTGATATTCGATCAATCCGAAAGTGGACATGAGGGCCTCCCAAAAAGCTTGTGTGCACTTCTTCCAAGACGGTAGCAGGAAGCAGCCAAGACTGGGTAGTCGAGAGTGGGTGGCGACGGTCGAGGAAGCGCAATTTCGCGGGCTTTCGTCAAGGGAAATGACATCTCGATAGCGCGCGGAGAATGAATTTTTTGGGTTCGTTGAATGAAATTCATTCTGCTTGACAGGCGCGCGTGGACGGGTTGAAACTCAGACCCAACAGCCATATCGGTCTAGAGTGTGTTGAGTTTTGGTTCAGGGAAGGGCGAGCTGGTCCGGGGGCTTGTCCTTGTTTACAACACGTTTCGCTTATTCAAATGAAAGAAAATGGTTCGCCGCATGGCTTATCAGTGAATTCCATTTTTCCGAGCGTGCCCCGACCGAGTCGGGGAGCGCGGGGCTGTGGGTTGTAGTTCGATCTCGATTAGGGGGGTGTTGAAATCATGAAACGTCTAGTTCTATCAATTGCTGTTGTCTTGTCGCTCGCAGTAGGAGTGAACGCTCAGACGTTCCGCGGCGCGATTAATGGAACGGTTTCGGATCCGTCGGGGGCGTTGGTTCCCAACGCCGCGGTGAAAGCCACGGAGAGTTCCACGGGAATCGATCACAATTCCGTCACGACCAGCGACGGAGCGTTTTCGTTCCAGGATATTCCACTCGGGTTTTACAAGGTAACTGTCACGGCTTCAGGTTTTCCAGTCTATTCCGTGGACAAGGTCGAAGTTACCGCGGGAACGATCTACACATTGACAGTTAAGTTGAGTTTGCAGCAGCAGTCCACGACGGTGGAGGTTTCCGCCGCGGCGTTGACGCTGGACACCACGACGCAGACACAGAATATGACGATTACCTCCGACGTCGTCGCGGATATGCCGCTGAACGGGCGCGATTTCACGCAGTTGATTGCCGTCGCGCCGGGCTATGGCGGTTATTCCGTGGGTGGTTTTGGCTCGCTCAACGGCACGCGCGCGAATCAAATGAACTGGCAGATCGACGGAGTGGACAACAACGACTTCTGGCACAACATTCCTGCGGTCAACCAGGGCGGTGTCTCGGGTATCGCCGGTATCGTACTGCCGATCGATTCGATTGATGAATTCTCGGCCCAGACGCAGTCGGGCGCGGAAGCCGGGCGCAACGCCGGCGGTACGGTAAACCTGGTCATCAAGTCGGGCGGCAACCAGATCCACGGCTCGGCTTACTATTTCAATCGAAATGAGTTTTACGGAGCGCACTCGCCGTTCTGGGTCCCGGCGGCTGGAAAGAAAGCACCTCCACTGCGTAACGAGAACTATGGATTTGCCGTGGGTGGTCCGTTCATCAAGAACAAGGCGTTTTACTTCGCGAGCTATGAAAAGCAGCAATACATCATTGGGTTGTCGGGTCTGGCCACTGAGCCTTCCACTCCGTGGCAGACGGCAGCGCGGGCGGCGCTTACAAAATATGGCGTGACGCCAAGCACGCTCTCCGCGAAGCTGTTATCGACCCTGTGGCCGTCTTCGGTTTTGACGGACTCGACGGTAGTTGCCAAGGGAGCAGTCCCCAATAACTTTTTCAGTTCCTCACCCTCGACGGGCTACAGCTACAACGGGGTAGCAAAGGTCGATTACAACATCTCCGACAAGCACCGCATTTTCGTTCGTTGGTTTGGTGGACAGGGTAGCCAAACCGCACCGACGGGTGGCAGCCCGGCGTTGGGAACGGCGAGCTCGAACTTGAAGGACTACTTCGAAGTGGCGCCGTTGCACGTGTATAACGGCACCGCGGTCGTCAACTCGACGTTTACGTCGAAGTTGACCAATCAAGTGCTCTTCGGAGCTAATTATTTCAACCAGCTTTTCCATGACTTCAACAATAGCTTTGATACTAAAGCCTTGGGATTGTTCCTGAGCCCTGATGCCACCAACCACGGACAGCCGATCCATGGCTCTCCGAACATCGCGATTGCTCCCCCAAGTGCGACGGGAGTGACAGGATTTGAACAAATCGGCATCACGCCGCCAGAAGGACGCTCCGACTTCACCTGGCATCTGACCGATATCGCTTCCTATGTAACTGGCAACCACCAAATTCGGTTTGGAGGAGAGTTTCGCCAGGGACATGTGAACGAGTTCTATCACCGGCATGGAACTGGCTCCTTTGCGTTCGATGGAACGCGGGGACCCTGGGCCAACGACGCGGCTTTTGACGCCAATACGAAGGCCCTGGCCGACTTCCTGGCGGGCGATGTTTCGAGCTCCTCGATCACGGTAGGAAACATCGAGCGCTGGGTCAAGGTAAACGCCTTCAACTTCTTCGGTAGCGATAGTTGGCAAGTGACCAAGAAGCTGAACTTGAACTTGGGTCTGCGCTACGAATTCTTCGGTCCGCTCCACAGCGATAAGAAAGACCTCGCTGTGTACGTTTTTGGAACGGGCTTGAAGATCCAGGGAAATGGAATCGATTCCATCTTTCCGGCAGACAAGAACAATTTCGCGCCGCGGTTCGGCTTTGCCTATCAACCCACGGCGAAGAACGACCTCGTGGTGCGCGGCGGCATCGGTGTCTTCTACGACCAGATCAATATGAACCCGTTCCTGGATTATCGGCCGGGCGGCAGCAGGGCGGACGGTTTGGAAATTAATCCCATCGGTCCTTCCCCTGCGTCTTCTTACGGTTCCCCCTTCTGTGGCGGGACTTCCTACAACTGGCAAACCGTGCAAAATGCGACTTGCCCGGCTGGAACTCCTAAAGCCGGCCAGGCCAATCCCAATGGCTCGGTTTTTCCGGGGGTCCTGGCGTGTGCGGACGCAACGTGCACGAATGCTTCGGGCCTAAGTGCCTACTCCGTCAGCCAGAATTTCCGCGTCCCGTACTTTTACAACTACGACCTACAAGTTGAAAAGAGTTTCGGGAACGCGGCAATCTGGCAGATCGGCTATGTCGGGAGCCAAGGACGTAAACTCAGCATGATGTTTGACATGCCCACAGCTGGCACCAACTTCGGCTCGATCATTCAACTGCAAAGCGTGGGCACGTCCAACTACAACGCCCTGCAGACAACCTTCAAGCTCCGGTCATGGCACGGACTGACCTCGCAGTACTCATTCACATGGGGACATGCTCTGGATGAAATGAGTGAATACAGAGGAGTTATCTCCGACAGCCTAAATCGCAAAGTGGATTACGGCAACAGCGATTTCGACACGCGGCGACTGTTTACCGCCAGCTTTATTTACGAAGTGCCTAAGGCTCCGTGGGCCCATAGCGCGTGGTCTACTCGGCTCGTCAACGGCTGGCAAGTCAGCAGCTTGTGGAACTTCCACACTGGCCAGCCATCGGATGAGGTACTTTCCGGCCTGTATCTGGTCGGGAATCCGTATGGCGGGTCTCACACGTTCTCGGCGTCGGCCGGGGGCGAGCAGTGGTGGAATCCGTCGGCGTTCGCCCTTGCCGGACCTGGCACGCCAAACCTAGCTAGGAACACCCTCCGAGGCCCCGGCTACGGAGACGTTGATCTCTCCGTGTTCAAGAACATTGCGATTACGGAACGCGTGAAAGTACAACTTCGTATGGAAACCTTCAACCTGTTGAACCGGATTAACCTCGCTTCCGGCCCAGGTTCGGTGAGCGCCGGCTGCGGGACGAAGGTTGTAGGTGCTACCTGCAACTCGAGCTCGGGTTTTGGTTTCGTGAGTGACACGATTGGCGACTTCAACGGCGCACCGGGCATCGGGCCTGGTGAAGCCTTCAACATGCAGCTGGCAGTGAAGATTATTTTCTAACGGCTGCGCAGACCTTCAACCGAAGAGGCCCTCCGACTTAGTCGGAGGGCCTTTTTTATTTTTGGGGCGCTAAGAACCATCCCCCTGTCTTTCATCAAGTGTTGGTTCTTTAGAAATGCCCGTTTTGGCACGACGGCTAGCGGCGGAGGAATTCTTCGAGGAGGAGGTGGGAGAGGCGATGGGTATTGTGGCGGAGGACGCCGTGTTCTTCGAGGAGATTATCGAGGATGACGCGGAAGCCGAGCTTCTGGAGGGCGGGAAGATCGACAACCACGGGTTCAGCGCCTTGCGCACGGTAGCGGCGGGCCACATCAGGCGAAACGGGCTGGCGATTGGCGATGACCCAATCAATGACGCGGTGCGGGACGTGTTTCTGGATGGCGCGGAGATGATCGGCAAGCGCGTAGCCGGCGGTTTCGCCGGGCTGGGTCATGAGATTGGCGACGTAGACGCGCGGCGCCCTGGACTTGGCAATGGCGGCGGCAATTTCCGGAATCAGAAGGTTAGGAAGGATGCTGGTGTAGAGCGAGCCCGGGCCGAGAAGGATCAGGTCGGCTTGCTTGATGGCTTCGATGGCCCCGCTCAGTGGACGCACGCGGCTCGAAGAAAGCTTGATTTTTTTGATGGGAGCACGGCTGGCGGTAATGCGGGTTTCGCCGTGAACGGTCTGGCCATTTTCGAGCGTGGCGACGAGATGCACGTTTGAAAGTGTCGAAGGAAAAATACGGCCGCGAATGGCCAGGACTTTGCTGCTGACGCGGATGGCTTCGGTGAAGTCGCCGGTGACATGAGTGAGCGCGGCCAGAAAAAGATTGCCGAAGTTGTGGCCAGTGAGTCCGCGGCCAGCGTGAAAGCGGTACTGAAACAGTCGGCCAAGGAGGGCTTCATCCTTCGAAAGCGCCACCATGCAATTGCGAATGTCACCGGGCGGAAGGATGCGGTTCTCGCGGCGCAAGCGGCCGGAGCTGCCGCCGTCATCGGTGACGGTCACGATGGCGGCGAGATCGGCGATGGGACGCTGGGTGCTGGCTAGTTCGTCGGTGCGGCGGATAACGTGTTCTTTGAGGCCGCGGAGGAGTGTGGAGAGGCCGGTGCCGCCGCCTAGAGCGACTACGCGGAAGCCGCGCGTGAGAGTTTTCGATTTGGTGGGGCGTTTTTTCATGGCGGCGTTTGGGATGCGGCTTCATCTCACGGAAAAGAATTTAACACCCCGACCAGGTCGGGGTAAACGCCGCACTCAAGGAACGCAGAGCAGACGGAGAGGAAAAAACTGTACAGGTCAGACCTGCCACTACAAAAGAGGTAAGAAGCACTAGCTGGCGAGGCCGTCTTTTTCCGGATAAAGGAGCTCGGTAAAGCGCGGGTCTTCCTGGAGGAAGGCAAAATCTTCGTCGTTGCGCGCGTGGTAGCGGTTTTCCGCGCGCAACTGGATGGCGACTTTCAGATTCGCCAGAGCGGAATCGGCTTCGCCGGTGAGGCAATCGAGCGCGGCCAGTGCGTAATGAATGTGGTCCGCCTTGGGTGCAGCTTTCCTGGCTTTGTCGAGGCTTTCGCGGGCATCGTCCCAGCGGCCGATGTTCATCATCGCGACGCCGCGCTGATAATGCTCATCGGCAGTGCGAGGATTTTGCTCGTGAGAAGGCTTCATGCGCTGCTCGGCGATTTTCAGATGCATGCGCGCGCGATCGGCCAGTTCTTTGCTCGGCCCTCTTAAAACTTCTTCCAATTCCTGCTTGGCCTTGGCAAACTTTTGCTGGTGAAATAGGGAAAGAGCTTCATCGTAAGTCCTGAGCTGCGCCTGGACGAGCGGATCGACCAGTTCGACACCGCCGCGCTGCGGCGGTGGAGGCGTACCTAAAGACTTCTTTTTCTGCGACTTAGCTTGACCCCGGGCCGTTGCCTTGGAACGGCTCGATGAGCTTGAAGAGGATTTGTGCGTTTTGGCCATTGCGCGAATCGTAGCAGAGCAGGTTTCCCACGTCAACGGATGCCCAAAAGTATCAAGTCGTAACGGCGGATTCCTGCGGACGTTACCGAACGGAGGCATAGGCCAAAATAGAGCGTGGAGTTCAGCCGATTTTCGCGGAAACTGTGTGTAGCGGTATTGAGCAAGTGACAGAAGCGGGCGAGAAACTGGCCTGCCTGCACTGCGTGTGCTATAAGTTTGTGACCGAGTTCGGGTTAACGACAAAGTGCCTTTCATCAATTTTCCTGCGCGCGAAATTAACTGCAAGCTGGTGTATTACGGTCCAGGTCTGGGCGGAAAAACTGCCAACCTGCAGTGGATCTACGACCACACGGGGCAGAATCAGAAGGGCAAGATGGTTTCGCTCGCGACGGAGACGGACCGCACGCTGTTCTTCGACTTTTTGCCATTGGATTTGGGAACGGTGCGCGGTTTCAAGACGCGCTTCCATTTATATACCGTGCCTGGACAGGTTTTTTATGAGGCTAGCCGCAAGCTGATCTTAAAGGGCGCGGACGGCGTGGTATTTGTGGCGGACTCGCAGGAAGAACGGCTGGACGCGAATTTCGAAACGATGGAAAACCTGCAGGAACACCTAAAAGAGCACAACCTGAATTTCGCGACGATTCCGTACGTGCTGCAATTGAACAAGCGCGACTTGCCGAACGCGATGTCTGTGCCGGAATTGACGAAGCAACTGCAGAAAAAAGGCGAGCCGGTTTTGGAAGGCGTGGCGATTCAGGGATTGGGCGTGTTTGAAACGTTGAAGGAAGTGGCCAAGCTGGTGCTCGCGGAATTGAAAAAGGGCGGGTAGGCCGCTTCGCGAGAGTTCTTCTCCGAGTTCTTCCAATGACGAAAGGATGAATTTCCGTGTAGTAAGGATAAGTGTGTCTACGCGAAATTGGCGAGGGCGGCGGATTCGGATTCGAAGGTGGGGATGGCTTCGACGAGGCGTGTGACGGTGAGGGCGTCGCGAACGCGGCCGGGACCGCAGACGAGGCGGAGGACTCCGCCTTCGCGTGCGAGCTTGATGGAGATGCGTACCAGGGTGGAGATGCCTGAGCTGTCAATCTGTGGGATGCCGTTCAGGATGACCACCACTTTCCTGGCGCCGGCCTTCACTACTGATTCGAGGGCGTCGTGGAGCTGTTCGGCAGGCTCGCCGATAGTGAGGCGACCGTGAACTTCGAGCACGGAAGCTCCGGCGGATTCGCGGACGTTGATTTCCATGGGGAGCCGGTCAGTCATGGGAGTGCGTCAATCTATCCTTCGCGGTCGCGGCGGCCATTGGTGAGGCCGGACGGCATTATACGCTGGAGGGTAAGTTGCACAAAGGAAACCGTTCCCGAAGCCTACAGGCCGAATTGTCCTGGGACAGAGGGGAGCGGCGCATCAGAAAAACAAATCGTGGACATGAAAATTTCAAACTGTGGCCGGAGGCGAGGATGCGTATAATGCTGGCGACGAATTGGCGGGCCCCCGGTAGTTGAATCCAGAGCCAGTGGAGCGGACACATCTATGAAGTGCGTAGGATGGAAGTGTAGTTTCAGCCTGGTCCTGGTGCTTGGAGCCATCCTGCTTACAGCTGTTCCCCTCTCTGCGCAACAAACGTCCGCCTCTCCCGCGACGCCTGGAATTTCCAAAGCGCTCAATGAAAAGCTGACGCAACTGGATAAAGATGTGAAGGCGGCTCAGTCCGCGGGCGACAACGCTTGGATGCTAGTGAGCGCCGCGTTGGTGCTAATGATGACGGGGCCGGGACTGGCGCTGTTTTACGGTGGGCTGGTACGGCGGAAGAATACCCTGGCGATCATGATGCAGAGTTTCGCGCTGATGGCGCTGATCACCGTGCTCTGGGCGCTGGTGGGGTACAGCTTGTGCTTCGGCGGAGGCGGGCCGGTAATTGGCAGTTTCGAGCACGCGTTTCTGAAGGGCGTGGGCGCGGATCCTAATCCGGATTACGCGGGGACGATTCCGCAAGCCACCTTCATGGTGTACCAACTGATGTTTGCGATCATCACCCCGGCGCTGATTACCGGCGCAACGGCAGAGCGGATGAAGTTCAGCGGAACGGTGCTGTTCCTGACGCTGTGGTTTCTGGTGGTGTATGCGCCGCTGGCGCACATGGTGTGGGGCAAAGGGGGATTGTTGAACGCCGTGGGAGGACGATTTCCCTGCCTGGATTTTGCCGGTGGGACGGTTGTGCACATCTCTTCGGGTGTTTCGGCGCTGGTGTGCGCGCTGTACCTGGGCAAACGCACCGGCTATCCGAAGCAGCCGATGCCGCCACATAGCCTGGTGCTGAGTTTCATCGGCGCGTGTCTGCTGTGGGTAGGATGGTTCGGTTTTAATGCTGGGAGCGCGCTGTCGGCAAGCAGCCTGGCGACCAGCGCCTTTGTGGCAACGCACTTCGCAGCGGCGGCAGCGGCGCTGGGATGGAGCGCAGCGGAGTGGTTGAAGAACGGGCGGGCGAGCGCGCTTGGCGCAATCTCCGGCGCGGTGGCAGGACTCGTGGCGATCACGCCAGCTTCAGGATTTGTTGGACCGATGCCGGCGCTGGCCATCGGATTGATCGCCGGCGTGGTGTGTTACCTGATGGTGACGAAGGTGAAGGCCATCTTCGGGTATGATGACGCGCTGGATGCTTTTGGCGTGCACGGGGCGGGCGGAACGATTGGAGCTCTGCTCACGGGGGTATTTGCTCAGCAAGTGATCAACCCCATCTTTGGAGCGGGAAAAGATGTCGGCGGGTTGGACGGACATTGGGGCCAAATCGGCAACCAGCTGGTGGGCGTCTTGATTGCGTGGGTCTTTGCGCTGGTGGGAACAATAGTTCTGCTCAAGATCACGGACATGATCACGGGCGTGCGTGTGCCGGAAGAACACGAGATTGAAGGACTGGACATCACGCAACACGGCGAAGAGGCCTATAACCTTGAGTCCTAGGCTAAGCTGGCAAGGAAGCGTCAGGCAGGGGGCGGAGCGGAAACACCCATGATGAAAATCGAGGCAATCATACAGCCCTCGCGGTTCGAATCCGTGAAAGATGCGCTGCGCGAAATCGGCATCGAAGGGATGACGGTGACGGAAGTACGCGGGCACGGCCGTCAGAAGGGTCACACCGAGGTCTATCGCGGACGCGAGTACACCGTGGACCTGCTGCCGAAAATAAAATTGGAAATGGTGCTGCCGGACGCGCTGGCCAGCCGTGTTGTGGACACAATCTTGAAGACCGCCAAGACAGGAAAGATTGGTGACGGTAAGATATTCCTATCAAGGGTTGAGGAAGCGATCCGGATTCGCAACGAGGAGCGCGGTGAAAACGCGCTCTAACCAATCACTCTTGGCCGCCCGGCAGCCAACTAACTGACTGCGGAGCGATCAACGTGACGACCGCTGCACGCCCCAGTTTCACTCCGGGCATCCCACCCGCAAAAAACATGCAAGGTTCCCCAACGCCCCTGTCAGTGCTAGGCCCGCGGGCCGACGCCGAACGGCAACGCATCCGTCAACAATTTGAGGCGGGTAGCAGCGCGCGAGAAACATTGCGCGCGCAGTGCGAACTGGCGGACAGCAACGTCCAGCAAATTTTTGAAGAAGTCCTGCGCGTCCATGGCCGCGAATCACAAGGGCTGTCCCTGCTGGCGCTGGGAGGATACGGACGGCGCATGCTATTCCCGTATTCGGATCTCGACATTCTCTTCTTATTGGGAAATGAAAGAGTCGAGCAGGATTCGCGCCAGCTCATCTCCGAATTTTCGCGGACACTCTGGGACATCGGATTTCGCGTAAGTTCGGCGGGACGCACGCTGGAAGAATGCAAGCGCATCGAAGAAGACAATGCGGAGTTCCACTTGGCTTTGCTGGATCGCCGGTTCCTGGCGGGTGATGCCGCGCTATTCGAGAAGCTCGATACGAAAGTGCTCCCCGCTTCGGAAAAGCAGGCGCGGCCATTTTTGCTGGCGCAAATTCACCGGCTGACACGAGAACGGTTGACGCGCTACGGAAATACGATTTTTCACCTCGAGCCCAATGTAAAAGAGTCGCCGGGCGGCCTGCGGGACTATCAGGCCACCATCTGGCTGCGGCAAATCGTGGAGGAAAAAAAAGGGATTCGCAACATCACCGCAGCGGAGGAAGAGCTTTCCGCCGCGGCTGTAGATTTTCTCAGCGCCATCCGCTGTTTTCTGCACTACAGCAACGGCCGGAACGACAATACGCTCACCTATGAACTGCAGGCGGCGGCAGCCGAACGCGCGCTGGGCGTGGGTGACGGAGTAGCGCGAACTCCCGCCGAATGGATGCGGCAGTATTTTCGGCACGCGCGCACGCTGAACCGGCAACTCCTGCGCTATCTCGAACAGAAAGCGCCCGTACCGCTGACGCTGCGGCAGCGTTTGTTCAACGCGGCACGCGCCGCCAGGATCGAGCAGACCAGCAGCAAGTTCTTTTCCGTTCGGGATGGATTGCTGGAGGTTGCGGACCTCCCGTCGCTCTCGGACCGCGCGGTCACCTATTCGCTATTCGCGGAAGCGGCGCGCACCGGCACACCCCTGAGCCGCGAAGCGGAGCGCAGCATCGGTTATATCCTCACGCATCCGGAGCTCCCGCCGAAGAACACGGAAATTTCCTGGGGCACGCTGCGCGAGATTTTGGGAGCGGATTATCCCGGCGTAGCGTTGCGCTCGATGCAGCGGCTGGGTTTGCTGACGGAAGTTCTGCCAGAATTCGGAATGATCGACTCGCTGGTGGTGCGCGATTTTTATCATCGCTATACCGTGGACGAGCATTCATTGCGCACCATCGAGCACCTGCAGGAATTGGCGGAACCTCCCGATGAACGAGGCGCGCATTTCGCGCCACTGTGGAAGACTGCTGAGCGGCGAGACCTGTTGATTCTGACGTTGCTGTTGCACGATGTGGGCAAAGGAATGCCGGTGGAAAACCACGTTACCGGCAGTCTTACCGCTCTGGACAGCGCCGCCAGGAGATTGCAACTTTCGCCGGAGGAAAAAGAAGAAGTCCATTTCCTCATCGAGCATCATCTGGACATGTCCGCCACTGTGCAACGTAGAGACATCTTCGATCCCGCCACCGTATCTGCCTTTGGGCAGTCCGTCACCACACTCGAGCGCTTGCAAAGACTGTGCCTGCTGACCTATGCGGACATTCACTCCGTCAATCCGGAAGCGCTAACTCCATGGAAGGCGGAAATGTTGTGGCAACTGTTCGTAGCCACTTCCAATCATTTCAGCCGCACCCTGGATCGCGACCGGCTGCACGCCCCGGACGAGGGCTCGCTGCTCGAACGCGTAAAGGCACAGGCGGGCGGCGGCACAATCGAAGAGATCGAGCGGTTCCTCGAAGGATTCCCGCGGCGGTATCTCGCAGTGCATTCGGCGGCGGAAATTGCGGCACACTTTGCGCTGTACCGGAAACTGGGCACGGACCCCGTGCAGACGGAACTCCTCGCCACACGCCACGGATTCTCCCTCACTTTGCTTACGGCAGACCGCCCGGTGCTTTTCGCGACTATCTCGGGCGTCCTGGCCGGCTGGGGCATGAACATCAACAAGGCGGACGCTTTCGCCAACGCGGCCGGTGTGGTGTTGGACACTTTCCACTTCGCGGATCTGCATCGCACGCTGGAGCTGAACCCCAGCGAAACCGAGCGCTTCCGCAAGAGCCTTGCCGACGTTGTGAACGGAAAAGCGCCGCTGGAGCCGCTTTTGAAAAGCCGCGAGGGCGCCAGCCGCGCGCGCACCCCAAAAGTCACCGTCGAGACGCGTATCAACTTCGACGATGCGTCATCCGCACACAGCACGCTGCTCGAAATCGTCACGCAGGATCATCCGGGATTGCTCTACGAGATCGGCTCGGCGCTGGCGCGCCTGGGCTGTAACATCGAAGTCGCTTTGATCGATACGGAAGGCCACAAAGCCATTGACGTGTTTTATCTAACGGCACAAGGCAAGAAGCTTACCACGCAGAAGCAGGAACTCCTGCGCGAAGTCCTCCAGGGAACTCTGGTTTAGTTCCTGAATAAAGCTAAGTCCGCGCCTCGCAGAGCCTCAGCACAGCTTCATTCCGCGGGCAGTGTCTCTCTATTTCGTTATCTTCGCGATGAATGCCGAATAGGGCTCCATCGGCACGGAACTGCTGGCCGGCGGCAATGGCTTGTGAAAACTTGTCAGCAGCACGCTGACCCTCGGCATGGCATATCCCATGGCGGAAAAATCAAGCCCTACTTGCTGATCCTTTCCGGACATGTTTAGCATCACCAGAATCGTTTCGTCGTTATATCGCCGCACGTACGTCAAGACGTTCGGATCGCTTTCGTTCAGCATTTGGAGATTGCCTTCGAGCAAAGCGGGTTCCTTGTGCCGCAGAGCAAGCAGCTGCCGGTAAAAGCTCAGGACAGAGTTCTGGTCTTTCATTTCGCTCGCGACGTTGTGTGTCTTCGCACTCGCTGGAACCGGCAGCCACGGCTTGGCCTTGCTGAATCCGGCGTTCTGGCCGTCGGTCCATTGCATTGGAGTACGTTCGCCGTCGCGGCCTTTTTCGAGCGGCCAACCCAGCTTGCCGATGGGGTCCTGCACATCGTCCTTGGTCTTCGGGTCGTTGTTCTCCATGCCGATCTCTTCGCCGTAGTACATGATGGCCGTGCCACGCAACGTCAAGTAGAGTGCCGCCATCATTTTGGCGATGTCGTCGTTGTGCGCTCCGTCCGCATAACGCGTGTAGGACCGCATGATGTCGTGATTGGTGATCACGTACGTTGGCCATCCGCCTGCCGAGTCCACGGCCACGATGTGTTTGCGGTAGCGATCCGCGGAGAGCCCTTTGAACTCCGTCATCATCAAATCCATCGGCAGCTGCAGCTCGTCGTTCTTCGTTCCGTAGTAGTCCTTGAGTTCCGATACATTGCTCGTCCACGTCTCGCCGATCAGCACTGAGCCGTACTCTTCCGCGGTGCTGCGCAGTTTGCGCATCACGTCGTGCACTTCCGGAAGCTTCTTGTTGTACTTCTCCTCCATGTTCGGGCGGCCGAATTTGTCCGTTCCCGCCAGAACCGGATTGTCGGTCAAATTCGGATCTTCGAAGAGCGTGTCCACGGCATCCAGCCGGAAACCCGCGACGCCCCGCTTGTACCAGAATCGCGTCTCATCCAGCATGGCCTTTTCCACCGCTGGATTTCGCCAATTCAAATCCGGCTGTTCCGGATAAAAATAGTGGTAGTAATACTGATTCGTCTTTGGATCGAGCTTCCATGCGGAAAGCCCGAACGTCGAAAGCCAGTTGGTTGGGGGCTGCCCCGGTCCCTTGCCGTCCCGCCAAATGTACCAATCGCGATGCTCGGCGCTCTTAGACGATTTCGAATCCTTGAACCACTTGTGCTGGTCCGAAGTGTGATTCACTACAAAATCCAGGATGAGGCGGATGTTCCGCTTCTTGGCTTCCGCCTGCAGATGATCGAAATCCTTCATCGTTCCGTACATTGAGTCGATCGCTTCGTAGTCGGATACGTCATAGCCGAAATCCACCTGGGGAGAGGGGAAAAATGGGGTGATCCAGATGGCGTCCACGCCAAGGTCTCTCAGGTAGTCGAGTTTTGAAGCAATACCGTTCAGGTCTCCAACGCCGTCATTGTTGCTGTCGGCAAAACTTCGCGGATAAATTTCATAAAATACCGCGTGCCGCCACCAGGGGTGACCTTCCGCATCCGTCGCCTTCTGTTGAGCGCCTGTCTCCCCCGCGAACGCGGACAACCCTGCGGCCATTAAAACTGCGACCACCATCTTTCGAAGCACGGTGCTCCCTCCTCGCTTCACATTCTCGGAGCGACCTCTCGGGAACTGTTGGGCGGTCATCTCTTCTGGCTTAGTTTCCCCGAAAAGTGAAACACGACCGTAGTCTTCCTGAAGGTGCCCGGCTCGCCGGCTGCAAAACGCACGCGGACGGCTTGGACGCCAGATTCGGCATGCAACAGTTCGGCTCCATCAACGCTCGCAAGTTGGCCTGGGTCAACCGCCAGCTCATACTCTGCACCCGCATCTCCGGCTAATTCCAGCAACATGGCGTCGTGGTTCGGCGTCCATCTTTGCGAGAGCAGTCGAAGCCCTTCGCTAGTCGAGCCCAGGCGTGGCAGGCTCGAATCGTAGCTGACATTGAAATCTTTTCGTATGCGAATCTTGATGGTGTTCGATTTACTGGGCGCGTCAACTCGGACCACGGCATGCTGATCTTGGCCATTGATGTCTACGTGAAATGGCACGGGCTTGCCATTCAGCTCCGCTCCGAGTACTTCCGCACTCAGGCTCAGGGAAGGTTTGAATTCCAGTGGGCAAACTAGGCCAGCGGTGCAATTCACTTCGAGCGTGATTGCGCTGGAGTCCTTGGAATAAGCGAGATCCATCCTCGCGGTTCCTGAATGGACATTTCGAACGGCAAAATGTGCCCAGCCGGCTGGCACATGTGGCGCAAAGGTAAGAGTTCCTGTCTTCGCATCGACGGACAGAGAGAACATTCCGCGCAGCAACGGACTCACGACCATTGCCGCCGACCAGATCTGGTGCGGTGAGCTCGTCGAAAGCGGCTGGTAGTAATCGCCGGAGAGCACTTCCGTCACATGACCGAGCGAGCCGTCCAGCGCTAGCAATGCGTTGGCCCGCAGATTCGCGTATGCCGGGAAGGTCTGGTGATAGCGATATTCCGCCACCGACGCCCAGCCCGTAAAGAGTGGCCACACTGATCCGTAATGGTAGCCTCCGCCGCTGAATTTTGGCGCATGCCCGGAAATAATCCGCATGCCCCAGTCTGTCTGGTGCTCGAAACCCGCCATTTGCTGGATCATCGGAACTGCGTCAGCTTCACTCGCCAGACCAAACCACATCGGCACCGTCGCCAGCACGCTCGGCTCGTCCACTTGTTTATCGTTCTTATCCAGGGCAAACGCGAATCGCTTTTTGTCCGCGATCCAGAAACTTTCGTTGACCAGCGCTCGCTGCTGCTCAAAATCCTTCTCCAGGGTTTTGCTCAATTCGTCCTGACCCGTCACTCGCGCCAGATTCGAAAGCGCCCGCAGCGCTTCCGCTCCAAGCCCGCTCTGGTAATACTCCGTCTTCACCGGAAGCAGCGGCCCGCCCTCCACCCATCCGTGCCCGAAGCCGAAATTCTGCGGCAGTCCACGCGCATCGTAAGTGGATTTCAGAAACTCGTAGGCCTTTCGGAGGTTTTCCCATTTCTCTCTTGCGAATGCGGTGTCCCCGCTCTCCACAACGTAATCGTTCATCGCGATGATGTAGAGGGGCGTGGCATCCGCGGAAGCATAGGGATACGGATAGTCCTGGAACCAGTTCACAAAACTGGCGCCCTGGGAAATTTCGTGCGGGATTTTACCGTCTTCCCTTTGGAATTTGCCGATGAACGAGAGCGCCGCGCGCGAATTCGAAAAGTCGCCAGCGGCATTGAGCGCCAGCGAAGTCCAGAACGAATCCCGTCCAAAATACCAGGCGAAACCCGGCCGCTGGCTCTCCCCCGAAGTCCGATACCCGGCAACAAGTCCTGTTCCCAGCGTCGGATTGGTCACCATGCCTTGTACCATGCTCACGCGCGACCAATCGTAAGCGCGCTGCAACTGCTCATCTGGCAGTTCGACGCTGACTGTTTTCTCCAGATAATCCCGATAGTATTCGGCTGATTCCTTCCATAATTGAGCGTAATCCGACGTCAGATGTTGGTACGTCTTCTCCGCTGCTGCTCGCCCCTCCAGCGAGCCTGCCATAACAATGAACTTCCTATCCTTGCCCTTCGCCGTCAGTCCCAGACGGAACGAACTTTCCTGCGATTCCGAATAGTTCGTCTGGAATTCCCCGTGCGGTTCCGTAGCCGTCGGCGAACCCACGAGCGCCGAAAATTTCCTCTGCTCCTCACCGAAATAGAACGCATGTTGTGCGGCTGCCCAGTCGAGATACGTGGCCCCCAGCGCAGCCGGCCATTCCAATTGAAAATCCCGGTGAAAAGCCGCTTCAATCTCCAACGGCTGTTCTGTTTCCACGTCGAAAATCACCACCGCGCCCTGCTCCTCGACCGGGACAAAAAATGTCTCGCTCACGCGAAACGTGTCCCCCGCGTAAAGGATCGTCGCCGACTCCGGCCGCACGGTGATCGTTCGCGCCAGCGCTTCCGCCGCCAGCGCTCGCCCCTCGGTATGAAATCTCAAATGAAAATCGCGAAAGATCTTCAGCGGGTATACCCACCCTTCCATCCGTCCCGATTCAGCCCCCAGCAGTCCCGCGCGCGTCCCCGTCACCGGCAGGAATTCCCAGGGCCGTATCGCGCGCGAAAGTTCCATTTCGTGTGACTTTTCTTGCGACTGCTGGCTCCGGCCCTTGGAAGCACAGAGTCCCATGAACAACGTTGCCGCGAGGCACGCGCCAATCGGTCTCAGCCGCAGCCATCCAAATGTTCTTTGAAAACGAACAGAACTACGCCGCATGATTTGCATTCCGGTGGCCCCCGTCCTGTCGCGTGCTTGCATTGCCTCGTTGGCCTTACTATAAAGGAACGCGCCGGATTCTAGTACGGGCTCGCCGGGAAAGGTACCACTGCTTTTGTCTTCCACACGCCGCGCATTTCTACAATCGCTCAGCCGCTCCGCGATCGTTCTACCGCTGGAAAAAATATTCGCCCTGGCTCTGCCAAAAAAGTGGCTGCCGACATTTTTTCCTCAGAGCGCGCCTCCACCCCACCCCGGCGCCGCGGCAACTCCCTCCGCCGACCTTGGCATTTCCTTTCTGAACGTCGCGCGTGAATCCGGCCTAAACGCCAGAACCATTTTCGGCGGCGAGCACAAAAACAAATACCTCCTCGAAACCACCGGCTGCGGGGTCGCTTTCTACGATTACGACAACGACGGCTGGCTCGACATTTTCCTAGTCAACGGCACTCGCCTCGAAGGCTTCCCCACCGGCCAGGAGCCCACCAATCATCTCTTCAAGAACAATCGCGACGGTACATTCACCGACGTTACCGCCAAAGCCGGCCTGCTTCATTCCGGCTGGGGTCAAGCTGTCTGCGTCGGCGACTACGACAACGACGGCTTCGACGATCTCTTTGTCACCTATTTCGGAAAGAATGTTCTTTACCACAACAATGGCAATGGTACCTTCACCGACGCCAGCGAAAAAGCCGGCGTCGCCGGAACCGGCAAACGCTGGAACACCGGCTGCTCGTTCGTCGACTACGACCGCGACGGCCACCTCGATCTCTTCGTCGCCAATTACATTGATCTCGACTTGAAGACCGCACCTGTCCCCGAATCCGGTCCCTGCCTCTATAAAGGGGTGATGGTCGCTTGCGGACCTCCAGGCTTGATGGGCGGCAAGAACATTCTCTATCACAACAATGGCGACGGTACCTTCACCGACGTCAGCGAAAAATCCGGCGTCCTCAAAGCCAACGGCACTTACGGCCTCGGCGTGCTCACGGCCGATCTCGACAACGACGGCTGGCCCGACATTTACGTCGCCAACGACTCCACCGCCAGCGCCCTCTATCAAAATAAGAAGAACGGGACCTTCACCGACGTCGCCGTCGAAGCTGGCTGCGCTCTCAGCGCCGATGGCAAGCCGCAGGCCGGCATGGGCATCTCTGCGGCCGATTACGATCTTGACGGCAATCTCGATCTCGTCAAAACAAATTTTGCCGGAGACACGCCTTCGCTCTACCGTAATCTCGGCGGCTCCAATTTCGAGGACGCCACCTACCAGGCCGGCCTCGGCAAATACACGCAGTATCTCGGCTGGGGTTGCGGTTTTTTTGATATCGACAACGACGGCTGGGCTGACATCCTCCTTTGCAACGGCCACGTTTATCCCGAAGTCGAACAACTCAAGACGGAAGCTGGTTACGCGCAGCGCAAGCTGCTTTACAAAAATCTCCGCAACGGCCGCTTCGCCGATGTTTCGAACGACGCCGGCCCGGGGATCTCCATTCCCGTCGCCGCCCGCGGCTGCGCTTTCGGCGACTTCGACAATGACGGCGACCTCGACGTCGTCATCAACACCGTCAACGATTTCCCACAGCTCCTTCGCTGCGATTCACGCACCGGCAATAATTGGATCAAGATCAAGACCATTGGCACAAAATCCAATCGCAGCGGCATCGGTGCGAGGATCAAGTGCGTAACGCATCTGCCCGGTGAAAAAAGTCTGCATCCCCAAATCGACGAAGTCCGCAGCGGCGGCGGCTATTTTTCCCAGAACGATCTGCGGGTCCACTTCGGCATCGGCAAAGCTGAATCCGTCGAGCTCCTCGAAATCCGCTGGCCCAGCGGCCTCGTCGAAACCCTTAAAGACATCAAGCCCAATCAAGTCATCATCATCAAAGAAGGCGAAGGCATCCTCCGCACCATGCCATTCCCCCCGCCCAAACCGAAGAAGCAGTAGCCCATCATCCCGCCGGCAGTTTTCCTCTTCTCTGCGCGCTCTCTGTTAAATTTTTTCGTTGCTTTATTCCGGAACCGCAAACTGGCGAGTCCCCCATTTTTGTGTGACCATCAACGCGTCGCCACGGAGCCCCTCCATGAAATCAAAACCCCTCCTATCCATACTTCTTCTCGCCGCCTCCCTGGCCGTCGCCTCGCCAACCACCGATCTCCCGTTCGGCCCCTGGACCCGCGCCACAAGCGACCCCATCCTCTCCCCTCAAAGCAACACCTGGGAATCCGCCGGCACCTTCAATCCTGCCGTCGTATTTCATAGCAATAAATTCGTCATGCTCTACCGCGCGCAAGACTCCTTCGGCACCTCGCGCCTCGGCTACGCCGAAAGCGCCGACGGCCTTCACTTCACGCGCCGCCGCGATTCCATCCTCTCCCCCGAAGCCGCCTACGAAAAAGATGGCGGCGTTGAAGACCCGCGCCTCCAGAAGTTCGGCGACACCTACTACCTCACCTACACCGGCTACAATAAAAAAGACGCCCAGCTTTGCCTCGCCACATCCCGCGACCTCATCCACTGGGACCGCAAAGGCGTCATTCTCCCCGCCTACGAGGGAAACTGGAACAAAGGGTGGACCAAATCCGGCGCTATCGTTCCCGAAAAAATGAATGGCAAATATTGGATGTACTGGCTCGGCACAGCCGCCGACAAGACTGACCAGATGGGCCTCTCTTACTCAACCGATCTGATTCACTGGACGGAAGCGACGCAAACTCCAGTCGTCCCGCGCCGTCCCGGAAAATTTGACTCCCGCGTAGTCGAGCCTGGCCCCCCGCCAATGCTCACGAAGCAGGGCATCGTGCTGATCTACAACGGCGCCGACGACAATCTCGTTTATCGCACCGGCGTAGCCGTCTTCGACCGCCGCGATCCCAGCAAACTCCTCTATCGGTCTGAAAAGCCTATTTTCTTCCCCGAAAATGAATGGGAAAAAGTCGGCCAGGTTCCAAACGTGGTCTTTGTTGAAGGAATGGTCGAGGAAAAAAACCGCTTTCTTTTTTATTACGGCGCCGCTGACAAATATATCGGCGTCGCCGAAGCCCCAGTGAGGTAACGATTTTCCCTGCAGTGGTGTCTCAAAATCCTTCCAGCAGCCATGCGTTTGAACTGCCGCTGGCTTCCCATATCGCAAGATGGCGGCCGTCGGGAGAGGGAATGGCCCAGCCCAGGCCCTTTTCGGGCTCCTGAAGGACAGCGTTGACTTTGCCGTGCAAGTCCACATTCAAAAGCGTCTGCATTCCGGTTGGCGACGAGGCGCTGACCCAAATGCTGCGACCATCCGCCGCCCAGTCCAGATATCCGATCCCAGACCAGGCCGGCAGTGTGAGGATCCGGTCCTTGCCGGTGATGAGAGAAAAAAGCCGGATGTTGGCGGGCCCGGGAACGCGGTGCTTTTTGGACATGGCGAGCGTCGAACCGTCGGGCGAAAGCGTCCAGTTTTGCAAATACCATTCCGGGCCTTCAATCCGCGTGATCGGTTCTTTCTCTCCCGTGGCCGGGTTGAAAGTGAAAAACGCCAGATGATTGTCAGTGAACTCGCTGAGGACGCAAACCGTGGAAGGGGTGCGAGCGCATTGAAAATTATTGATGCCCGGTTCCTGCAAAACCAGTTCGGGAGTTCCGCCCGAGATGGGAAGGCGCATGAGCCGGACGCGGTACTCCACGTCGCGTGGATCGGGATTGAGCCCGTAGAGAATTGCCGAGCTGTCCGCATTCAGGCGGG
>Ga0207093_1048_pt1 | contig 21623 bp, 28 predicted proteins | sample Alteio_BWMinHeat_89_FD_153519 | JGI IMG/M metagenome (GOLD analysis project Ga0207093, IMG submission 153519) | Enriched cells from forest soil in Barre Woods Harvard Forest LTER site, Petersham, Massachusetts, United States -... | ecosystem: Environmental > Terrestrial > Soil > Temperate forest >... | reverse complement strand
ACCGAATTTGCTGTGCAAAAGCGCGCCGATATGGCCTATCCCACGCTTACCAAGCTTGTGAAGGCGGGCGAGGTCGAAAAAGCGCAAGAATATCTCGATACAATCTTCTCTCTCATTGTTGCGCGCAGCAAAGCGGGCGTCTTGGACAACGACCCGATCATGAAACGCAATATGGCATTTCTCAATGGCAGAGCGATGAATATCGATCTCGGTTCATTTACCATCGACGACTCACTCAAAACCCCCGTGAACACCCGTCGCATTCTCTATTTTGAAACACTGCGTCTTGGTCATTGGATAAAACGGCACAATCCAGCCCTCTATCCCTTTTTCCAACAAAGACTCAAATCATCTCTTGAAAAAACGTCTTGATATAGCTTATAACTATTGTCATGAGACATCCAAAAAAATTGGAACGCTCCTTCTGGTCCTTTCCCAGGTTGCGTTTTCCCCATTCCCTATTTGAAAATGTCGATGACGACTGGGATCTCCAAGAACTCACCAGCCCGACCGGCCTTAGTGTTTCGGAAGATGATGACAATATCTACGTCGAAGCAGCTCTTCCCGGCATGAAGCCCGATGAAATCGAGATGCTTTTTGACAAGGGAGTCCTCTGGATTAAAGCCGAGAAAAAGGAAGAAGCTGAGGATAAAAAAAAGAAATACTACCGCAAAGCGATGCGCACCTTTTCCTATCGCGTAGCTGTACCTGGCGATATCGATGAGACAAAAGAGCCTGATGCTGTGTGCAAAAATGGCGTCCTCAAAGTAATTTTTTACAAGACGCGCAGAGGCTCCACCTCTAAAAAAATCCCCATTAAAGAAGGGTAATCTCACCAATTATTTTCACCACAGAGATCACAGAGAACACAGAGAAAAAATGAGAGAATTTTCTTTTCTCCTTTTTACTCTGTGTTCTCTGTGATCTCTGTGGTTGATTTTTTTAAAAATCCTAAAATGTGCTCTCGGTGGTTAAATTTGTTGATTTATGCGATAATGGCCCCCTGTGAACGAGGGGATCTTTCTTTTTCAAATTTTCGCTATTTTGGGTTTCACCTGGGCGGCTTTTCGCTTAGGACGTGAAGCTCTATCTGCACTCATTGCCATAGAGGCGCTGCTCGCCAATTTTTTTGTTCTCAAGCAGATCACGCTTTTTGGCATGGAGGTCACCCCTAGCGATGCGTTTGCAATCGGCAGTATTCTATCCCTCAATCTACTGCGCGAGTATTGGGGCCAAGATGCCGCTGCAAAAGCCGCACGCTCCAGCCTGCTCTTTCTGCTTTTCTTTGCGATGATGAGCCAGATCCACCTCCTCTTTCAACCTTCGAGCCATGACACCGCCCAAACCGCTTATCTCTCCCTCCTCCTCCCCTCTCCGCGCCTGTTTTGTGCGTCGATCGCCACCTTTTTCCTTGTGCAGCGCATCGACCTTAAGATCTTCTCCGCTCTCAGCCGCCAGATTTCCTTCGCATGGCGCTGCAGCCTATCGCTTGTGATCGTTCAGCTGCTCGACACCCTGCTCTTCACGCTTTTAGGGCTGTGGGGCACAGTAGCTGCTCCATTCGAGATCATCCTGGTCAGCACACTGACCAAATTGATCGCCATTTTTCTCTTAACCCCCCTTGTAACCCACTTAAAGCATGACGCTCTGCACCGCATTTGATTTTGAAATCCTCCACCGCTCAAAGATCTCGCGTGCACGGGTAGGACGCATCCACACGCCGCACGGCGTGATCGACACCCCCAATTTCGTCGCGGTTGGCACCAATGGCACGCTCAAAGCGCTCGACAGCAAAACAGTGACGGAAATCGGCCTGCAGCTAATGTTCTGCAACACCTACCATCTGCTTTTGCAGCCGGGAACAGAAGTCGTGAGGAAAGCGGGCGGCCTCCATTCATTTATTGGACGCAACATGCCTATCATTACCGATTCGGGAGGCTTCCAGGTTTTTAGTCTTGCGTATGGGTCAGTGGCTGATGAACTCAAGAGCCGAGGCCAGAAGTCGAGCGGCAATCTCGTGCTTAAGATCGATGAAGAAGGCGTGCTTTTTCGCTCCTACCGCGACGGCAGCCCCATTCTCCTGACTCCCGAGAGCTCTATTGCCGCACAAAAGGATCTGGGCGCAGACATCATCATTCCCTTTGACGAGCTTCCTCCCTACCATATCGGAGAAGAAGCATTGACGCGCTCGATCGATAGGACCCATCGCTGGGAGGAGCGCTCACTTGCGGCTCACCAGGCACGCCCCCAAGGGCAAGCGATGTACGCGGTCATTCATGGAGGTGCTCACCTCGAACTGCGCGCCAAGAGCTGTGCGCATCTCACCCAGCTGCCCTTTGACGGGTATGCGATCGGTGGAAGCATGGGAAAAAGCAAAGACGAGATGGAGAAGATCCTCTCCTTCACCCTTCCCCTATTGCCGGAAGACAAACCCAATCACCTGCTGGGAATGGGAGATCTAGAGTCGATTGGCCGGGGGATTCCACTGGGGATCGATACTTTCGATAGCTCATATCCCACCCGGGCTGCGCGCCACGGGGTACTGCTCACAAAAAATGGAGCTGTAAAAATCGAAAAGAGCATCTACGCCGAAGATTTTGGGCCCGTCGAGGAGGGCTGCACATGCACGACGTGTACACACTACAGCGCCGCCTATCTGCACCACCTCTTCAAAGCCAAGGAACTCACCGCTCTAACGCTGGCTACGATTCACAATCTCCACAAAATGTGTGAACATATGGCTGATGTCCGCCGCCAAATTGCGCAAGATCTTGTTTAGCGTCGGCTAGCTGCTGGATATAGCAGGCAAAGCATGTGGGAAAGTACTTCTCTTCCGCGCCCAGTTGCACACTAGGGCCGTCCAGATCCGCCAATCCATTGACATGCTTGATGTTCATGATCGCCTTTCGATTGCAGAAGTAGCAGGTCGATTTCACCTCTTCTATCGAATCGGCAAGCTCCATGAGGCGGCGCGAGCCATTGAAGAGATGCGAGCGAAAATCGGTGCGGAGCCCATAGCAGATCACGGGAATATTCTTTACAATGGTTATAGCGCGCAGCTGTTCGATGATGCCGGTGGAAAGAAACTGCGCTTCATCGACGAGCACGCAAGCAACTCCCTCGTAGTTAACCTCAAGAAGATTAGTCTCATCGGTGATTTCGATATCTGAAGGCATTTCCAGACCGGCTCTAGAGCGGATCTTCCCCTCGCCAAAGCGCACATCGAGCCGAGGCTTCATCAGCAGCACCTCTTTGCCCTGCTGGCGGTAATTGTGGGCGACAGCAAGTAAGTTGAGTGTTTTTGCGCTTCCTACGCTACCGTGACGAAAATAGAGCTTAGCCATATAGAATCTCCTGATTTTTTTTTCGATAGTGCCTTTTCCGCCGCATTTTTGAAAAGATTTTTTCTCATGTAAGAATATTCATCGATATGTATAATTATGTTGTTAGAAAAAAAATTAAAATATTTAACTATGACATGCGATTATAAAATTAAAAGTTCACTTATTGCAGATTTTGATATTCCTCAATATAAAAAAGATTTTTATGCACAGGAAGGTGATCTGATCTCAAAGGTCGCGGCTGAATCGATGCGAAGAGAGTTCTTCGATTCTGCGCATCTTCTTTCCTCAAGAGAGGCAGAAGAACAGCAAGATACAAGCCAAATTTCGGTTGTATTTAGAAGAGAAGCAACGGGAGAACCCCCCAAAAAGAGGCTAAAACAAGAGTATGCAAAGAGCATCATTCCAGTCATACCCCGTACTCCAAGTAAACTAACTGCTAATCGCCCATTAGGCTATAACGAATTCATTGTCGATTTCCTGCAAGATGCTACCCCACTTGAGACAAGCCTTGCTGCTGGTCCCAAATTAGGTATGGATATCCCCTTAAGTCTCGTTTCAGAATTTAATCATTTCTACGAGTTAGATGGAAAGCCACGCTTTATTTTCAAAGTGAATGATAGATCGTCAAATCAGCAGCGCGGACCTGTTGCAGCACTGTCTCTTTTTTCCGATTTTGCTCAGAAAGACCATCGATTAAATGTTAAACCGGAATTTTGGAAGAATTATTTACGGACCTCATTACTCAATCCAGAAGATGTTGTTTCATTCTTAAACAAACACACAAATCTTTCAGAGTATGGATACAAAGTAGAAGTTTTAACGCTTCCATACAATAAAATCCGTCATCAATTATATGAAAAGATAATGGAAAGTCAGAAAGAATTAAACAGCAGCTTGATTATGCAAGTGAATTTTAAGGCATTCCATCCCAACGATGCGAAGGACTTTGAGAGTTGGGTTGTTCTCGATAAGATTGAAGAAGGCTTCTGCGACAATGAGTATCTCTTCAGTTTTAGGGAGCCGATTACCGGTCAGGCGTATCGAATGGAGGGGAGAGGGTTTTCTATTTCTACTTGGAATAACCCCGCGACCTTTATCCAGATTAGTCAGGAATGACAACTTCGGACTCAGCGCTGAGATCTACGGTTAGAAAGTAGGTCTTTTCGCTGATTAAAATAGGAACTTGCCTAGCTTCATCTGCTCGAAAAATTGAAATACGCACATACCTTCCGGCTTTTAACAACGCACTATCGCACTCGATAAAAGATCGCCCTGCAACGGCTTTTTCAAAAAGGACTTGATAAGTGTGATTAGGCGTAACCGTATAGACACAGACATGAGCGCCGCATCGAGTTCCATCAAGCTGTGAAAAACTGCGCAGTTGAATATGCATAAGCAGAGATGCTAACAAACAAACAAATTTTAATACAACAAAATAATTAAAACTATTTTTTTACAAAGGAGAAAAATAATGTCAACAAAACCAGTGACACTAGGAGAAATTGACTTTTCTATTCCGAACAAAGTTATTGATGGCGGAGATGATGAACTCTCAAGGCTTGCTGAAAAGCAGATCAGACAAACAGTATTTGATAAAGATGGATTTAAAGTGCCCTTTCCCTTGAAACGGACAGTAACTCAAAGGGAAAACACGACGACGGTGGAAATAAAAACTGGAGAAGTCTTTGAAAAACCCAATAAACTGCAAAGAGTTCATTCTAGTAATGGTGACCCTCGATTTCAAAGTATTTTTTGTGATGAAACATATCCGTGAACTAAAATAATTTGTTTTAATTCAAATATAACACGGAATAGTCTACAATAGACTCATTTTATAAAAGGAGTTTTAAAATGAGTCTTCCCTCAGTTTCATCAGGGTCAGAAAACGTAAATGACTTTCTTCTCGATCAAGCCCAAAAGCAAGTGTCCAGCGTTGTTTTCACTCCCGGTCTTGAAGAACCTGCGTCTAAAAAGCAGAAACTTTCTCTTGACCCCCCAGCCGATGCAACCCGCGTGAGTGTTGTGTTTACTAATACCATCACCGCCCGCATCACTCCAGCCTTTCCTCCCCCTTCCCCAGCGAAAAATGTCACTTCCACACTGCATCATATTTCTGAGACAGCCATATTAAAAGCGTTTACGACTACTCTACATGAGCACTTCTCTACTTCTAGGCGTACCCTTTCTTTTGAGCATCCGCCCACTGTAGTCTATTCCGGCACCTATTTATCTATGGAAAGGACCTTCTGTGTTTTTGCTAGAAACGAACATGCAAGAAATGAACAGTGCTCTCGAGTAGGAGCCCTTTCCTTGCTTTCAAATAGCGGAAAAAAGTATAACTTGCTGCTTTCTAGCGACTTCTGGAGCTGGTACTTTGACGATCGCACTCCAAATTCTCCTGAAGAGATTGTCGAAAAAATGAATACCCTTACCAATCTAAAATCATTAGGAGTTGAAGCGAAGTGCAAAAACATAGATATCTTGGAGCCTAAAGAGCTATATGAGAACTTACTTTCTTTGGGTGGTTCTTGCATGAGTTATGTCTCATGCAAAACAGATAACCGAGTGCCTGTCCGAACATGGATGGTAATCGACAACTTTACGGGAATGTTCGTCAATGAGAAGTTAGAGATTTTCATGGATTTTAGACTTCCCTATACCGGGGAAGCCTATTCTAGTGCGATGTCTAAGCTTTCTAATGTAAGTTGGGGCAAAGACTTACCCTTTATCTACATTAGCCCCATTGCAAAAACTGCAGCGCAGGAAAAATAATATCGCTGACCTTCTGTAAAGTCCCGCTGCTGCGATCTGCAAAATAACCGATCATGCGGACTTTATTTTCTGAGATAAGAAGTTGTGTAGGAAGATCCAGGCTAAACGTTGCTTGGCGCGGTTCTAATTGAACAACCCGTGTGTAGGCCGGTTGTTTAGGGTCGTTATAAATAGCAACAAAGACGGCGCGGACTGTATCTGTGGGGAGAGAAGGCGGTAAACGAATTTGCATATGCATCCTTTTTCAAAAAAGGATGCATGATGGCAAATAAGTTTAATTTATCCAACTAAATTAAACGAGGACACGAACTGCTCGTGTTGGACTGTTTCTTTGAGCTCACTCGGGTAAGAAACGGTCAAGCGATAGAGAGTCGTACCTACTAGGACAAGACGCCCCTTCACTTCGTCTCCACCGCGGCTAACGACGTAGTCGAGAGCAGGATATCCCTGGTGAGACGTCGTCTCTTTGCTCAAGAGCTGTTGAGCGGGGACTTCATTTTCAACAAGTAGATCTAAAGATTTTTTTAACAAGGTATTGCTTCCCAGAAGCGTCCATTTGCGTGGAAAGTCGACGTGGCTTAGAGCATACACGGCCTTTTTCTTCTCGGCGCTGACCTGTTCAAAGTTTAAGGACTGCCCAGCGCTTGGGATGTCCAATTGCTTATTTTCGAGGACGGGTTCAGCTGGGAAATTGACCTTATAGCGCGCATCGGCAGCAGAATATTCTTTCCAATTCGAAGGTTTTTCAAGGGTAATTAGATTGGTTTGGAAGTCTTTCTGGATGAAGGTGAAAACACCCGTTCCTACAGCAAACAGCATTGAGCAAATTAGAACGATTCTGATAATTACTTTTTTGTTCACGAATATTCTCCTTTTTATATATTAATAACGATCCCGGCCATTTTAATGCTTATTGTTAATAATGGCAATCCTTAAAAGACTGATATTAAAGATTTTAATGTACAGATTATCGCGCATTAGCCTATCATGAACGCCATGCAAGTATCCAGACCTGAGTTTTCTGATACTAAAGAAACTGGCGTTACACCGTCTATCCAGCCCCTTCCTCCATCATCGAATAATGATTCTTCTCTCCAATCGCTCCAAAAGGAGACATCTTGGTCGGAATGCATGCAGAGCTACTTTATGAATCTACTGGCGCGCCTTTTGAATGTGGGCGTGCGCCTTGTCGACTTTTTCTACGCGTTCTTCTTATGCACCTATCCCCGTCCCCCTGACCTCCCTATTCTCAAAGAGACCCCGGTCCCTATAGCTCAAATTCCTTCCCTTCCTCCCCTCACTGAAGAAGAAATCCGAGATTTAAAAGAATCATTTCACATTCTGGGAAATAATAATCGGCTCGGAATAGGAGCTAAACAACCACAGCTAGAGCAAATACGGGTGCGCACCGAACAGATCCATCCTTTTCAATCTCTGACTCTTATGTTAACTGCAGAGACCATCAAAAATGATCTAATCAATGTCCGTAAGAATTTTAAAGACGCTTTCGGACCCAAATCCTTTTCTCCCTGGCACGTTTTTGTGGGAACCATCGGTGCAAAAATCCAGCTCCAGATCCAGAAAAATAGCGTCTGGGACCATCTCAACACATTCGCTGCTGGTATACAGCGCGATCCCTCAAAGATCCGTTCTTTTATCGAAAATGCCAAAAATGACTCTGATTGGGAATCTCTACTTAATTACTTAATTGATGATGTTAAAGTTTAATTAGTGTATAATTAAGTAATGGTAAAAATATTTGGTTATCCGTTTTTCGAAAAATCAGCCCCTATTTCCCCGCCGGCTTCTTCTACCCCGCCCTCCGCTAACACTTCAACCCTTCAATCTCTAGAAGAAGAGGACAAATCTTGGTCTGGATGCATCATCAGCCTACTCGCGCCTCTAATGAATTTAGGGTTGCGGATCGTCGATTTCTTTTACGCCCTCTTCTGCTGCCGGACTCAGGAAGAGGAAAAAACCGCTATTGCTCGAGTTTCTTCCCTACCTCCGCTTGCAAAAGATGAAATAACCGATATTTCGGAGATGTTACGGATCTTCGGCAATTGCAACCGTGCGACAATTCTTGGTAGACGATCTGAGTTGGAAGGGATGAGAGCCAGGACCATGCCTATCCATCCCTTTCAGTCTATGGTCTTTATATTAAACAACCCCACATGCAAAGAGGATCTGATCAAGATCCGCACCTTTTATAAAGATACAATTCCCCGCTCCCTTTCGCCCTGGCACCGTTATGTCGACGGCATCCGCAAAAAGATGGAATTTCAGCTCGGAAAGAGCAACGTCTGGTCTCACCTCGATGCCTTTGCAAAAGGGATAGGCCGCGACCCCAAACAAATGCGCATATTAATCGAAAAAGCGAAAAAAGACTCTAATTGGGATTCTTTTATAAACTATTTAATTGATAAATAATTTATATATCTTTAATTAAGATTAGTATATAATCTTAATTATGGTTAAAATTTTCGGTTATTCGTTTTTTGAAAAATCTCTTCCTGCTCAGGCAGCTCGCCCATCGAATCGTCCTGTCCAGGATAACCAGTCTACCCTTCAATCCATTGAGACATCTCAATCAAATAGCATGGGCAACTGTCTGATGAGAGTGTTGGCTCGGTTGATGAATTTATGCTTGCGCCTTCTAGATTGGTTAACTTCCCATAGAAAACCCGAAGCCATCGAGAGCTCCAGCGCTCAAATCAGCTCTCTAGCCCATCTAACTCCAGTACAGAAGGATGCTGTAATTAAAGTGCTTGATATCCTTGGAAATAGTGGGCTTCCAATGATTTTTGCCAGACTCCCAGAAATCGAGGAATTAACCAGTCTCACCGAGAATACACACCCCTTTCAACATATGGTGTTCGTTGCCAGTAACGAAACATGCAAACAGAATCTGCTTCGCGTGCGCGCGAAATTCAAAAACCAGATGAAAGCGATTTCCCCATGGCACAAGATGGTAGGAGAAACCAGAATAGAGCTAAAAAAGCAGCTTAACCAAAACAACCTCTGGCCCCATCTCGAGGAGTTCGCCAAAATCCTTCAGCGCGACCCTAAAAAGATCCGCTCCATGATCGAAAATGCCAAAAAAGACTCTGACTGGGAAACACTCTTTAATTATTTAATTGACAGATAATTACGTTAATAATCTATTTTAATTATAATTAATTGCAAAATGCATTATTCTTATAATTAAGAACCATAGGCTATTCCTTTGCCCTATGTGAGGAGAACTCATGAAATTAACTACAGTACTCTTAAGCGCATTTGCTCTTTGCACGGGATTTTTTGCAGAAAATGCATTTGCCTCTACACAAGTTGCAGCGCGAGTAGGCGTTTACGTAGGCCCAGGCCCTGGCGCTTATTACGGTCCTGCCTATTGCCCTCCAGGCTATTACGGCCCAGGTCCACGTGTAAGACGCGGTCCCATCTACTACGGCCCTGGTTACTACTACAATCCAGGCTGTTACTACTACGGCCCTGGCTACTACTATCCAGGCCCTGGACTCTATTTCCACTATCGGCATAGATAATAAAATCGCGAGCCTTGCAGGCTCGTGTTTCTTTTGACAAATAACGCATTTTTTTGTCTGATCAAAAATATGCGATTAGAATTAATCCATCCCATGTTGGTCCATTTCCCCATAGCCCTGTTAACTACAGGTGTTGTGCTGCGCTTTGTTTCTCTTTGGAGCAAAAAAAGACCAAACCTCTCTTTTTTACTACCCTCAGCATGGTTAATCTTAGCTTTAGGAGTCATCGCTGCATGGCTCGCTGTTATTGCTGGTGAAGTGGCGAGAGACATCGTCGCGACGCCAGAGAATAGGGCCATATTAGATGAACATAGAGAGCACGCCTATACAACGGCGATCGGATTCACGATTAGCTTATTGCTCGATTGGACGAGGGCGTTTCTTGCCACTAAGAGCAAGAGAGTGAATAGAATCCTTGGGGTTGTGGTAGGGATTATTTATCTCTTTTGCTGGACCAATCTTCTGATCACAGCCTATTATGGCGGCACCCTCGTTTTCGAGAAAGGTGCAGCGGTCATCAAATAAAATCGGAAGAGGTAGGATTCGAACCCACGGTCCCTTGCAGGACTTCTGTTTTCAAGACAGACGCAATCGGCCACTCTGCCACTCTTCCAAGGTGTATAACTATACTATTTACGACGAAAATTGGGCAAGTAAACGCATGTCATTTTCTGCAAATTGGCGGATATCAGTCACACCATAGCGCAGCATCGCTAAACGTTCAATTCCCATTCCCCAGGCGTAGCCTGAGTATTCGTCGGGGTCAATGCCCCCATTTTTTAATACTTCCGGATGAACCATTCCGGCACCGCTCACTTCTAGCCAGCCCGTGTGTTTGCAGAGGCGGCAGCCCGCTCCGTCGCAAGCGGTACATCGTAAATCGATTTCCACGCCCGGCTCTACGAAGGGGAAAAAGCTCGGACGAAAGCGCATCTCGACGCGTTTGTGGAAAAGCTTGCTCCAGAATTCGCGCATAGTTGAGAGCAGGTCGCCGAGGGAGACGTCGCGGTCGATGTAAAGCCCTTCGAGCTGGTGGAAAAAGACGTGTGAACGCGCGCTTATATTCTCGTTGCGGTAGACGGTTCCCGGAGAGATGATGCGGATCGGCGGCTTGTGGCCTTCCATGACACGCAACTGAACATTTGATGTTTGGGAGCGCAAGAGGAGGTCTTCGGTGATGTAAAAGGTGTCCTGCATGTCTCTTGCAGGGTGATCTTTGGGATAGTTGAGTCCTTCGAAATTGTAGTAGTCGGAGTCGATCTCGGGGCCATATTGAACGGAAAAACCCATCCCAACCAGGATGTCGATCACTTCGCGCATCATGAGATGGATCGGATGGCGTCTGCCAATAGATTGGGGTCTGCCGGGAAGGCTGATATCGACGCGCTCTTCTTCAAAGCGCTTGGCTTGTTCGACCTGAGCAAAAGCCTCGGCTGCTTGAACGCAGAGATGCATGAACGACTCTTTCAAGTCGTTAATGACTTTTCCCATACGCGGCCGCTCCTCAGCGGAAACGGCGCGCAATTCTTGCATGAGCTCTTGGACAGGGCCTTTTTTTCCCAAATATTTGACTTTGAGCTGTTCGACAGCATCGCTGTCGCGAGCAGCTCCTAGGTCATGTTCAAAGGCCTTGCGCAGAGCGGAGACTTTCTCTTCCATGCCCTATGCAAGAGCTCTTTTCGCTTCTCCAGCAACTAAAGCAAAGCTATTTGGATCGCGAATCGCCATCTCAGAGAGAACTTTGCGGTTTAAACGGCAACCTGCCTTGGTTAAACCTTGGATAAAGCGGCTGTAGGAAATGCCGTTGATCTTGGCAGCGACGCCAATACGGACAATCCAGAGTCTGCGGAAATCGCGTTTTTTCTGCTTGCGGTGGCGGTAGTTAAATGCCATCGCCGACATAACGGCGTCTTTTGTCAGGCGGATGTGGTTTTTGCGATCGCCGACAAAGCCCTTCGCCATTTTCATCAGGCGTTTGCGCCTGCGGTGTGTGGATAGAGATCGTGTAACCCTTACCATATTATTAACTTACTCCCATGAGCATTTTGTACATCTTTTCCTGTCCTTTGCTTACTAGTGCAGGAGAACTCAGATGGCGTTTTCTTTTAGATGATTTCTTAGTCAAAATGTGGCGCTTGCCTGGTCTTGTACGTTTCAGCTTGCCAGTACCAGTGACTTTAAACCGCGCCTTCACTGATTTGCGTGTCTTCATTTTTGTCACGACTTGTCTCCTTTGTCTTCTTCTTTACCCCAGGTGCAACGACGGCGGATAAACTACGCCCTAATTGCTTAGGTGGGCTTTCAATTGTCGCAATATCCGCAACTGCATCACACAGCTTTTGGATAACTCTGTGCCCAAATTCAGGATGCTGCATTTCTCGTCCGCGAAAGGTGCACGTTAAGCGCACTTTATTGCCCTTCTCGAGAAACTCTTTCATGTGTTTAATTTTTGTTTCAATGTCATGATCATCCGTATTGGGCTTTACTTTGATCTCTTTAACTTTGACCTGATGTTGGGCTTTCTTGCTCTCTTTTTCTTTTTTTGCGACTTGGTAGCGATACTTTCCAAAATCGATCACTTTACATACGGGAGGCTTCGCATTCGGTGCAATTTCTACTAGATCTAATCCTGCAGCCTCTGCAAGCGCTAGTGCTTCATTGATTCCAAGTATTCCAGCTTGATTTCCGTCCTGGTCGATAACGCGCACTTTTAGGGCGCGAATTTGTCTATTGACTCTCAATCCTATTCCTTTCTAACAATGTATTCAAAAACGCTTCTTCGCTTACGGTTTCACTGTGCTTTGAGCCATGGGCACGCACAGTCACGCATCCAGTTTCTAGTTCGCGTTTCCCTAAAAAAATAACATATGGGACTTTCTCAAGCAATGCCTGATGCAGTTTTTGCTCAATTGTTCCACTCTTTTTATCCAGATGGCAGCGTATGTTCTGCTTCTCCAGCTTCTCAATCAGCTTCCACGCCGGCGCTTCATCCTCTTTCACGAGCAGAACGCGTACTTGCTCGGGACAGAGCCAAAACGGCAGCTCTCCTTTGTAGCGCTCCAAAAGCAGCGCGACAAAGCGCTCAAGCGAGTTATAAACGGAGAGCACAAGCATATTTCTCTCGATGCGCAAGAAGGGACCCACCCACCGCCTTCCCAGGCCATCGGCAATCCGCATCTGCACTTCGGGTTTCCCTCCACCGGCCGAGACTATCGCATCGATCTTGCACTGCGTAAGGGCCTCCTTCAAAGGAGCTGCTTGTTTTCCACCAGTTAAAACCCACTGATAATCAAGATCGAACATTCTAAAAAATAACTGGAGGAATTGCAAGGAGGAAATGCATAGGGAGCGAAGATTTTCGGCTCTATAAAAAAGATGTGCACGATCGATAAAGCAGCTGCCGGGGGTGAAAAGGCCCGGATAGACCCCTTTGGGCTGGTTGATAAAGGCGCACTGAGCGATTTTAAGCTCTTCTAGACCTGATTCTTTAAAGTATTTATTATGCGCTTCGGCAATTGAGCCATTAAACACGGCAGAGATCGGCTCTATTCCCTCTTTTCTTAATGCCTGTTCCCAGAGGTGAAGAAGCAGCTGGCGCAGTCTTTCGCCTTTCCCTGTCCAATGGGACCCTAAAAAGAGGCCGAGCTGGTTCACCCACTGCATGTGGTTCTCTTTTTCGTAGCGCTTCCAGCGCTTTATAAATGCCTGGAGGGCATTAGCTTGAGGAAAAGTTGTGCCGTGTATGCGTACAATGTCGTCGTTTATTTCGTGGTGGAAGAGGGCGACTTCGCCTATCTGGCTTAAATCGGTGAGAAAAGGTCCTTCGCTGAAATCAGCCCACTCACCTATCTGGCATATGCTGACGAGCCCCTGCTGGGAACGCAAGGCGGCCTCGGCGCGCTTCTTCTGCTTTTTAGAAGAAAGAAAGCCGTGCGCAGATTGGGGGACCATTTCGAGTAGGCGCATCTCCAGATCGCTTTTTGCCATCTCTTTCATGCGATTTTCAATGAGAGGCAAATAGGAGGCTGCAAAGGGGCTGGAGAGCTGGAAGTCGCGGGTAAAACCGATCTCTTCTTCGCTTCCTCCCACTAATTGAGAATGGGGGAAAAGGTCTTGAAAAGCAGCGGCCATAAGATGAGCCGCGCTTCGTCTTAATAGGTCCAAGGGAAAATCCATTTGGGCTTGGGATATAGCTGACTCGAACAGCTGACCTCCACGATGTCAACGTGGCGCTCTAACCAACTGAGCTAATACCCCACAATTCGTAAGAATGATAGAATATTTCGATGATTATGTTCCAGTCTCATCTCACCTTTGCCCATCAGTTTTGGGAAAAAATTTTGAATCCAGGCGATTGGGCCATCGATGCGACCTGTGGCCGCGGGCGGGATACCTTGAAGCTCGCAGCATGCGTAGGACCATCTGGAGGGGTCATTGCCCTGGACATCCAAAAAGAGGCCATAGAGGCAACGAGAGCGGCAATCGAAGGCCATTCCCAGGTCCATCTTTTTCACGCCTCTCATGAGGCCTATCCCCTGCTCTGCCATGAAAATCCTATCAAGCTCATTGTCTATAACTTAGGATATCTTCCCGGCGGAGATAAGAATCTCACTACTCATGTGGAGACGACACTGCTTAGTATTGAACGAGGGCTGGAGCTTTTAGTGGAAGGTGGCGCGATGTGCATCACCTGCTATCCTGGACACCCTGAAGGGGCTCTGGAGCTTAAGGCGCTCTTAGACATGCCTTTAGACACTTCTCGCTTCCAAGTGACGCATTACGCCAAGCAAGAGCGTCCGCTCGCTCCTTCAGTCCTTATTATATTAAAGAAATGTTAGTGAATTGTTAAGAATTCGTAAAGCTGCTACAATAATGAATCCGGTAGCAGTTAATGCTACTCATAATAATAAGGATAATATGATTTATTTCCAGGATTATTGCCAGATTAGCAGGAAGGTGCAAGACTTCGAAACAAAATTGAACGGAATGAAAGACGCACCTATTAGCTTGGAGGAGATTGGCAACACACGTGTTGCTCTCCACCTAGAACTTGAAAAGATCCAAGAATCTTTTGAATCTCTGTGTCAAACGGCAGAAGTCGTCGATAAGTGGGCGGAATCTCTCGATGAGCAGATCACCAGCCTCTATGGCCAGATCGAAGACTTTTTTGAAGATCGCACTGTCGCGCTAATTGCGCGCACGGCACTGGAATTAGGCGGTTTGCTACAAAAGGGAAGCATGACGCAGGTCGCAAACAAAGTCGACCAGCTAAAAGGACATATTCAATTATTCGTCAAACAGCGCTGTCCTTCTCTGTCGCACCGCAAGATTATTGAACTAGCGAATAAGATTGCAGATGAGGTCTCTACCTCCAAAAACGGTGGCACCAAGCTGATCGACCTGCTTTCACTTCTACAAAGCATGGTGGAAGAGAAAATGCAGGAAATGGAGCAGGGTTTAGACCCAGCTACGTATGAAAAAGCCATTGAGCTTTATGAGATTGCAGATCTCTATTACAACTACCGCAACCAAGAAGGGCGCCTGCGCCTTAGAGACATGATGCCTCTTCTGTCGAATGGTCAGAGAAAGCGTCTGGAAGCGAAGAGTGATAATAAAGAGATCGTGCAAACACTTTTGGATATGGCGCGCGAGATAACTCATGGTGAGTCGCTCGGAGCTGTAGATTATACGGAATGGTTTGAGGAGCTCGATGCGATCCGCGAGCAACCCATGCCGATCCTACGTGTGGTTCAGGCTTAATACCTCCGCAGCCTCTGCCATAATATAAAAACTGCCGCAGATCACGATGAGATCTTCGGCAGACGCCATGCAGCGTGCGGTTTCCACTCCTCCCCGTACGCTGGCATGTTCTGAAAAAGGGACCTGGCTGACGCGCTCTAGCGCGCCGGCCATTTTTTTTGTCGGGATGCACCAGGGATAGCTCCCTTGAACAAGATGCACATATCCCCTTTGAATGTGAGTAAGCGACCCTTCGACATCTTTATCATCGGACATGCCGATCACAAAGCGCGGTGTGCGGGTCGGAAATTTCTGCTTTAAAGCTTCAATCAAGTGTTTGAACCCATCGGGATTGTGCGCGACATCAAAAAGCATATCCCCGCGCATTTCAAAACGGCAGGGCAATGCGCTCTCCACTCCCCTCTCGATCGCTTGGGGCGTTACATTCAACACTTCGAGCACTGTCCGTGCAACGGAGCGATTTTCCATCTCAAAATCCACCCCTTTATCCGCTACATAAAGTGCGCTTCCCAGCTTAGAGGCTCTCTCTAAAATAGGGGGATAGAGTGCTCTAGGCCCCACCACAACAGCTGCTCCCGGCTTAATTATCCCCGCCTTGTCTCGTGCGATCTCTTCGACAGTGCTGCCCAGGATGCTTGTGTGGTCTAAACTAATCGATGTGATCACAGAGACGATCGGATGGACCACATTCGTTGGATCTTTTGTTCCGCCGATGCCTACTTCGATGACAGCGATATCGACCTGTTTTTTCCTAAAATAGGTAAAAGCCAGAAATGTGGTCAGTGTAAAGAAGTGAGGAGGCAAACCGAGGGCGTAGAGTTCATCCAATCCCTCTGTTATCTCTTCAGGCGAAATGGGCTGGCCGTTGATCGAGATGCGCTCTTGAAAATGGAAGAGATGGGGGGAAATAAACAGGCCCACTTTTAAGCCGGAGGCTTCGAGTGCGCGTGCGGTTTTAATTGAAACGGAGCCTTTACCATTAGTTCCGGTAATATGCACAGTGGCAAAAGCGCGCTCGGGATGGCCCAGTTTTTCCGAAAAAATATGAGAGAGACCATCACAGGGTTGTGATTTGGGAAGGGAAAGGAGCCTATGCATGGGTAAAAATGGCGTTAAAAGTCGCTTCATCTACCCAGGAAGCCCCGAGCGGGATTTGCGGCTTGAGGGCGCCATGGAAGTCGGAGCCGCCGCTGATCAGGAGATGGCGATCTCTGGCCATGTCGACCCAGCGATGCGTCTGGTCCCGCGGACAGCGCGCATAAAAGCACTCGATTCCATCAAAAGGTTTTTCTAGGAGTTTTCTCGCCTTTGCGCCTTCCGGCAACAGATGGGGATGCGCTAAAAATGCTTTGCCATGCGCAGCGTGGATCACCCGGAGGGTCTCGTCAAGCGTGATGGGGGCGCCGGGATCAAAACAGGGCTTTCCATCGCCGATATAGCGCGAAAAGGCATCCTGCGTGGAGTTCACATACCCTTTCCTGACTAGGGCGAGGGCGATGTGCGCCCTGCCAATGACCCGTCCGCCAATGGTCACCAAGTCTTTTTCTTCGAGATTCATGCCCAGGCGAGCGAGCTTGCTCAAAATGCTCCTATTGCGCTCCTCTCTTCTGATCTGGTGGCGCTTGCACAACTCAAGAAGTTCTGGGCTTTCGAGATCGATGTTGTAACCGAGAACGTGGACGCTGAGCTTGCCTTCATAAGAGGAGAACTCGATGCCCGTCCCTAGAATGATTCCCGCTTTTTTAGCAGCTTCTGTCGCTTCAGCGTAAGCGTCAACCGTGTCATGATCCGTGATTGCAAGGGCGCTTAAGCCCGCTTCTTTGGCGCGCGCGATCAGTTCGGTAGGAGTGAGCGAGCCGTCAGAACAGGTAGTATGGCAGTGGAGATCAGCGCGAAAAGGGGATGACACAAAGCTCCATTTCTAAATCGATTCCTTTTTTCTCATGTACCGTCTTTTTGACTAATGCGGCAAGAGAAAGCACATCGCCGGCAGTTGCCGAAGCGCTGTTGACGATGAAGTTTGCGTGTAGGGGCGATACGGCAGCGCCGCCGACTTGCACTCCCTTCAATCCGCATTCTTGTATGAGGGCCCCGGCAGAAGATCCATCGGGATTGCGGAAGACACAACCACACGATTTGTCTCCATAGGGCTGCGTGCGCGTGCGGTAGGCGACGATTCCGAGCTGCTTTTCGCGCGCGCCTTTTGCGGGGTTAAGGGTAAAGCGCGCAGCTACGATTGCTCCGTCCTGTCCTTGGAAAGGCGACTTGCGATAGGCAAAAGTCAGTTCCGACCGAGGGAAGACGCGCTTCTCGCCGCTCGGCAAAAGATAAGTAACTGAGGTGAGGCAATCAGCTGTCTGAGCCCCGCTTGCACCGGCATTCATGTAGACTGCTCCGCCCACAGATCCCGGGATACCAGAAGCAAATTCTAGCCCCTCAAACCCTCGCCTGGCTGTCTGCACACCGAGCAGAGCAAAGCTATAGCCCGCGCCCACATCGACGATGTTTTCGTCAAAGGTAGAGAAGTTGATTCTATTGATAATGACGAGACCATCAAAACCGCGGTCGTCGAACAGCGTATTGGAGCCTTTCCCCACTACTAAATAGGGAACATTTTCACTTGCAGCCCATTGCAGAGCAGAGCGCATCTCTTCGATGCTTGTCGCCTCAAAAAGGAAGCGGGCGGGGCCGCCAATGCCGAATGTCGAGAATTCCTTTAGTAAGCGGCCTTGCTCAAATTTGTGGGACATGTGGTCTATTGTATATCTTATCGAGAATGGCGTTAACAAATGCGACGCCCTCAGGCGACGCAAACTTGCGGGTGAGTCTAAGCGCTTCACTTATAGCCACCTTTGGAGGCAACTCCGTGTGAAGCATCTCAAAAATGGACAGCCGCAAAATATTTCTTTCAACGCGAGGGATGCGTTCTAGGGTATACTCGGTCGCAACCTCTTCAATCAAAGGATCAATCGTTTCAAGCTGTTCTCTAATCCGTTCTTTAAACGCCATTGCCTCACACACTTCTTTTTTAGTGATCTCGAGTTGACTCATAGCAAAACGAAGCAGCTCCTCTTCCACAGGTGAGTAATCTGCGCTATAGAGAAGCTGAAAAACGACTTCGCGAAATTTTTGTTGAGATAGGGCCATCTTATTAACGAGAATAGCAAACTAATGCCTTAATAACCACTCTAAAGCTGGCTACGCAGCATCCATAGTGCTTTTTCATGAGCAGCTAATCTGCGGCCTGCCATATCGACAGTGCCTGGATCGCGGTGTTTCTCTGCTAAAAAATTTAGATTGCGCAGTTCGCGGATGACAACCTCATGGCCATCAACGAGCTGCTTCACCATTTCTTCCCAGGAGACTACCTTCTGCTCTTCCACAATCGAAGAAATCTTTTTAAAAGCCACAGTGGTTCCATCGACAAAAAAGCCCAGGGAGCGGACTCTTTCAGCCAGTTCGTCGATCTCGTCGGCCATTTCTTGATACTGCTTTTCAAAGAGAAGATGCAGGGAGAAGAATGCCGCACCCGTTACATTCCAATGAAAATTCTGTGTTTTTAAATAGAGAAGATAGAGATCGGCTAAAACTTTTGCCATTGCGCCACTCATTGAGGCGCGCTCCTCATCACTCATCCCTGTATTGTGTGCCATATAGACCTCGCTTTAATATCAACTTGCCATTTTAGAGATGAAAAATCAATAATTACGTTATAATGTTGGGAATCTTTTTAGACACCGAGACGAACGGTCTCAATCCTTTTAAACACTCGCTCCTTGAAATAGCTTATAAAATTATTGACGTAGGGACAGGCGCGCTTATTGCCGAGTTTGAGACTGTCGTGCATCAATCCGACGAGGTGTGGAACAAGAGCGACCCCGAAAGTCTCAAAGTGAATGGATTTACGCACGAAAAGCTGCAGACTGGGCGCCCTGCTCATGAAGTTGCGCGCGAAATTATCGAGGCTTTTACACTGCTCGGCGTGAAGCGCCATCAGGCGATCTTTATCTGCCAAAACCCCTCTTTTGATCGCGCCTTCTTCTCACAGCTCATCGATCCCGATTTACAAGAAGCGCTTAATTGGCCTTACCACTGGCTGGATTTGGCTTCGATGTATTGGGCTGAATCTATTCGCCAAAAGACTCGCTATCCTTGGGAGACGGGTGTTTCGAAAGACCGCATTGCCGCTACCTATCGCCTACCCTCTGAAGCGCGGCCGCACCGCGCGATTAATGGCGTCAACCATCTCCTCCTCTGTTATGAAGCAGTGGTGGGATTTCCGTTGGGCAAAAATCCCTCTTAGCATTATCCTCACAAGGTATGTCCCCGTTCATCGAGATCTTGATCATCGCAATGATGCTCAATTACCTGCTCTCCTTTTTTTGGAAGACCAGATCGCGCGATCTGATTTTTGGATTATTGGCATTTTTGCTTATCCTCGGCGCTTCCTCATGGTTCAAACTCCCCATCTTGCATCAGATTTTGATTCTCGTTTCCAACGTCGCCGTCATCGGCATCATCGTTATTTTCCAACCCGAGTTGCGTGCGGCCCTCTCGAAGCTCAGCCTAAAAGGCAAAAATGTCAAAGAATTCAGCGCATTCGATCGCTTTCTCGACCACTTGGCGACCTCGGTCTACCGCATGGCAGAAAAGCGCATTGGCGCCCTCATCGTTTTGGAACATGAAGACCTCCTCGATGAATTTGCCACCAAAGGCGTTCCCTTGGGTGCGCAATTTACTTCCGAACTGCTCGAGTCGATTTTTGCGACAACTACCCCTCTGCACGATGGCGCAGTGATCATCCGCGAGCAGACGATTCTGGCAGCCGCTGTCATCCTTCCGCTCGCAGAAGAAGAAACGCAACTCACCCGCTCGATGGGAACGCGCCACCGCGCTGCGCTGGGTTTGAGCCTGCAGAGCGACGCGCTCATCATCGTTGTTTCTGAAGAGACGGGAAAGGTTTCGATCGCACGCGAAGGCGTGATGACCCGCGGAGTCAAGATCGACCGTTTCAAAGGCGTTGTACGCAGCCTCTTTACCCCTCATCCTGAAAAAGAGATCAAGAGTCGATTTAACATGCGCAAGTGGCTAAAAGAATGAAGACGCTTCTACGTAGAATTTTCCTAGAGAACTGGCCCCGCAAACTCATTTCGCTTGTCTTGGCGGTTATTATCTGGCTGCTCGTCAACCAGTCGTTGATCACCTCCAAAACAATTGGCAATATCCCCGTGCGCGTCATCAACATCCCTCCAGGCCGCACTATTGTTGATCTACAAAGCGACGGAACGCTCACTAAGCGCTACACCCTAACGCTTGTCGGCAATAAAACAGTCCTGGAAGAGCTCACCTCTAACGACCTCGAAATCGTCATCGACGCCCAGAATAAAAAGGGCGAATGGAAAGCCCTCATTGGAAAGCGCAACCTGAGTTCTTTAAACCCCGAGATCAATCTCTCCAAAGGAATTAGCCGCGTCTCCCCTCTCGATATCGCTATCCACCTCACCAAGATGGTTTCTGAGAAGATTCCCGTTTTTATCTCGCAGCCGATCGGTGAAGCGCCGCGCGAATACCAGTTTCTCGACATCTGGCCCTACCAGCTCACCACAAACGTTTCAGGACCAGAAGAGGTCGTCAAACGCCTCAAGACAAAAGGCGCACGTCTCACATTTGACTTAAGCGACATCACAAAAGCCGAGCTAGATGCCCTTTCTGTGCGCGGAGACTCTGTTAAAGGCGATGAGGTCTCCTATTTCGTCCCCGAGCAGTGGAAGCGCGTGAGCATTCCCCTTCTTTCCGACACACCCATTGAGATCGACGACCCGCGAGCGAAAGACTTGCGCATCGACTTTGCACGCATTTCGCTTATCCCGATCAAATCGCGCATACCCGTCACCCTCTATTTCCCCACTGAATCACTTTCCATCTATAGTCCTCAATCCATCTCGATTGCCCCAAGTAACCTGATTGAGAAAATAAGCGACCTCGACCTCTTTGCCGAACCGCTTTTTGCCAAAGGCGTGAGCCAGCTCTTCGTTCAAGTCGTTGAGGAGATGATGCAGATTGCCGTCGTGATTGAGCCTATATCTGGCAAACAGCAGCTGGTCTGGTCGGTGCAGTTCATCAACCCTCGCCTTCTTGAAGACCGCTACGTCTCACGCATGATGTCGGACATCTCTGATGAAGAGGTGCGCGACCTACAGCC
>Ga0207093_1047_pt1 | contig 22012 bp, 17 predicted proteins | sample Alteio_BWMinHeat_89_FD_153519 | JGI IMG/M metagenome (GOLD analysis project Ga0207093, IMG submission 153519) | Enriched cells from forest soil in Barre Woods Harvard Forest LTER site, Petersham, Massachusetts, United States -... | ecosystem: Environmental > Terrestrial > Soil > Temperate forest >... | reverse complement strand
ACCTAGAAGACTTCCGCGACCAACTCAAACAAATCGGTAAAATGGGCGGCATCATGGGCATCATGAGTAAGCTGCCGGGTGTTGCCAATCTTCCAGAAGCCGCTAAAGATAAATTGAATGACAAGACGCTAATCGAAATTGAAGCCATTATCAATTCCATGACCCCCAAAGAACGCCGCTTCCCCGACCGCATCAAAGGCTCACACAAACGCCGTATTTCCATGGGTTCAGGCACTGACATCCAAGCTGTGAATCGCTTGTTAAAACAATTTACACAAATGCAGAAAATGATGAAAAAATTCAGCAAACAAGGCGGCATGATGAAACTCATGCGCGGCCTGCAAGGCAAAATGCCTGGCGGTGGGTTTCCGCCGATGAATTTTTAAACATTTATGCAGCAGTCCCTTCTCCCCTTGTGGGAGAAGGGGCTTGCTTATGTCTTAGAGTATTCAGCACTGATGAAATTCATTTGCAACTTCTAAAAACTCACGTATAATTCCACACCTTTGATAGAGTCATGATTAGGAAGAAAAATAGAATGGTAGTAATTAGATTATCTCGTAGCGGCGCGAAAAAACGCCCTTTTTATCATATTGTTGTTGCCGACCGTCGCGATGCGCGTGATGGCCGCTGGATTGAACGTATTGGTTACTTCAACCCTATCGCTGCTGGCAAAGAAGTCCGCTTGCACTTGGATAAACCACGAGCAGAATACTGGATTTCAAAAGGTGCGCAACCTTCTGAACGTGTACAAAATTTGATAGAGATTTACAAAGAGCAGGCAACTTCTGCGTAAAGAGACCGACTTTGTCACCCTCGGAAAAGTAGGCGCTGTTTACGGTATAAAAGGCTGGCTAAAAATATTTTCTTATACAGTGCCTATCACGAATATATTAGACTACGACTCTTGGTATTTGACAGATAAAGAAAACTGGACGGCTTTCAAAATAGAAGAAAGTCGCCCACATGGTAGTGGGATTGTTGCAAAATTTGTTGGCTATAATGATCCAGAAAAAGCCCGCCAACTCACCGGCAAATTAATTGCCGTCAAACGCTCTCAACTACCTACCCTACAAAAAAATGAATATTACTGGCGCGATCTCGAAGGCTTGACCGTCATTGATCAACACCAAAAAATATTAGGTAAAGTAACACATTTGCTAGAAACAGGCGCCAATGATGTGTTAGTAATAAAAGGTGAAAAAGAACACGCAGTGCCTTATTTATTAGATAAAGTAATCACGCGAGTTGATTTGGAAAAAGGTGAAATTCATATCAACTGGGAGATATAAATAGTGCTGTGATGGAGATCCCCGCTAAAAGCATGCGGGGATGACGAGTACAGACCTCGCGGGGGCGTAAGATAAAAGCAATTATTCCCCAATGAATCGTCGTCCCGCGGCTTGTCCGCGGGATCCAGTGCGTACTTGTGTCATCCCGAGCTACGCGTGTGATCTCCCTGTAAGCAGGAGATCCCTCGGTGTGAAAAACACACCTCGGGATGACACTGGATCCCGCGGACAAGCCGCGGGACGACGTCAAATGAATTTTATACGACAACGCCAACATAATAGAGGATTTTAATAGTGTGGTTCGGTATCATCAGCTTATTTCCAGAAATGCTAACCGCACTGGACTATGGCATTACCGGACGTGCACAAAAAGAAAAATTAATTGAAGTAACCCGTTGGAACCCACGTGATTTTACACACGATAAATATCGCACGGTAGACGATAGGCCATACGGTGGTGGCCCGGGCATGGTGATGATGGCGCAACCTTTACAAGAAGCCATACACACTGCTAAAAAAGCGACAAAAGAAAAACCCTGCGTGGTGCACCTGACCCCACAAGGCAAAAAGTTCACTCAAGCTGCGGCCAGTGAGTTTTTAGCAAAAAAAGCAGTGATTTTGGTTGCAGGACGTTACGAAGGCATTGATGAACGTCTTATTACTTTAGAGGTAGATGAAGAATGGTCCGTAGGAGATTTTGTATTATCCGGCGGAGAATTGGCAGCCATGGTGATGATAGATGTCATCACACGTTTACTGCCAGGTGCATTAGGACATGAGGATTCAGCTGCAGAAGATTCCATCAGCTGCGGATTACTAAAATATCCTCAGTATACACGCCCCGAAAATTATCAGGGCTTAACAGTTCCAGAAGTGTTGATAGGCGGTAACCACAAAGCCATTCAACACTGGCGATTAAAGCAATCGCTAGGAAAAACCTGGTTAAAAAGACCAGACATGTTAGAAAAAATGCAGCTGAGTCAAGAACAGCAAGCATTATTGACGGAGTTTAGAAACGAAACACCCTCCCCCGAGAAGGAATCTTAGGGCAGATAACATATAAATTTAATTTAGAGGAAGCCAACATGAATAATATTATTCAGATTATTGAAAATGAACAAATGCAAGGTAAAGTCATTCCTGATTTCAATCCAGGTGATACCGTCAATGTCCAGGTCAGAGTGCAAGAAGGCGAACGCGTACGCTTGCAATCTTTTGAAGGTGTTGTCATCGCTAAACGTAATCGCGGTTTAAACTCTGCTTTCACCGTTCGTAAGATTTCCCATGGTGTCGGTGTTGAACGTGTATTCCAAACATATAGTCCAACAGTAGATAGTATTGAAATCAAACGTCGCGGCGATGTACGACGCGCTAAACTTTACTATATGCGTAACCTCAGCGGTAAGGCAGCACGTATTCGTGAAAAATTATCAACAAATAATAAAGAATTTGTGGAAGCTGAAGCACAAGAGAACACCGAGAAAAAATAGGATTTTAAAATCCTCCTTTTTCAAAAGGCGTTGTTGCATAAATAGATTTTTTCTTTCTTAAGCAGGAGATCCCCGCTAAAAGCATGCGGGGATGACGAGATACACCTCGTAGGGACGTAGATAAAAAAACGTCGTCCCGCGGCTTGTCCGCGGGATCCAGCTTTACTCGTCATCCCTGCATCAGGGCCATCTATTTAGATGGAGATCCCCGCTTAGAGCATGCGGGGAGGGATCTCCTGCTTAAGAAAGAATGTATATGCAACAACGCCTTTTCAACAAAAAAATTTTTAACACGTGGAAATACTTATGCCGCACAAAAAGTCTTCCGCAAAAAAATGCGCCCTCCTCGCCACTGGCGATGAAATTATCCACGGCGATATCATCAACACTAACTCCCAAGAAATCGCCCACCGTTTACATAATGCCAATATTCCAATTGGTTTTCACATGACTGTTTCAGATCTTTTAGAAGATATTAAAAATAGCATTCACTATTTATTACAAAATCACGAAGCTTTAATTATCACCGGCGGCTTAGGCCCAACCACAGATGATTTAACGCGTTATGCGCTTAGCGAGGCGCTGCATAAACCACTCGTATTTCATGATGAAATCTGGAATAACATTGTCGAAAGAATCACAAAAATAGGCTACCACCGCGTCCCCGAAAGCAATCGTCAACAAGCCCTCTTCCCCGAAGGTGCGACCATCATTCCTAATCCCAATGGTTCAGCAGCAGGTTGTTATTTACAATACCAAGGAAAATGGATTTTCATGCTGCCTGGCCCACCGATAGAATGTTTACCTATGATGGACAATACAGTACTTCCTATTTTAAAAAAGAATGACTTTGTAAAAATTATTTTTCATCAAGAATGGTTTTTATTCGGCGTCAGTGAAGGCCATATTGCCGAAAAATTAGAAGCGTTAATAGAGTCGCATGGCTGCACTACGGGTTATCGCATTTTTTACCCTTATATAGAATTCAAACTCGCTGCACTGGAACAAAAAAATCTAGCCACTGTTTTACCCCTAATCAAAGAAACCATCGCTCCCTATATCATCGATGATGGTAAACAAACTGCTTCAACATTATTACGAAAAAAACTAGAAACTCTCTCTTACACTTTCGGCATTCATGACACCGCTACCGGCGGCTTACTCGAAACTACTTTAAAAACACCAGCCAATTTTAAAAACATATTCTTTACCTCCGAAAAAAAATTTCCAGAAAATATGCCCTATGTCATTATCGAAGGATTAGAAAATATTTGGCGAGCAGAAGAGAATATCAAAGAATCACCACTACGAATTCTCTTCAGCCCGGAATTTAATACTGGATCCCGCGGACAAGCCGCGGGACGACATATACCAAAAGAAATCAATGCGCTTATTCCTGTGCGTATTAATTACCACCGAGCGTTACAATACGCAGTGGAATTCATTTGCTGGGAAGTTTTAAAGTTCAAAATCTCCTTTGATTCACGTCGTCCCGCGGCTTGTCCGCGGGATCCAGTGCGTACTTGTGTCATCCCGAGCGTAGCGAGGAATCTCCCTGTAAGCAGGAGATCCCTCGGTGTGAAAAACACACCTCGGGATGACACTGGATCCCGCGGACAAGCCGCGGGACGACGTATGCCAGAAGAAGAGAATTTTTAAGCCCAGTGAATCAAACTAATCGCAATCTCAATCAAAATCAAAATAATAATAATCGACTCCAACATACTAGAATGCCTATGCTGCACCTGACTATTCAAAATGTGTAACAATTCTTGCAACACATCTAATTTCTGATTGAGCGCCATGACACGCGAAGGAATATCAAGAAATTTTTTCACCATAATATAAAACGGTTCCAAATTTGGATTACGCCAAAAAAATTCTGGCGTATCTAAATATTCACTATTTAAATTAATTGAGCTACGCACCAGAAAGATTTCCCCCATACGTTTGAAAATCGAACGGCGAGACAAAGAAATGGAACCGCGCTTGGCAATATCTTCAGGCAGCCGACTATTAATTCTAATCGTTTCTTGAATAGCATCTTCAAATGCTTCCAATTTAACCGATTGCGCAAGACCGTAAGAAATAGCAAGCTTCACTTGCACTTCATCTGAGTCCAATGTGATAATATCCAACTTAAAACGCTCATGTGCGTCAATAGAAATTTCTTCACCAATTCTAAAACAAAAATGATCCGTCTCAATGGTCACCAAGCGTTCTTGACAATGCTGCAGGGTCAACTCTACCCAGGTTTGTTCCTTGCGTTTCTCCCATCCCCAGGAAACAAAACTACCATGGTTGAAAAAAAATAAATCTGCATTTTTTTTAAGACTGGCAACGTGTAAGACATCGCGAGATAAACGCACATAAAAATTCTTACGCCGAAAATAACCTGCAAGCCCTGCAAGATCATAACTGCGCGCGGTGCAGTAAGAAACACAGCGTCTATAAGTACGGCGTTGGCTGGTCATCATAAGAATCCTTATCTCTCTATTTTAAGCCATTTTAGCTTCACGAGCAAACGACGACGCACGTCGTCCCGCGGATTAATCGCGGGATCCAGCTGCAATCAATCCTGGATCGTAATTTCACCTTGACAAGCTTGATTGAGAAAGCGATAGTGAACGTTTAACAAGTACAAATATATATACATGCACAGTATAGTTGTAGTAAATAAACCCAAGGATTGGAACCTCAACATCCCCGATGTCGAAGTGGTTTCTGCGAAATCGTATTTGACAGATAGCCGTTATTCTGGCATTCGCAATGCACGTATTTACAATCTATGCCAATCCTACCGTTACCAAGGGTTAGGTTATTATGTTTCACTATTAGCGGAAGCGCGCGGCCATCGCAGCATTCCCAATATTACAACCATACAAGATTTAAAATCACCCTCTATTATTCGTATTATTTCTGATGAATTAGATCAATTGATCCAACGCAGTTTTTCGCGTTTAAAGTCCGATCAATTTAGTTTAAATATTTATTTTGGCAAAAATCCAACAAAACAATATGAAAACTTAAGTCGCCAACTTTACAGTCTTTTTCAATCACCGCTGTTACGCACCAGCTTTTCATATGAAGAAAATCACTGGATATTACAAAATATTTCACCGCTGCCATTAAATCAAATTCCCGATCATCATAAACCGTTCGTCTTAGATTACGCACGTGCTTATTTCGGTAAAAAACGCATACGCTCCAAAAATATTTCGCGACCCACCTACGATATGGCGATTTTATTAAACCCTGAAGAAATATCCCCACCTTCTGATAAAAGAGCAATTAAAAATTTTATCGATTGCGCCGAAGAATTTGGTATACGTGCCAAGACGATTACCCGCCACGATTACAGTCGCATTCCTGAATTTGATGCATTATTTATTCGCGAAACCACAGCAGTCAATCACCACACCTATCGCTTCGCACGCCGCGCTTCGGCAGAAAATTTAATTGTAGTTGACGATCCTGTATCCATTGTGAAATGTGCGAATAAAGTTTATATGGCTGAATTATTAAAAACAGCCAATATTGCAATTCCTAAAACTGTGATTGTTCATAAAGGCGTAAATCGAGATGAATTGATTGAAAATTTAAATCTACCCTGTGTTTTGAAACAACCGGATGGTTCTTTTTCACATGGTATTGTAAAAGTGAATGATCCTGTTGCCTTGGAAGTGGAGCTGCAACATTTTTTCAATCAATCGGATTTAATTATTGCTCAAGAATTTGTGCCTACCGATTTTGATTGGCGTATTGGTATCTTGAATAAACAACCGTTGTATGCCTGCAAATATTTCATGGCCAAAGATCATTGGCAAATTTACGATTACCGCCAAGGCCGTCGCGTCAAAGACGGTGATCATGAAACAATTCCCATTGATAAAGTGCCACCAAAAATTCTCAAAGTCGCACAACGTGCAGCAAGTTTAATTGGTGATGGACTCTATGGTGTTGATATCAAACAAACGGGCAATCAAATTATGGTCATTGAGATTAATGACAATCCTAGCATTGACGCAGGCGTGGAAGATATGGTGTTGAAAGATACATTGTATGCAGAGATTATGCGGTATTTTGTGCAGCGGATTAAAATGAAAAGAGAGTGACATGAATTTCCTTTTTTTCAAAAGGGAAATTCATGTCATCCTGAGCCGCGTTTTTCGCGGCGAAGGATCTCCTGCTTAAAGAGAGATCCCTCGCTACGCTCGGGATGACACAGGAGGGGGATTTATCAAACTACCCCAACAACCGTCCAATAGAATTAGTAATCACCCCAATCCCCGCACCAATCAACAACATCCTCACCCCACCCCACATTGCATTCCGCTGCGTAAATAAACTCAATACTGCACCTAACAGAAAGAACATCAATCCCGTTAACCCAATCGATACATACAAATTATAATGAGACATATTCCAGCAAAATGGTAACAATGGAACCGCAGCACCCAATGCAAAAGAGAAAAAAGAAGAAAACGCAGCCCCCCAAGGTGAAACCATATCTTCCGGACGAATGCCTAATTCTTCACGTGCTAGTGTATTTAATGCTTGTTTAGGATTTTTAATAATCGCTGTGGACAAGGCACGTGCTTCTTCACGCGGTATACCGCGTGCTTCATAAATAATCGCCAATTCTGCTGCTTCTTCGGAAGGATATAATTCTAATTCTTCACGTTCTAATTCTAATTGATATTCTAACATCTGTCGCTGCGAACGCACTGAAATATATTCACCCGTTCCCATAGAAAACGCACCAGCTAATAATCCCGCCATGCCTGATAACACAATAAAATGCTGTGACACGCCCGCACCTGCAATACCAAAAATTAAACTGGCATTTGATAGCAGGCCATCACACATACCAAAAATCGCTGCACGCAAATTTCCCGTACTTTTGATAGGACGATGATGGGTTTCTACTTCAAATGATTCTGGCTCCGCATGATAAACGGCCATCCCTCTGACCTTCATTGCTGCAAGCATAGAACGCATCGCTCTTGCGCCTAAATACCGTGTTAAACCTAATACCAACCGTGTACGCAAATCCGGTTGATACGTTGTGGGCACATTAACTGTTTGTTCATGCAATTTTTTTTCCCAGAGAAGCGCTTGGTTTTCCGCCATTTGCGCTAATTCTAAAAACATTTTGCGATGCACAGGATTGTTTTCTAACGCGGATAATTTACGATAAACATACGCTGAACGTTTTTCCTCACGCCAATTCGAAAGTAATTCCATTTATTCACCTGCAATTGTCATGTTTTCTAAAAGAATAGAACCTGTTTGAATATTGCCTCGTTTATCAATATCACAGCCGATTTCCGCGAGTCTTGCATACATATCACGTAGATTGCTGGCAATAGTAATTTCCTGCACGGGATATTGAATTTCACCATTCTCCACCCAAAATCCACTAGCACCGCGTGAATAATCTCCGGTCGTCAAATGCACGCCCTGCCCCATGAGTTCTGTAACCAATAATCCTTTGTTCATTGTTTTTAATAACGCTGCTAAATCTTTTTTACCTGTACTCACAAAAAGATTATGCACACCGCCGGCATTTCCTGTAGTTTGCATATTTAATTTTCGCGCAGAGTAAACGCCTAAGGCATAAAGTTGTAACACGCCGTCTTCAACAAACACATTGGGCCGTGTTGCAACACCATCATCATCAAATGGCGAACTGCCTAAACCTTTTGCCAAATACGGTTGTTCAAAAAGACGAATATGATCAGGAAAAATTTTCTTACCTAAATGATCAACCAGAAAAGAAGATTTTCGGTAAAGACTACCACCTGAAATCGCTGACATAAAATGTCCCAACAATCCACGTGCTTCTTCCGCTGCAAAAATAACAGGCGCCTGACAAGTTTGCAAACGTCTTGCACCTAAACGTCTAACCGTGCGTTCTGCTGCTTGAAGAGCAACAGTTTGAATCGTATCGAGTTGGTCTGGCGCGCAAGCGTTAGTGTAATAATAATCACGTTGCATATCGCCACCTTGTTTAGCAATTAGCATACAGCTAATTTCGTGACGACTCGCAGGAAAAATACCAACGAAACCATGAGTATTACCGTAAACACTCCATCCATCGGAAGTTGTGACACTCACACCTTCTGAATTACAAATACGTTTGTCTTGAGCAAGTGCTTTTTTTTCGCAATCTAAAGCCATGGCAATCGCATCTTCTACGGAAATATGCCACGGAAAATAAATGTCGGGAGCTTCATAACCGAAAGCAAGTAAATCTTTTTCAGCAAGTCCGCTGTAAGGATCTTCGTCAGTATAACGCGCAATATTACAGGCAGCAGCCACGGCTGAACGTATCGCTTCAGGACGAATATCAGAAAGAGAAACCGTACCACAACGTTTGCCTTGATAGACGGTAAGAGAAATACCTTTATTTTGGTGATATTCTACTGACTCTACTTCACCCATGCGTACCGTCACAGAAAATCCCTTGTTCACGCCCATATCCACTTCCGCACTGCTAGCGCCTTGTTGTAAGGATTCCTGTAAAATAAAATTGGTCAAATCTTGTAACTTGTCGGTGTTAAATAAAGCAGATTTTTCTATTACGTTCATAGAAGATATCCTTGCATAGAGTGCAGAAGACCCTTATAGTATCCCACTCAAATAAAGTAAACAAAACTTTCTCTAGGAGTATTTTATGAAAAAAGTAATCGCAATTATTGCTGCTGCCGCTATCATGGTTTCTTCTGCTGCTATGGCTAAATGTCATTGCAAACACAAGTGCCACAAAAAGAGCGCACAATCAACAAGCCAACCTGCTGCTAACAAAGACGCTGCTAAACCCGCAGACGGTGCTACAGCAGATCAAGCTATGCCAGCACAAAAATAATTAAAAGACCTCCCTCTCCCGCAATCAAGTTCATTTTATTTCAAAATTCCTGGTGGCGGGAGAGGGAACCATTAACACGAGCAATATTCTATAAAGACACTCACGGTGAGAAGTAAGATATTCTCTACAGCGGGAGAGGGCTGGGGTGAGGGCAAAATCACTGCTGCGTCCCGCCCACTGTAATTGAATCAATCTTCAACGTCGGCTGCCCCACACCAACCGGCACACTTTGACCCTCTTTGCCGCAAATACCGATACCTGTATCTAACTGCAAATCATTTCCCACCATAGAAACATGCGTCAATATTTCTGGTCCACCGCCAATCAAGGTCGCGCCTTTGACTGGCGCCATTATTTTCCCATCTTCAATCAGATAAGCCTCACTGGCTGAAAAAACAAATTTCCCCGAAGTAATATCCACTTGCCCACCGCCAAAATTCACTGCATAAATGCCTTTTTTAACTGAACGAATAATTTCTTCCGGTGACGATTCACCTGCTAACATATAAGTATTCGTCATACGCGGCATAGGTACATGTGCATACGATTCGCGACGTGCATTGCCAGTGGTTTTCATACCCATTAAACGTGCGTTACGCTTATCTTGCATATAATTAGTCAAAATGCCTTTTTCAATTAACACAGTGCATTCTGTCGGTGTCCCTTCATCATCCATATTCAAAGAACCGCGTCGATTCACTAAAGTACCATCATCTACCACAGTACAAAGCGGCGTCGCTACACGCTCGCCTAAACGACCGCTAAAAGCAGACGTCCCTTTGCGATTAAAATCTCCCTCTAAACCATGACCAATCGCCTCATGCAATAATACACCTGGCCAACCCGGCCCTAACACTACAGGCATTGTTCCTGCTGGTGCTGGAATAGCTTCCAAGTTTACCAATGCTTGACGCACTGCTTCACGCGCATAAGCTAAAGCTCTATCATTTTCAAGAAAATATTGATAATCAAAACGGCCACCACCACCTGCATAACCCGATTCACGACGACCATTTTGTTCGACAATCACACTGACATTCAAACGGACTAAAGGCCGCACATCTGCTGCCAGCTGACCATCACTGGCCATCACTAAAATCGTTTCATACTCTGCTGCGATACTAGCATTCACTTGAATCACTCGCGGATCGATTTGACGTGCGCAAGCATCAATGCTTTGTAGCAGACGAATTTTTTCTGCTTCATTTAATGAATTGAGTGGATTGACGGGAACGTATAACTCATGCGATTTTTTTAATGGTTTTATTTTCACAGGTGTTGCATCCGTATGATGATCAATACTACGTGCTGCATGCGCGGCTTCTTCCAGTGCAGGCAATAAAATATCATCAGAATAAGCAAATCCTGTTTTTTCACCACTCATCGCACGCACACCGACACCGCGATCAATGTTGTAACTACCGCCTTTGATAATACTGTCTTCTAAACTCCAGGATTCTGAATACGATGATTGAAAATATAAATCGGCGTGATCGATGTTTTTACCTAAGACATGGCCTAGAACTTGTTGTAATTGATTTTCAGTGATACCCGCTGGCGCTAATAAGTCGGCTTCTGCTTGTTTTAAAAAGTTTGTCATTTGTATTAAAATCCCCCTTTGATCCCCCTTTTTCAAAGGGGGAAAATTTGTGTCATCCCGAGCGTAGCGAGGGATCTCCCTGTAAGCAGGAGATCCTTCACCGCAAAAAACGCGGTTCAGGATGACACAAATTTCCTTCTTTGACAAAAGGGGATTTAATCAATCACCGCTTTTACACCAACTCTTTTATTCTCTGAAATAAATGGTAACCCAGACTGCTGCACTCTAATCTCATGCAACTTCGCTGGCATTTTAATCCCGTGTTTTTCAAACGCATGCCACAATGCAAGCATCACCTGAGAACGCATGCTAATACGCGATTTTACATGACGCACATTAATATGATAACGCACTTCAAATTCCATATCGCCTTCATTCATTTCTTTTAATAATGCTTCAGGTTCAGGATCAGTTAACACCTCTTTTATCGATGCCAGTGTTTCTAAAATTAATTTTTGCACAAACAAAGGTTGATCATGATGATCCACATGCAATGAAATAATAGAACGCACAATCGTATCTTTCGCCGTCCAATTTAAAAATGTTTTACTAAAAATCTCCGCGTTCGGCACCATCACTTCCATATGATCAATTGTGCGAATCGTCACCGCACGACTGCCGATATGCACAACATCACCCTCAAAGCCATTGATTTCAATGGTATCACCTACACGCAATGGCCGCTCTAACAATAATAAAAATCCACAAACAAAATTATTAGCTAAATCACGCAATCCTAAGCCCACCGCAAAAACAAACGCACCCGCAACCACTGTCAGCATTTTAAAATCAATACCAACAATTTTCATAGCCACCAACAAACCTATCAAAATCACAAAATACTGCGTCAAAATTGCTAAACTATCGCGCAAGCCTAAATCTTTAATTCTCGCCAACAATAATCGATAAGAAAATTCCCGCGTCCATCGACCTCCCCAAAAAATTAATGACACCACAACACACAACTGCAATACATGCACCGGCGTAATTACAATACCAAAAGCATCCACCAAACGATGATGCACCCATGTTTGTACATGTTGTATCACCAAAGGCTGCTGATCTAAATTATAAGAAAAAAACAACACCATCCAAGCCGTTAAAAACAAACCCAAGCGCAATACTTTATCGAACGGTTTCAACACCGCTTCCGTCCACAACCAACCGTGGCTTACATGTTGAATTAATAATCGCGAAAAAAATTCCATGCCATCGTTTAATAATTCTCGCGCCACTAAATAACCTACCATCACCAACAAGAAAATACCTTCATACCAAGAAATCGTATGCACCAAATTCACATAACCAATCAGACCAATTGCTGAGTTCGCCAAGAGAATCATAGGCACGAACAAACCTAACATTTTTACAATTCTACGCAGATAAGTGTGACGCTCATCAATATAAGTCAAGATAACCTCAGGAAATACTTCCCAAGATTTTAAAAGAAAAACAGAAACAACTAATAAAAATAATAAAAACATGCGATCAAACAAATCTTTTAGCTCAAACACAGCGGGCAATTGATGCACGAATACAGTTAACGCCGTAATAACACCACCTAGAACAAAACTCCATTTTAGACGATGATACAAGCGCACATCATGGCCCGCATTATCATGCATAGTTTCCATCAAACACACACGCGCTGAAGTAATAATTGCTTTAAAAAACAACCAAACCCAACCTAAATTCATCAGCACGATAAAGTTTTCTTCCGGAATGTTACATAAATAAAATAAACCAATCACACAGCCAATAAAAGCAACATCCACCATACAACGCCTAAGCAACTTGATCACTACCCATTTTAAATTAATGTGCCCTGATTCGTGATCTTTTAATCCCGATACGATTTTAGCCAATAATCGATTGAGTAACACGACGGCGCCTAACCATAATACTTGCAGCGCACACATCAAAGACCACCAACTCAAATCGGCTTCGTGCATATTTTTTATCAATGTATTCGACAAACTTTTTATCATTTGCAATCCTAATGTAGGCACAAATAATATTTCCTGACCTAAATCAATCCAAGCCTTGGCATTCAATCCAGGTAAATTTTGTCGCGTAGATAATTCACGTTGTAATGCCTTATCTAGCAATACATGAAATGAAAGCAATTGCTGTTGCAAATCTTGCACTGCTGTCATCGAATTTTGATACTGGGTGATCAAACTATCTAACTGTGTTGTGTTTGCGGAAATTAATGCCTTACGTTGCAAAACATTACGAATTCTGCTTTTTAATAAGCCATTCACTCTCTCCAACTGTTTAGACAAAAGCTGCATTTGATCGCCAATTTTATTGAGTAGCGCGACTGAGCTTCCTTCCGTCGTTGAAACATTCAGTTGCTGCATTTGATCTTCATAACGCGCAATCAACATTTGCAAATAACTGAAATTCATATTTTCATTGGCAAAGAAAATATCGTTATCAATCGCATCTCTTGCGCTCTTACTTGCAGCCGTCGTCAAATTTTTGTGTAAAACAGACAAACGCTCTATCCAATACGATTGTTGTTGTTGGTAAGTCATCTCTGAACGCATTTGCTGTTCTTTTAATTGCATCATGGTCCGCGATTTCAGGGCCGCTTGCACATGCAAGAACTTGACTCTATCTATTTGTAGAATCACGCTGGAGATATTGCGCAATTGCTGCAACATTTTTTCACGTGTTTTTTCGGATTCTAGTAAATTTCTTCTTGAATCTAATTTTTCCTGCAACATCGCATTACTCGCCAAATGCGCGTGACTGATTTTACCGCCAAAAATATTAGTGAGATTCATTTGATTAACGATGTCGCTTATGTTTTTTTGTAGACGATTAATCGTTTGCTGCGACTCTGATAATTCTACATTAATATTTTCTAAATTTGCTTTGGCTACGGCAATATCCAAATCTGCTTGATTCAAATAGGATTGATTGACACTGCCGGACAATATCGAGGCAAAACGTTTTTCTTGTTGATGTTGCAAATCAAGTAATACTTTTTTCGCTTCAATAATACGCTCTTGCAATAGTTGCTCGACATTATCCAGCGCGAAAACACTGACACTGCAAACACTTAATAACAAAAAAATAAAAATTTTTAATTTAGCACTCAACCGCTTCCACATTAAAACTCACCCTTCTACGCAAAAATGTTAATAAAATAATTCCCGGAAAAGAAAGTAAAAAAGAACACACGAAAAAATTCACCCACCCCCAATGCAACACCATCACTGCAGACAGCGGCCCAATCAACACTCGACCCAAAGAAAATAATGCAGAAAAAACCGCATACTGCGTCGCACTATAACGCGCATGACAAAGTGACATTAAGAAAGCAATTAACGCTGCTGTACTTAACCCACTACAAAAGTTTTCAATAAAAATGGACGACATCATCAAGAAATAATCTTTACCCACCCATGCCAGCCAAACAAACATTAAATTCGAAACCGCCTGTAAAATACCAAACCACAATAATGCTCGATACATCCCTATGCGATTCATCCATATCCCGCCAACAAATGCGCCTAGCAAGGTTGCAACTAATCCCATGGTTTTGTAAGCAATACCAATATCGGTCAAACTAAAACCCAAATGCCGCAACAAAAAAGTACTCATCAATGACAAAGCTAAAGCATCACCGATTTTATAAAACACAATAAATAATAAAAGTACGACAATCAGGTCGCGCCTCAATAAATCTTTAAAAGGATCAATCACCGCAGCGACAAAAGATTTAGGCGGCACCACATTCACACATTCGGGTGAAAATATTGTGGCCAGTACCATGGTCCCCATTAAAATCGCCATCAAATGATAAGTGGTACGCCAACCAATATGATCAGCAATAATCAAGGCTAATGCACCTGACAACAATACCGCCACACGCAAACCCACAATCAGATAAGCAACCCCAATACCACGCTCATTCGGCAATAAAATATCTGCCCGATAGGCATCAATCGCAATATCTTGTGATGCGGAAAAAAAAGCAATCAATAGCGCCAACTGCCCCATTCTCGCCGCATGCAATAATGGATTCATATTCGCCAAAATCAACAATGCAGCGCAAAGACTCAATTGCATAATCGCAATCCATCCGCGTCTACGACCTAAAAACGGCGGAATAAACCTATCCATCACCGGCGCCCAAAGAAACTTCAACAAATAGGGCAACCCAATCAGCGTCAACGCCCCAATCGTCACCAAATTAACACCTGCCTGGGTAAACCAGGCTTGCAAAGTGGAAGACGTGAGCGCCAAAGGCAATGACGAAGAAAAACCCAACAACAAGGTAGAACGCAAACGAGGATTACGAATATGCGCTAGGCTGTCCAACATGCGAGATAACCTTTTGATTGAATGGTTTATTTTCGGCGAACTAGGATTCTAACATATTTTCTATGGAGATGGAAAAAATTTTTCCATCATTATAGTATTGGCGTAAATATAGGAAATCTTAAATTATGCAAAAATCTGACCTCAAACGTGCATTAAAAAAAGCTCAAACTGTTATACGCAAATATATAAAAAAGAAAAATCTAGTCCAACAACTAAAGGCTATGCGCAATGATAGTACTACTAGGAAATAATACACTCACTAGTAATATCTTGGCTGACCACTTAATCAATTACTTCTTTTCAGCTGATCTCTTGTTCCTACGCATCTTACGCAACGTCCACAACGTAAGCACTGGGCCTGAAAAAGCATAACTCAGGAAAATAGCAAACAATACCTGCGGTGGATCTATCGCAACAGCCGCTAACAATAAAACAATCGCAACCGCTTTCCAAAAAGGCATACGCCCTTTCAAATCCACTTGTTTAAAACTATTAAACCGCACAGTGCTCACCATTAACGCACCAATAAATAACGTTAATGCTGCCACAGGAATAGCAATCACCATCCCAGTGACTTCATATTTATAACCTACCCACACCATGCCGGCCATGACACCGGCTGCCGCCGTGCAGGACAAGCCTTGAAAATATAATTTATCTTCGTTTTGCGCCTGCGCATTGAAACGCGCGAGACGTAATGCGGTTGCAGCAGTGTAGAGAAAAGCAATCAACCAACCCAATTTTCCTAGCGATGACAAAGACCAACTATAAATAATCAACGCCGGCGCCAAACCAAAATTAACCATGTCTGCCAAACTATCATATTCCGCACCAAACGCACTTTGCGTATTCGTTAGACGCGCAACTCTGCCGTCCAAACTATCCGCAACCATGGCCACAAACACTGCCATCGCAGCCACATCGAAAATACCTTTCATCGCAGCAACAATAGAATAGAATCCACTGAACAGCGCTGCAGTCGTTAATAAATTCGGCAGCAAGAAAATGCCGCGGGATTGTTTGATTTTAAAATTCATAAATGACTCGCTATATCTTTACCAATTGCGCTTTCAGCGCAAACAAATATTCTGAGAACATCTTATACCTAGGGCGCCGCGCAAAAAACGCGCTCTGCCCTAGGCTAATGGAGCTATCAGGTCTTCGACCTGAGACCATATCAATTAATTCTAGGCATTGAGTTACACCACAATCTGAGGCCACAGGCCTCACAGCTTCACTAGCCCAGGGTTAGGCGCGCTTTTTGCGCCGTAACCCTGGGTTAAAATACGCAATGAATCCCAAGCGCTGTAAGCGCGCCGAATGTTTCTGGCGCGCTTACAACGCTTGAATATTTTTACACCCGACCCGGGGTTTCGCCGCAAAAAACAGCGGCTACACCCCGGGCTAAAACATCAGACCTTGCGGTCTGTAAAACAGTTCTTGGGCTAAAAAATCAAGCCTTCGGCTTGAATTATTCAACTACCAGAGCGAAGAAAATTCTGCGCCTTCTCAATGCTAACTGCAACTCCATTTTTTGATTAGCGCATCATTTACACAAATATAGCTGTTTGTCGTCCCGCGGCTTGTCCGCGGGATCCAGACGCCGTCCCGTGACTTGTTCACGGGAACCAGAATAAGTTATTCCCTAGATCCCGCGGACAAGCCGCGGGACGACAGCGGACAGCGGCTTTTAGAGTAAAATCAAAAAAAAATCAAGCACATTATTTCACATTCTTAAGCAAAATTCTTTAATCTCTTAAGGTTTACTTAAGGTTTCTAATGGCAGAATACTGAAATATTTTTCGACGTTAATCCTGAAAAAGTTTTTAACAAGCTCATTCAGGATTCGCGTTTTTTAATTTTAACAACATAATGAGGGATGTTTATTTATGTCAAAATCAAGTCAATCGCTTACACCTAATCAAACTACTGGCAGTCCGTTACTACCACCTCCTAAATTTACAGGATCTTTACCACCTCTTCCTCCGATGACGCCACCTCCTGCAACTACTACTAATACTAAAACAATAATCCACAGTCCATTCGTACACCCTCATAGCCCAAAACCAACTGCGGCATCTACTGCAGCGACAGTCAATACAATAATCGCAGCAGCGGTTACGGCTAACCAACAAAGTAATCTGACGACACCCACTCGTCCAACTAATCCACCACAATCAAACACACCTTCTTCAGTGATATCAATAAATTCAAGCCTTGCAGCAGCAGGTACGATGTCACCAACACCGCTATTGGTACCACCTATTGGCGTAACATTCACACCAACTAATAATCTCAATACGAAACAAACATCCATAACTGATTCACAACCAGGCTTAGCTCCACATATTGCCGGCTATAGCCCACCACCGCCGCCACCACCAACAAGCCCCTCAGTATTTGACACTGGGTTTATTAAAACAAACCGCCCATTGCTGCGTGATCGCAATGGAAGCATGACAACCCAACCGAGTTCATTATCTGCAGCATCAGTGAATAATGCACTTAACGGATCAGTCTCATTAAACGCAAATGGAAACAGCGTTTCTAGCACTTCTCCACCTATAAATATTGATGTTAAACTTAGCAGTTCCACAACCGCAACTAATAATACTAACGGTGAACATCGCATTGATATTGCTGGTGCACTAACAGACACAACCAAATCCACACTAGCAGATAGCTCTTCAAATAAACCAATACCCACACCTGCAATATCAGAAGAAGCAAAAAAAGCAAGAGCCGCCATCAATGCTAAAAATCTTTTAACAGACATCAGCACCAGCACTGAAGATCCACATTGGGTGACTGCTGCTAGTATAGCAATTATCGCGGCTTATTCTGCAGCATCTTCAGCATCTACCATTAAAGATTTTGGTGATCACTTTATTGAAGCTCTAGAGCAGATGATATCTGCACTAAAAACTGCATCAGAAACAACACAACAAGCTGTCAGCTGGGCAATTGCAGGCGTACCTGGCACACTTGCTCAATTTTCATTGGCATTCACTTCCAATGTTGAAAAAATTACTGAAATTTGGAATAGCATGTCACAACGTACCGTCGATGGTATTCGCGAAAATCCTAAAGAATTTGTGAAGAAAATGTTAGGAATTATCTTTGTCGTTCTCCCAAGCTCTGCAGGTACAATTAAACAAAGCCATGATTGTGAATATCTAAACGACGACATGAAAAAAACTGTATATGGCGGTCGTGGTCTTGCAGGGGCTACCACTAATGGAAAATTCTATCTTGATAAATTTCATACCAAAGCTGACGATTTAGAGAGAGATATTATTTTCAGCATTCTAACAGCACAGAAAAAAATGAAAAAAGCAAAAGAAAGAGGCGATAGAGCAGAAAAAAATATTAAAGATCCTCATTTAGAGTTTATAAACGCTGTTGAACCTCTATTGACAACGTTGAAAAACAGAAAATCAGCTGCAAACTCATCTGAACAAGATGCAAAAACACCTAAAGATGTTACAGAAATTCGCAAAATTTTAGATGCATTACATAACATTTCTGCAACTCTTCCTGAAGATGAAAAAGATTTATTTGAATCTAAAAATGCAAAGCTCATATTCTTAGGTAAAGTATTAGGCGGAATTGCCAGCTTTCAAAACTTTAAAACAGCTTTAACTATTCCTGAATGGTGGGGATGGCCCATTTACAAAGATCTTGCAGACATTTATTTTTCATTTTCATGGCCTACATTCGGTGTGACTATGTTTGCCACTGCAGTATTCGCCTTGCAATCATTTTTGGCTAACTACAGTATCAATTCATCTGCTGATGAATTCTTTATTGAAAAAGCAGGAAAAATTAATAAAGAAGGATTCAAAAAACATTTTTACGATGATACCAGTCGCTGGGAAAAATTTGGTCTTGCTGTCGTTGGTTATACTAGCTTGGGATTAGGCGTAGGCAATGGAGGCTCGACTTATAAGTACCCTATTTTTGCGACCGTATACTGGGCTGTTCCTACTGCATTGATTACGACAGCTGTGTTTATTGCATTAGGCACTCTTGCCATAAATCTTATAGGCGATAAAGCTAAACGATTGTATTACAGAAAAATGTTGAAACAAGCACTTGCATGTTGTGATACTGGCGTCAATGGGCTAAGAAACTTTTATCAAACGATTCCTGCAGATGGCACAAACCCAGCAAGACCACGTCCTGAACATGAACAACGTATTTTAGCAGAGATGCTACATGTTTATTTTGATCTAGCGACAAATGCTTGCAGAAAGTTTTTTAATAATATGAAGAAAGAAGAAATAGCACCTTTGTTAGGAACTGATTTAGTGACTAAGCTCGAAAGCTATCGTAGTCTTAATACAGTAACTTCAGTATCGCATCCACACGATCAAAAACAACAACCTGGCCCAACTGCAAATGGAGCTGCCAATTCAATTAACGTAGTTGTTGCTGCACCCGATGGATCTGTCAATTCAGATAGAGACAGACAAGTACGAACCCACTGGCCTCTTACACTGTGGTGTTGTCCTTCGGAGACAGATACTTTAACGAGTCTGAAAGTACCACTGTTATCCAGTAATAATGGGAATATACAAGATGCAGTTCTGAATTCTGCCACAACCCCTGGACAACCTGCAGGTTCTGATAGATCTGCTCGAAGAGCTGCGGACAATGGTGGACCTTCAGATATAGGAGAATCGAATAGTTACACTTCTACAAGAAGATCCTGTTGCTAAGCCTATCTTGCGAAATATTTTATTATCTCACACGATACAAACCGGCCGCAGGCCGGTTTTTTTAGCCCAGGGTTTAGGCGCGCTTTTTGCGCCGTAACCCTGGGTTAAAATATGCAATGAACCTCAAGCGCTGTAAGCGCGCTAGAGGCCTATGGCGCACTTGCAGTGCTTGATAATTAAATTGCAATTCCACCCAGGGTTACGGCGCAAAAAGCGCGCCTAAACCCTGGGCTAAATAGCAAGCCTTCGGCTTGAATTATTTAATCGACTCAGGCACAAACGCAACAGGCGCGTTCGCACGTTTAGAAACAGCAATTAAATGATATTGCGACAACAACGGCTGCAATAAACCCACATACTCTTGCCGACTCACAAAAATCATACCCTTAGGCGGATGATTTAAGATAGGCCAAGCTTGCAATAAACTTTGTGACGTTTGGGCAGACCTCTCACCTATCACAGGAAAATTTTTCACCTCCGGCGCTAAATGCAAATAAAAACGCAATTTACTTTCCGAATCTAACATTGCAAACTGCCACTCTGACCAGGGTTTTATTTTTTCCGCATCATTTTTTAATGCGACAGAAAAATCCTGCATCCCTTGCCGCGCATAATAAATCGGTTGCACCACACAAAAACTTGCAAATAATGTAACAAAAGAAACTATCGCCACCCACAACGCCCAGTGTCGAATTTTCTCTTTTGCAGACAACAACCAATCCGCCGTCATTAACAGCGCAAACGGCACGATAGGCAATACATAATAATTACGTCTAGAACCACTCAAAGTAAAAAATAAAAATAATAATAACACCGCCCACACTACCCATCGCGATTGCGGTGATAATGAACGCCAACGTGAAACCAAACTCCATAACGCCGGCACAAAGAAAAACACCCACGGAAACAAATACACTGGCAAGAAAACAAAATAAGTATAAATAGGTCCTTTGTGATCAAACGGTTGAAAATAGCGTACCACGTTTTCGCGATACACTTCATAAAGCCCATTCTCATGATAACTCTGACCACCAATATGCATAGATAATATGAAAGGCAAGACATAAACAATAATGGCAGGTATCAAAGCCAATACAAAACTCAAACGCAAATGTTTACGCCATTCAGCATGAACACAAAGATCCGGCAATATCACTAAGAATGCCACAGCAAACGCAACAAGACCTTTACATAAAGCCGTACAAGCCAACACTAAAAAAAATACTGCATAATTAAAAAAACTTGGCAAATATTTTTTATCAAAATACCAAGAGACTGCAAACAAAGTCCCCGCCATATTCAACATATCTGCACTACTGGTCCTGCCCCAAAAAATAAAATAATACGTGGTGAGCAACATCCAACCCGCAAGCAAACCTAAATCCTTGCCGCGCACATAATTACCTAAACGATAAATCGACCATACCGCTAATATACCTGCTAATGCCGAAGGCAAACGCAACGCCCAAGTAGTGACTTCACCCGAAATAAATGCAACACTCGCCATCAACCAATAAGACAATAATGGTTTATCATAATAATCCGTTTCACCTAAAAAGGGATGAAAAAAATCCTGGCGAAAAAACATGCCCGATACAATATCCGCCCAGCGATGTTCTTGCGTCCAAATTTCATGCGAACCTAGGCAAGTCAACAGCAAACATGCAGCTGCTAACAATAAATAAGAAATTTTTGCTTTT
>Ga0207093_1046_pt1 | contig 22345 bp, 17 predicted proteins | sample Alteio_BWMinHeat_89_FD_153519 | JGI IMG/M metagenome (GOLD analysis project Ga0207093, IMG submission 153519) | Enriched cells from forest soil in Barre Woods Harvard Forest LTER site, Petersham, Massachusetts, United States -... | ecosystem: Environmental > Terrestrial > Soil > Temperate forest >... | reverse complement strand
TGTTTTATACATGCTGAATTTGTAATCGAAATATTTTTTCTTCAAAGAACGAATTTGCGAAGCATCTTCCGTCTCGCGCAAATAAGTGGTTTGCAAACCGGTAAAACCTTGTTCTCTTTTTTGCATTGTTTTTTTGTAATCATTTTTTAATGCGGATATTAAGTATGCGCCTGCATTCTCAACTTTCTTACTTTGGCGTACAAGATCCATTTTTTCAACAATAAATTGCGCGTCATATTCAGCAATAATGGTTTGTGCCTGTTTCTCGCCCAAGAAAAATTCTCTATGCAACATATCAAACAATGTTGCATGTTTTGTAACATCCCCTATAAGGTTTGGTTTAGCGTGTTTTTTAAAAGTGGGTTTATAGTTTTCATTGTCCATAATTAAAAAACGAATGCCGGTAATGTTACGCCCTACTCTGCGATATTGTGGCTCAACATGAATATCGGCTTTGCGGTTAATCTCATTCACAGCTGTCGTGATAACATTTCTTTTTAACTCTTTGAAAGAAGGGTACTGTCCCTCTGTAAGACCCATCAATGTACGAAATAACGTGAGGTTGAACCAAGAGGTTTTATGGATATTTTGAAAACGTACACAATTTTCATACAATACTAGGCTATAGACAGAAGTAAGCTTTGCCTGCACAAATAAATTGATACGTCCATAAATTTCCAGCGACGACAAAACGGCTTTGATTTGCGGGCTGTAGGAATAACGCACCACCCCTTTTTCAATAGAGGCTCCCGCTAAAAGCGAACTGGCATTCCAAGCAAGTCCATCCGCCGCCATATGGGTTTCATTAATAAATTTACTATCCTCTAAAAGGTTCCATTCCATAATGGTGGAAATCAACGCCTTAATGGATTTTTTAATTAGCTTAATATCATTGCTTCTATAACCAATCAAACTACGTAGCTGTTTGAGTGGGATCTCATGTACTTCTTCATCCTCTAGATTATCCAGTGCATTAAATAAAAAAATATTGCAGATTTTTCGTTGCAAAAACGTCAATTTATTTTCGCAATGAATAAGGCCCACATGTTTTTTTAAAATGGGTTCTAAATGATGCTTTATTTTATCCGTGTTTTTTATTTCCATTTTGATAATCCTGTTAACCTACACCTATCATCCTGCTAACCTACACTTATCGTCCTGTTAACCTACACCTATTATCCTGTATTCCACCACCTATCATCCTGTTAACCTACACCTTATTCAGAAATCCTCCTTATTAATCATATAGTTATAGAACTTAAACTTATTAAATATAACTAAATAAATAAACACACAGAGCGGAGTTTTATTTTCTGATGAAATGAAAGTATAAAAGCAATACATTGTTGATTACTACAATACTTAGTAGAATGTAGGCGATCAAAAGGAGGATTGCAATGAGAATCATTTCAATTGTTAATAACAAAGGCGGGGTCGGTAAAACTACCGTTAGCAGGATATTAGCAGAATATTTCTCTATTGTAAAAAACGAAAAAGTACTTGCTCTGGATCTCGATCCGCAAGCCAATTTTAGTAATCGTTATCTTAAAATGGAAGTGGATTCCTATCAAGAAGAGGGTAAAATTCCACCTATTCACCAAGATTATGACAAAAATGATCCAGATAGTGCGCATTGGGATGGACGTAGCAGTATCGCCAGCATATTTTTTGGTGAACCGGTTTTTCCTTATCAAACCTATATTGAAAACTTAGAAGTGTGCCCTTCACACAGTGCCCGATTGCTATTGGCAGAAGCGGTCACCCGAGAAGAAGTCGTACAAAAAGTGTATGACCAACTTGCAAAATTTCTTTCACTCGAGGAAGTCAAAAAAAGTTACGATAAAATTATTATCGATACACCGCCTTCCAAAGGCCCTGTCACTATCAGTGCATTACGTGCTTCTACGGATATTATTATTCCCTCTATCATGGAACCACAAGTGATTGAGGGTATTTATGGCATGATCCATCTTTGGAAAACAGAAAAACTGCGTCGTGCGAGTGATAATCCACTGAATCTTATCGGTATTCTACCTAATTCCTATATGCCAAGAGCGATTATCCACAAAGATCATTTACAAAGTTTGAAACAAGAAATTCCCGATTATGTTTTAGATGCCGTGATTGCGCGTCGATTAATTTACGCAGAAGTTGACGCCGATGGTGCAATGCCAAGATCTATTTTTTTATACCCCAACATGAATGCAGCGAAACAAGAAATCATGCGGGCTTGCAAAGAAATCGAACAAAGGATGAATGTGTATGTCTACTAAAAAAAGTTTTTCAATTCCTAAGGGATTAGCAACAGGTATACGGACTTCTATACAGTCAGCAACAACCCATCACGGACAATTGCATTACGATATCATGGCTATTGAGGCAATAGAGCCTGATCCTAACAATCCTAGAAAGTTATCTATTACCAAAGACGAATTGTTTAGGCCGTTAAATAAAAACGATACCCATTACGAAAAAAAACTGAAAGAGCTCACCGCCTTACACGATCTCGCGGAATCCATTAAGCGAGTCGGGATACGTAATGCGATTGAAGTGTATAAGGAAGATAATCGATATAAAATTATTTCAGGTGAAAGAAGATATTTGGCTGCCATCTTAGCCGGTCAAAACTTTGTTCCCGCGCGCATCAATCAAAAATTCGAAGAATTGAAATTACGTTATATCCAATGGGTTGAAAATATTAATCGCCAAGATCTTTCCCTGGTGGAAAAATACAATAACCTTCTTACCATGGCGTCGGCTTTCACAAAAACCAGCCCAACGCCGCTCACGGCTGATATTCTGAGAGAAATTTTAGGCATTTCTGAAACACAAGCCTATCGTTATCATTGCTTGCTGAATGCAGAGCCTGAGATTATCGATCTCGTGAAATCCGAAAAACTCACCAATTTGAAATTAGTTCAAGAATTGTCTTGTATCAAAAATAAAAGTGCCCGTTTAAAAATCTTGGCAGAATTGCAAAAAACTGGCCAAGAAGTGACGTCACTGAATCAGTTCAAAAAACTCAAAGAGAAAAAATCATCGACAGCAAGTACCATTCATTTAGGCAAAGTCAGCCACCCGCATACCGCAAAATACTTGCTACAATTGATTCTAAAAGACGCCAAATTTAATCAACACCAAGCGAGATTTGCCACGATTAATTGGCACTCTGCAAAAGACATCAATCACGCTTTCAAAACCCTTTTGCGTCTCATTGAGCAAGAATTCAATCGGGCAGAAAGTGCAATAGATGCTTAACACCAGGGTAGAAAGCGTCTGTTTCCCAGGGAAAAAAACGAAATAACATATTGATTTATATAATAAAACATATATTTTATGTAGAGTATTATGACCTTTGTTTAGAGGTGTAGATTTACGGGATAAAAAGCACAAAGGTGTAGCTATGCAGGAGACAGAAAGCTTCAGCCAAGGTTCTACGTAGAACAAAAAATAAAAAGCAGGCAAGATCGAAGGCCTGAAAATGATAAGTGGATGTCTAGGTAATGCTTTAGGCTTCCTAAAAAATAGGCATGCTCACCACACTAAACCGCTGACTTCCTCAGGCATGATTGTAGGGCTTCGATTCTATACCTGCTTTTGTGCCCTAGTATAATGCTTTTTGATTCATTTACAATCTTGCTATTATACAATATCCAAATGAAAGAGGATGTTATGCAAAACCAAACCCGTTTTCCTAGTGTACGACTACGTCGTTTACGCCAACATGCAGCGTTAAGAGCTTTAGTGTCTGAGACACACTTACGTGCTGACAAATTAATTTTACCTTTATTTATAAAAGAGGGCAGTCAGATAAAAAATCCCATCGCATCTATGCCAGGCCATTTTCAATGGAGCGTGGATTGTTTGGCCGAAGAAATTCAGAATATTGTCTCTTTAGGCATTAGCAGTGTTTTGTTATTCGGGATACCTTTGCATAAAGATGCGTTAGGAACGGCGGGTTTTTCTGATAAAGGCATTATCCCAACAGCGATTCGCTTCATTAAACAAATCGCACCGCAATTATTAGTTTTCAGCGATATTTGTTGCTGCGAGTATACCGACCATGGTCATTGTGGTGCATTAACACATGTTGAGCATTCCCATGCAATCCATGTCGATAACGATAAAACGCTTACATTATTAGCTAAGCAAGCCGTCAGTCATGCCAAAGCCGGTGCTGATGTGATTGCACCTTCTGCTAACATGGATGGCATGGTAGTTTCTATTCGGCAAGCATTGGATGCGGCTGGATTTTCGCATTTACCTATTTTAAGTTACGCGGTGAAATATGCGTCTTCTCTGTATGGGCCTTTTCGGCAAGCGGCCGAAGGTGCGCCTAAATTTGGCGATCGTTCTAGCTATCAAATGGATTATACGAATGTCGGTGAGGCATTGCGTGAATGCAGTTTAGATATAGAAGAGGGCGCCGATATGTTGATGGTCAAGCCTGCACATACTTATCTTGATATGCTTTGCCGAGTGAAACAACAGTTTCCCGAAATGCCTTTGTGTGCTTATCATACCAGTGGTGAATATGCCATGCTAAAAGCCGCAGCAGAAAAAGGTTGGATCGATGAAAAAAAAGCGATGGTAGAAGTAGTGACGGCTATTCATCGTGCCGGTGCTGATTGTATTATTACTTATTTTGCAAAAGACATTGCAAAATTACTGAAGGAGTCTGCATGAGAATTTGGTATGCTGATATCACACTGCCCGCTATTGCTGCGCGCAGCAAAAATACCATGATAGAATTATTAGGTATTGAATTTACGGATATCGGTGACGATTATCTCACAGCACGTATGCCTGTTGACGCACGCACTAAACAACCGATAGGTATTATGCATGGTGGTGCTTCTTGTGTATTGGCAGAGACGGTCGGGAGTACCGCCGCCAATTTTTGTGTAGACATTGAAAAGAGCTATTGTGTAGGATTAGATATCAATACCAATCATATTCGTTCCATACGTGAAGGGTATGTGAGTGCGCTTGCTAAACCCTTTCATTTAGGACGCACGACCCAAGTATGGGGCATTGAAATTACCAATGAAAAACAACAATTAATCTCAGTGAATCGATTGACGATGGCCGTGTTGAATCGTTAACGCTTAAGGAATAGACATGGATGAAGCTATATTCCAGCAACTGAAAGCATGTAAGATTTTTGCGTCCCTAGAAGACGATGTATTAAAAAAAATATCTGAACAGTGCGAAGTCATCCATTTAAAAAAAAATAAAATCTTATTTCGTCAAGGCGAAGTATCCGATAGCCTCTATGTGTTGGTTTCAGGCAAGATTTTTGTTTTTTTAACGCCGGAAAAAAAACACAAAAAATTTATCGCAGAAATATTACCTGGCCAAACCCTAGGTGAACTGGCAGCGCTTTCTAATGAACCTCGATCGACAACGACGAAGACAGCGGAAGATTGCACGCTATTGCAATTATCTGGAAAAGTTTTTACTGATATATGTCTGCAATATCCTAAGGTGAGTTTTGCCGTTATTAATTCTTTTATCACGCGTTCTGATAGTCTAGTGAAATTTATTACAGAAGAGGGTAATGCCAGGAAACATATTGTTTTACTACCCGCGCATGCGGATACAGCACTTGCGTTATTACAAAAAAAACTGACGGCCATTTTAAGCAATCATTCCAAGATCACTTTAATTTCGGATCAACAATCGTTTGCATCAGCCAGTGATGTTGAAACTTGGATTAATACCGAGGAGCGCAAAGGCAATACTATTATTTATGCCTTATATTCCACAGACAGTTTGCTCGCCAAAGCGTGTTTGGAATACGTTGACATGATTTATATCGTGGCTGAAGCGGGATCCGATATTTTTTTAAATAAAAAAGTGCGAGAAATTTTGCAAACGTATCAATACAAAATTAAGCCTGAGTTAATTTTACTACATCAAAAACACAAATCGTTGCCTAAAAATACTAAGCCTTGGTTGAAATTATATCGATTCAATTTACATCACCATATTCGCATACACCATGCACCCGATTGGCAGCGCTTGCTGCGTTTTATGCACAACAAAGCGGTCGGCGTGGTGCTCGGCGGCGGCGGATTACGTTGTTGGGCACAGCTAGGTGCATTAAAAGCATTACACGAAGCCAAAATACCTATCGATATCATAGGCGGTACGAGTGCGGGTTCCATCGTCAGTGCTTTTTATGCGTTACATGAAACATTTGAAGATAGGCGTTTAGATCTACGTCGTTTATCAGAGGCGACACGCAAAGCCATTTCCTTAAAAAACTTGACTTGGCCTGCAGTCTCATTGTTTAACGGCGAGGATTATACACGTTGTCTCCAATCTATTTTTGCTAAAGTGAAAATAGAAAACTTATGGTTGCCTGCGTTTTTTATCAGTTGCAATCTCATGATGAATAAACAAATGATTACGCGCAGTGGCAGTTTATGGCGATCGATACGCAGCAGTACCTCGGTACCTGCCATATTTCCACCGCTGACGAAACGCGGCAAGATTTACTTGGACGGCGGTATTTTGAATAATTTACCGGTTGATGTGATGCAGAAAATCATAGGTCACGCTAATACCACGATTGCCATCGAGTTAACGCGTGGTGGTGAAAATAATCATCATTATGATTTTCCGACGATTTTACCTTTTTGGAAAACCTTGTTCGCAAAACTCGGTATTGCTTTCAAAAAATATAGCTTCCCGCCATTTGTCGAAACTTTTTTACAATCATTACTGGCCGGCGCTTCTGCAAAACAAAGAGAAAATGCGGCATTGGCTGATATTTTGGTTGCCCCTGATTTATCACATTTTGGTTTATTGTCGGTGACTGCAGAACAAGAAAATGAGTTATATGATATAGGTTATCAAGAAACACAAGAAGCCATTAAAAAATGGCGACGCAAACACCCCGCTTATTCTTTTGCTATAGCATAAATATTGAGCGCAATAGGTAAAACATGTCAGCAATTATTCTTATTTTTCATGATAGTTAGAGTAGATGGCAGTGAATATGATAGACTATTTATATACTAGTAGAGATTGATTTATATGCATAAAGCACTGCATTTTTTCATTGTTGATGATGATAAAGCTCAGTTGAGTGTGTTACAAAAATTGCTGGAGGATGCAGGTCATCAAGTGACTGCATTCACCTCGAGTGCAGAAGCATTACAACAACTGCCAGCATTACAACCCGATTGTATCTTAAGCGATCTTTTAACAGCACAGGTGGATGGCTTACAGTTATTATTAGATACGCGCAAATTAGCCATTAAACAGCCAAAATTTATTATTATTTCGGGTAAAGCGTTTGAGTTTGACCGCAGACGATCATTTGAATTGGGCGTAGACGGTTATATGACTAAACCGTTAGATAGCCAACATTTTCTGAAAGATGTCATGGAAATTGTGCATGATCTCATGATTATAGAATTTTGGGGTGTGCGTGGGACTTTACCGGTGCCTGGCAAAGAAACCGTAAAATACGGTGGTAATACGAATTGCGTGACTTTACGTTTTGCGAAAAGACATTTTTTTATTTTTGACGCGGGCACGGGTATTAAAGCGTTATCGAATCATTTAGCAAAACAAAAACACACACCTATTGATGCTAAAATTTTTATTTCTCATCCGCATTACGATCATATTAATGGCCTGCCTTTTTTTGCGCCTTTGTATACGAAAGGCAATCATTTTGAAATTATCGGTTCAGATCATGGTGATTTGACGATAGAGCAATTGATTGCTAACCAAATGGATAGTGTTTATTTCCCGGTGACCACCAAAGAATTTTCGGCGAAATTAACATTTCGTAGCATTAGCGAAGGCAGTTTTGATATTGATGATTTACATATTCAGGCGATTTATCTGAATCATCCTGGACGCTGCTTAGGTTATCGTATCACACATCATGATAAAGTTTTTTGTTATATGACAGACAATGAATTATATCTCGAGGATTCACCACACTATAAAGCCGCTGATGAAAAACGATTTATTGATTTTGCGAAAAATGCCGACCTGTTAGTCGTTGATACGACTTATACTAGCAAAGGTTATCTTAAAAAAGTAGGGTGGGGCCATTCCAGTGTAGAGCGTGTTGTTAACCTCGCGGATAAAGCCAACGTCAAACTACTTTGCTTATACCATCATGATCCTGATCAACTCGATAATGATATTGATACTAAATTAAAAGAAGCCGAAAAATTACTGAATGATCGTCATTCCAACACACGTTGCATTGCCCCGCATGAAGGGGACCAGTTGATTATTTAATTTAGTAGTAAAATCCCCTTTTGATCCCTCTTTTTCAAAAGGCGTTGTTGCATAAATTAATTCTTTAGTTAATTACGATGTTCTCAGGCCGTAGGCCTGACAGCTCTCCTAGCCTAGGGCAAGCGTGCTTTTACGCGCCGCCCTAGGTAATTGATAGTCTCACATAACTGCTTGCGCTGTAAGCGCAAGAATTACCAATCATTTTTATCGTATTATCTAGGAAATGCGCTTACAGCGCGAACATTGTTTAAGTGCATTCTTACCTAGGGCGGCGTGCACAAAGAGCGTGCACTTGCCCTAGGCTAGGAGAGCTGTCAGGCCTACGGCCTGAGAACATCGCACGACTAAATGATTTATTTGTGCAATAACGCCTTTTGAAAAAGAGGGATTTGCTTTTCGCAGATATTTGCAAGAGCCTCGACCCATGTTGCATCATCATTTAAAGAGGGAATGAAAATAAATTCATTACCGCCTAAGCGTTGCCACTGTGTTCTGAGACGTATATTGATTTCTTCTAGTGTTTCTAAACAATCGGTAACGAATGAGGGACACGCAATCGCAATATTTTTAATATTTTTTTGCCGCAAAGAAGGCAACCACTGATCGATATAAGGTTTTATCCAAGGTAATCGACCTAGACGTGATTGAAAAGCAACAGCATATTGATCAGGATTAAGAGCCAATGCACTGGCTAGCAAGCGCGAAGTGGTATAACACTGTGCGCGATAACAATAGTGATTGGTGATATCGATCTTGGGACACGCTTTTTGATGATCACAACTTGCAGTGCAACCGCTTTGGGTAATGTGTTTTTCAGGCAAGCCATGATAGCTAAATAACAGTAAATCTATTTTGCGGGTGTTTATTGTTTCTTGAATGCGTTTTGCATAAGCTGCGATAAATCCGGGATGATCATAGAATGAAGCAATGGCAGTGATGTTTGGCATGGTTGTTTGTTGGCTGATTTTTTGCAGACAAGCGTGCAGCGCAGAACCGGTTGTCGCAAAAGCATATTGTGGAAACAAAGGAACAACTATTATTTGTTCGCAGTGCTGCATTTTTTGTAAGACAACGTCGATGGCGGGTTTGCCATAACGCATAGCTATTTCTACTTGGAAAGGTTCCCCTAATCGTTTGGATAAAGCTTTTTTCAGATTTTCTGTGTGTAATAATAGAGGAGGGCCTTCTGGACTCCAGATTTTACGATAAGCGGCAGTGGTTTTTTTGAGGCGGGCAGGGATAATCATGCCATGGATTAATAAAAATCGAGCTAGCCAAGGTATATTGATGACATGGTTGTCATACAAAAAACTTGCCAAATACCGATAAACCGCCCATGCGGAGGAACGACTCGGTGTACCGAGATTGATGAGTAAAACACCGGTTTTATGCATGGCAATATACCTATCAGCGAGGTGACTAGAATAACATTTTACAATGATGTTGACGAGAATTATGCAATAACGCGGATGAGAGAGACGTTGTTGCATAATTTTTCTGATATATGTCGTCCCGCGGCTTGTCCGCGGGATCCAGTACACGGTCGTCATCCCCGCACGTTTTTAGCGGGGATCTCCTGCTTAGCATAAATCTCAATAAGCAGGAGATTCCCGCTAGGAGCATGCGGGAATGACGAGTAGTTTTTGGATCTCGCGGACAAGCCGCGGGACGACGGAGTCAAATGAATTATGTAACAATGCTTCTCCCATCATGGGTAATGAGAATTTTGATGAAATATCAGTGGGAAAGGGAAAAATAAAAAGGCGATAAAAATCGCCTTTTTGAATGCGAATCAAAGAGGTTACTTCTTGCTCTTACGTTTGGTTTTACGTTTAGCGGTTTTCTTTTTTGCAGGCTTTTTTGCTTTTGCAGCTTTCTTAGCTTTTGGCATATCAATTTCCTTTTTGAAAGTTAATAAAAACACCACCAGTATAAAAAAAATTTTTCCACTTTGCACTCTTTTTTTTACAGATGTTAAATATTTTCTAGTTGATGGGCATCAAAATATTTATCTAACAGTCTTGTTGTCATTGCGATAGGATCAGCAGCAGCTGTGATTGCAGAGATGAGTGCAATACTCTTGACATGGGTTTTTAATACTTCTGCTATGTTTTCTTGGTTAATACCGCCGATGGCAACGACAGGATAGTTTAACATTTTTTGCCATTGCGCGAGTTTTTCTATGCCTTGTGGCGCAGTGGCTAGGATTTTTGTTTGAGTCGCAAAAATCGCGCCAAAAGCAATATAAGAGGGTCTTACCGCATGTGCACGCGCTAATTCATAATAATTATGTGTGCTGATGCCAAGACGTAATCCCGCGTGTTGGATTGCGGATATCGATGCGGTTGTTAAATCTTCTTGCCCCAAATGGACGCCATAGGCTTTATGGCGTATCGCCAATTCCCAGTAATCATTGATAAACAACCTGGCATGATATTGATTGGCGAGTGTAATGCTTTTTTGGATTTCTTTTTCGATAAACATAAGGTCTTTATTTTTAATCCGCAATTGGATAGTCGTGATTCCTAGCGGCAAAAGCCGCGCCAACCATTCGCTATCGGGAACGATAGGATACAAACCTAACGGCGTTGGGCCGCAATCTTTACAAACAAAAGGTTCTATCGAAAAAGGTTTTAAAGCAGCATAGGGTAAATCTTTTTGTTGTAATGCTGCGTGTGTGTGGTGTAACCAAGGTTTTGTACTCTCACGGATGGCTTGATTGACATATGTTTTTGCCAAAGTTATCGCTTCTAACAAGTCATGATCTTGTGCAAGTAGGGCGGTGATGGCAGATGACAGTGTGCAACCTGTGCCTCTGACATCTTTAGTATCACGCGGATTAGCAAACCAACAGTGTTCTCTACCGTTAGTCCAATAATCTTGGCTAAAAGCAGAATCCCAGTGTCCGCCTTTGATCAATACATTTTTTACGCCTAGATTTATTAATTTTTTTGCAGCTATTTCAATATCTTGATAAGAAGTGATGGCATGGTTTGTTAATGCTTGTGCTTCGGGAATATTAGGGGTCAATAAATAAATAAAAGGAAAAAGTTTCCGTAAATTGTTTATATGACTTGTTTCATCGCTTGCGAATAAGGGTTTTCCCGAACTGGCTTGCAGTAGTGGATCTAAAATCACGGGGTTTTTGTAATTTTCTAAAAAAGAGGATAGATCAAATGAACCTAGCATGCCGATTTTAATTGCTTTGGGTGATGCTTCTTTTTGTAAAATATGAATTTGTTCTTGAATAGTGAGAGGTGTTAGATAATCGATATGACTTAATTCATGAAAATGTTGGGCAGTGACTGCAGTCACCACAGCACAACCGTGTACATTGAAACGCTGAAATGTTTTCAAGTCTGCAGCGATCCCTGAACAACCGCTACTGTCAGCACCTGCTATTGTCCAAACAATCGGCGTATTCATGTTTCTTGGTGCCAAAAAGGTGTATCGAGTAATGAAGTGCTAGGTTGGGCCGTATTTCTCTCACGCATGGTTCCTGCTAAAAATGCTTGATGGCCAGCATGGATTGCATCTTTGAAAGCACTGGCCATCATGATTGGATCCATGGCGTTTGCAACCGCAGTATTTAATAAGACACCATCAAATCCCATTTCCATGGCGTGAGCTGCATGCGACGGTTTACCAATACCTGCATCGATAATTAAAGTGACATGAGGCAAACGCGTGCGCAGCATCAGCAGTGCATCCGGATGTATAATGCCTTTTCCTGTGCCAATCGGTGCTGCCCAAGGCATGAGAATTTTACAACCGCAATCGATCAAACGCTGACAAACAATAAAATCATCGGTGCAATAAGGAAACACTTCAAAACCGCGCTTCACCAATTCCCGAGCGGCTGCGACTAACTCAAACGGATCCGGTTGTAAATTATAATCATCACCAATCACTTCTAATTTTATCCAATGAGTGCCAAATACTTCACGCGCGATTTCGGCAGTGGTAATCGCGTCTTGTGCACTGTGACAGCCTGCGGTATTGGGCAACAGATGACAGTTTAAGGTTTTGATAGAATCCCAAAAAGTATTTTCATGAGTATTGCTAGGTCGTTGACGGCGTAGAGAAACCGTAATCACTTGTGTTTCTGCCGCGATAATCGCATTACGCATCACATCCAACGAAGGATATTGTGCAGTTCCTAGTAAAAAGCGACTCGCAATCGTTTTTTCTGCCAGTTGCCACATATTAACCTCCTTGCATAGGTAAAATGATATCAATACAATCACCGTCGTTGAGAATAGTCGTTGTGTATTGTAGGCGTGGAATAAATTGACGATTCAGGGTGACAGCGAATTGTTTATTGTTATATTCGGGTAAATCTAAGGTTTTTGAGAGTAGCGTATTTTTTTCGAGTATGATTTTTTTATCATTCAATTGAACTGTGATCATAACATGTTTCCTCCCAAAGTGTTGGCCAAAGTGTTGCAGAGTGTAGTGAGGTTTTTTCCAGAGAAAAATAATGCAAAATAGCGTGTATTAACGTAGGCGCAATTAAAAAACCATGTCTATATAAACCATTAATGGCCATCAAACCTTGAGTGTATTTTATTTTAGGTAAATGATGGGCGAGTGTTGGGCGGCAGTGGGTTGTTGTTTTTATGATGCGTGCTTCCGCGAATTTTGGATGTAGGCAATATAATGCGGTTAATAATTCTAGTGTGCTACGTACTGAAATAGCAGAATAATCTTCTGCTTCAACTTCACTCGCACCCAACAAATAAATATGATCAACTCTCGGGGCAAGATAAAGACGATAACGCGGGTGCATAAAACGAATCGGTCTTGTGATATGGACATCCGGCGCATAAACCCAAATTAATTCGCCGCGAATACCGCGCAGATCCGAAAATTGTGATTTTGCGCCTAAGCCTCGGCAATCAAATACCCAGTCAAACGTATGAATTTTATTATTGAAAGTGATTTGATGCGGTGCGATTGCGGTTACCTCGGTATTTTTTAAAAAAGTCACGCGTGTTTCTAAGATTTTTTCTAATACGGACAATAATGTTTGGTTATCTAACAGTCCTTCATCGGGGAAATAATAACCTTTTTGAAAATGCGTTAACTCAGGTTCTAATGTGGTTAGCGTTTTTTGATTTAATGCTTCATAACGAACAGTGACGTCGGTTTTATGGGTCACTAAATCCATGAAGTGCTGAATTTCTGCTTGATCACGAATATGAGAAAGTAAAATACTGCCTTTATTCTGAAAATAAATGTTTTCGGGTAATTCAGCGAGTATAGCAGGCCAATGATCTTGTAATGCCTTAATACCTAACTGATAAATCAATGAGGAATTTTTTTCTAACTCAGCGACAGGGGTGAGTAAGCCTGCGGCAGCTTGACTACAGTTTTGTGTTTTACCCGCATCGATTAAAGTGATTTGCCATCCTGCACGTTGTAGCGACCAGGCGAGCAATTTTCCCAGAATGCCCGCACCGACGATAGCGGCATTCATGTGCTGGCCTTTTGTGCTTGTTCGCGAATTTCTTGGGTGATTTTCATCGAACAGAATTTCGGTCCACACATAGAACAAAAATGCGCGTGTTTGGCAGAACCTTGTGGTAACGTTTCATCGTGAAATTCACGTGCCGTATCAGGATCGAGTGCTAAATTAAATTGATCTTCCCAACGAAATTCAAAACGCGCTTTAGACAATAAATTATCGCGCTCAATAGCGTCTTGATGTCCTTTTGCTAAATCAGCCGCGTGGGCTGCGATTTTGTAAGCGATAATGCCTTGTTTGACATCTTCTTTATTCGGAAGACCTAAATGTTCTTTCGGTGTGACATAACAGAGTAGAGCAACACCGTACCAACCGACAATCGCTGCGCCAATAGCACTGGTAATATGATCATAACCCGGTGCAATATCGGTTGTCAGAGGGCCTAAGGTGTAGAAAGGGGCTTCGTGGCATAAGGTCAATTGTTTTTCCATATTTTCTTTGAGTAAATGCATAGGCACATGACCTGGGCCTTCAATCATGACTTGTACATCGTGTTTCCAAGCGATTTTTGTTAATTCACCTAACGTTTCTAATTCAGAAAATTGCGCTTTATCATTCGCATCTGCAATACATCCTGGGCGTAAACCATCTCCTAATGAAAAACTTACATCGTATTGCGCCATGATTTCACAAATTTCTGCAAAATGTGTGTAGAGAAAATTTTCTCGTTGATGAGACAAACACCATTTCGCCATGATTGAGCCGCCGCGCGAAACAATACCGGTAATGCGATTGGCAGTATATGGCACATAATCCAATAAAACACCCGCATGTATCGTAAAATAATCCACACCTTGTTCCGCTTGCTCGATTAAAGTGTCACGAAAAATTTCCCAGCTCAGTGCTTCAACCACGCCGCCGACTTTTTCCAATGCTTGATAAATAGGAACCGTGCCAATGGGCACGGGTGAGTTACGAATAATAAAATCACGTGTGGCGTGAATATTTTTACCCGTCGATAAATCCATGACAGTATCTGCGCCCCAACGAATAGCCCAAATCAGTTTTTCGACTTCTTCGGCAATGGATGAGGTAACAGGAGAGTTACCAATATTAGCATTAATTTTTGTTAAAAAATGTCTGCCAATAATCATAGGTTCTAACTCAGTATGATTAATATTCGCTGGAATAATGGCGCGGCCTATGGCGATTTCATTACGTATAAATTCGGGTGAGAGATTTTCACGTAAAGCAACATACTCCATTTCAGGCGTAATCACACCGCGTTTTGCATAATGTAGCTGTGTCACGGTTTGATTTTTTTTAGCGCGTTTCGGTGTACGTTGTAGATGCTCGGCAGAAGTTTGTGAAGATTTTTGTATTTCTTGAAAACCATTGTCTAGCGATTGAATATTTCTGCCTGTGTAGTTTTCGGTATCATTGCGTTCACTTAACCACGCACTGCGTATATCGGTTAAGCCTTTGCTAATATCAATCTGTGCATTCGGATCCGTATAAGCACCGGAGGTATCGTAAACCGTGCATGTTGTATTATCCGTTAATAAAATAGTGCGTTGTGGTACTTGCAACTGCGGATATTGTTTGCCTACGATATAATTTTTTTTGGAATGACATAATGCACTTAATAAAAAATCATCGATTTTCATGGATAGCTCCTGTGTGATGAACAAACAGCGAGCGCAGGAATGCAATGAAGAGCTTCTCACATTCCCTACGCAGGTGCTAGCCTGTTCAGGTTCAAAGGGTTTATCTCAGCCGAAAATTCTCGGCACCCCTAGTGAAATGGTGAGAGTATTTAAAGCGAAAACGAAGCTATTGTCAATGAAGTTGTGATATACGTCGTCCCGCGGCTTGACCGCGGGATCCAGGTTCAATGTATTCTGTAAATAAGATGTGAAGCGACAGTTAATCACGAATTTGTCCATGTCCTCGCACTAAGTATTTGAATATTGTCAATTGCTCAACCCCCACAGGCCCGCGTGCATGCAATTTACCGGTGGCAATACCTATCTCAGCCCCCATGCCAAATTCACCACCATCGGCAAATTGTGTGGAAGTGTTGTGCATGACAATAGCACTATCCACTTCACGCAAAAATTGCTCGGCCGCTTCTTTATCTTCAGTAATGATGGCATCGGTATGTTGTGTCCCGTGTTTTGCGATATGTTGTATGGCTTCATTGATATTTTTTGCAATTTTTATTGCAATAATTGCTTCTAAAAATTCGGTATCAAAATCGGTTGCGTTAGCAGGCTTGATGCGTGCATCTATTTTAATAGCTGTTTCATCACCGCGAATTTCGCAATGCGCTTTTGTGAGTGTATTAACCAGCAAGGGAATGCATTTTTCTGCAATTTTCTCGTCAATTAAGGCAACTTCTGTTGCACCGCAAATGCCTGTGCGACGCATTTTAGCATTCAATAATATTTTTTCGGCCATTGCTATATCAGCCTCTTGATGAATATAAGTGTGACAAATACCTGCTAAATGTTTGAATACAGGAATATGTGTTTCTGCGGTCACATAGTCAATTAATTTTTGTCCGCCTCTCGGAATAATGACATCAATCCATTTATCCATTTTTAATAAAGCAGTGACAGCTTCTCGATCGGATGTGGGTATCATTTGCACGGCTGTTGCGGGTAAATTAGCTTCTAACAAACCTTCTTGAATCGCTGTCATAATAGCAAGAGATGAAAAAAAACTTTCACTACCACCGCGTAAAATAATCGCGTTCCCTGATTTCAAACATAAACCGGCTGCATCCGCCGTCACATTAGGCCGTGATTCGTAAATTACTGCAATCACGCCGATAGGAACACTGATGCGCGTGATTTCTAATTGGTTTGGACGTTGGATGACGGCCAATTTTTTCCCCAATGGATCGGGTAGTGCGGCGATTGCAATTAATCCAGCGGCCATAGCGTTAATACGCTCTAGTGTTAAGGTGAGACGATCTAGAAAAGCGGCAGAAATATTTTTTTGTTTTGCTTGTGCTATGTCTTTTTGATTGGCTTCTAAAATAATAGATTGATGTTTTTGTAGGGTGTTTGCAATCGTTTTTAATGCGTGATTTCTGCTTTCATTGCTAGCTAAAGCAAGTATGCGAGCAGCGTCTCGTGCGGATTGGCCTATTTTTGAAAGCATATCATTGCTCACGTTTTTTCTCCCGCTAATAAAACTAAATCATCGCGGTGTATGATTTCATCAGAACCGGGATAACCTAAAATATCGGCAAATTCACTGCTTTTTTTGCGCATAATTTTTTTGGCATCTTGCGCAGAATAATTAATTAAGCCTTTTGCGATTTCTTTATGGTCTTCTGTCAAAATGGAAATCGGGTCACCTTGGTGAAATTCACCTTGAATTTGTATGACGCCAACAGAGAGTAGGCTTTTGCCTTCTTTGAGTGCGGTATAAGCGCCTTGGTCAATGGTGATAGTTCCCTTGGGTTTTAAATGTTGTGCTATCCAATTTTTTCGCGCATTTTTAGGTGTTAATTGTGGGACAAACCATGTTTTTGTTTTTACTTGATCGATGCGTTTTAGCGGATGTAAATATTTTCCTGCAGCAATCACCATTTTGCAGCCGGATTCTAAGGCAATTTTCGCTGCCGCTAATTTAGTAATCATGCCACCGGAGCCATATTGGGTTGCGGAATGTCCGCCCATTGCAATAATTTCGGGTGTTAATTGTGTGACTTCTGGAATTAACGTGGCTTTAGGTTCTTTGCGCGGATCTGCCGTATAAAGACCTTCAATATCAGAAAGCAACACTAGCGTGTCAGCACTGACCATTTGCGCAACGCGTGCAGCCAGTCTGTCATTATCGCCGTAGCGAATTTCTGCAGTTGCCACCGTATCGTTTTCATTAATCACGGGAACTACTTTGAGGTTGAGTAGTGTTTCTAGCGTATTTTTAGCATTGAGATAACGTTCTCGATTTTCACTGTCTTCTAGAGTTAGTAACACTTGCGCAACACTGATATCGTATTTTCCAAGTGCTTCTTGATAAGCATGTGCTAGTTTAATTTGTCCGACAGCTGCTGCTGCTTGTTTTTCTTCGAGTAATAATGCGTGATCTTTTAATTTTAAATGACGACGTCCGATGGCAATGGCGCCTGATGAAACAATAATGACTTCTTGATTCTGATTAAAATAAAATGCAATATCTTCTATAAGACTATTAAGCCACGCATGATGAATCATGCCGGCATTGTCATCGACCAATAGGGAAGAGCCAATTTTAATGACCATGCGTTTTGATTGGGAAATCGAGTGTCTCACAATATGCCTTTACATTAATTGGTTTAAAAAATTCGTGCTTTGGTCAGGTTACTCGTCATCTGTGGATTTTTCCCGCTCCCGCGAGACAAGACCCGTCATCCCCGCATGTTTTTAGCGGGGATCTCCTGCTTAGCACAGTTAAGGATTATACCATGGAAAAATACATTGATCGACATGAAGCCGGCAAAGTTCTCGCCAAAGCATTATTGTCTTATCAAAACCGCCAAGACGTTATCGTATTAGCATTGCCTAGAGGCGGCGTCCCTGTTGCCCACGAAATTGCTAAAACGCTACACGTACCGCTCGATATTTTTGTCGTACGGAAACTAGGCGTGCCTGGTCATGAGGAATTGGCTTTCGGAGCAGTGGCCAGCGGTGGAACAGTGACTTACAACGATGATGTTTTGCAATACCACCACATTTCAGAACCCATCATCAAGCAAGTCATCCACGCAGAAACCCAAGAACTCACTCGCCGCGAATCCGTTTACCGCGGCAACAAACCTTATCCCGATCTTAAAAATAAAGTGATTATTTTAGTCGACGATGGTATTGCAACTGGCGCCACCATGCGCACTGCAATCAAAGCGCTACGCGCAAAACATCCTTTGTTGATTATCGTCGCTGTTCCCGTCGCCGAAAAATCCACTTGCGAGGAAATCGCGCACATCGCCGACAAAATCATTTGTCCCTTACAACCCACATTATTTTACGCCGTCGGCGCATGGTATGATTCATTTCCGCAGACGACAGATGCGGAGGTGTTAAATTTGCTTAAGTCTTTATAAAATGGTTTTCAAGGTCAGTGTTATAAGATGTATTACTTGAAGAAATACAAAATGCAAACATTGAAATCGTTGCTAAAGCGTTCGAATGTGCAGATAGAAAACGGAGTGGTTGCGATGTTTTCAGGCCGTAGGCCTGAGAACATCACATGACTAAATAATTTATTTATGCAATAACGTCTTGCAAAAAGGAGATTTATCAAATCAAACGCGTAGCGTGTACAAACAGTCCCTTCTCCCCTTGTGGGAGAATCCCTGTTAAAAGTACGCGGGGACGGCGCGCAGCGCTGGATGAGGGGTGTTCCCGTAGACATTATTTATTTCTTGTACCTTTAGGGCTATAAATTTCGCTATCTTGTCCTAATATTTCTTTTTCATGAATATTCGGTAATCGTTTATTAGCGCCTATTCTGAGATGATTGAATGAATGATTTAATTTTAATTTCAAATCAAATTTGAAATTCTTTTTTTCTCCAGAAGCAACCAAATTAATACCAGGGCCCGTGCTACCCGCAGGGCGAAAAAAATTATTTTTTTTATAAGTTTCTTTGATTGCTTTTTCAAAGGACACACCATCACCATGGCCTAATCTTTTTCCCCATTTCTGCATTTCTGAAGCATCATGTTTGCAAAAAATATCTCTTTTAAACTCGTAGTATAATACATGGTTTTTTTCATCTTCGATTATTCTTCTTTCCTGCATTTTACTGTCTACCAATGTTGCTGATGCGGGATGATTTGAGATGTTTTCTGAGGCTGTTTGCCAGCGTTTTAACGGTTTATTTGACGGTAGTTCTTCTGCAGCAGTTCCAGAGGATTGCAAAAGTGTAGTGGCTTGTTTCGGTGCGCCCAGTAAACCCAATAATGCATATTCTGTTTCAGAATGGTGGTGATTGCTACGTATGTATTGAGAACAGGTATTTGTGAGTATCATTTCTGGGTCAACTGTAATAGGGGCGGCAAGTTTTTTTTGTGTATTGAAATTTCGTCCCACGATTAGGTAAACACCTAACAGTACCACAAAACATAAAAATTTTATATTCGTAAGCCAAGTCATGACTGTACTTGCTGTTTCATTGTTACTGGATTTAATTATATACCATGACCAGACAAGGGAGATGATTGGCATCACAGCAAGCTTGGCAATTTCTTGATTAGTAAGATATCCTCCACCTATATTTTCATTGGAGGAAATATGTTTTTTTGTATCTGTAGCCAACTTGCTCCATAAAGTTTCTTTATTTGTCGGAGATAACGCGAGTGATTTTGTATGATAGTCATTGAATAATCGTATCAGTGGTTTTACTTCTTTGTTTTTTATCGCATGTTGAATCATTTTATCAATCAATGAATCAAGATCTATTTTCATGATATTTAGAGTAATTAAATGTAAACTCTGTTCTGCTAAAGCGGATATTAGAGAATTAATTCTAACGTTTTGTTTACAAAAATTAGCAACTTGGCGATGTTGCTTGGTTAGTAATTGTTTCAAACGAGGTAAATAATGTTGGTTCAGAATAGTAGAAATTGCTTTTTCATCGGCACTTTTTTTATATACACTATTTAGCACAATACCTTCCATGATAAGCAAACGATAGAATTGATTAAAAAAATCTGCGGCTTTAGCAGTATGGGTTTTTTTGATAATAGACGCCCAGTTAATTGCCTCGTGCTTGCTTAGGATTGTTTTATCGTCATGTGATTTTGACATGTTGAGTGTCCTATCAATAGTATATTCAATTATCTCATATGATTCTTAAGGAAATATTAAAGAGACTGATTCTTCCTGATTTTGCGCTATCACTGCGTTGCGCGCATTTTGAAAATGCGCATTGATTCGGTGCAAGCTTGATAGAGCAACACTTTTTTTGCTGAGCACCGTTGTACGAAGATCCCCCTCTCCCGCCTACAGGTTATGAAAAATAAGATGACCTCACTAGCGGAAGAGGGTCGGGATAATCCTTAATCGTAAAAATTCGATATATTTCAAGCACTTTCAGATAAGTGTTTCATAGAAACTCTCTTTTGTGTAGGCTAAAATTTTTTTAAAATATACTGCAAAAGTGCCCATTATTGGGTATTATTGTAGTATAGATTCAAAAGGATTAGGGAGCGTTTATGTCGTCACTAAAACCCGCAGAAAGCCAGGGAGTACGCCTGCTCCGTCAGTTGCTCTTGCGTGGCAAACGCATATTCGACATGAAAGACGTCGCGGCGGCAGCAACGCTGGAAAAAATACCTCGCAATCAGTTGAGAAAGATACTATCCAACTTGGCAAAACATGATCGAATATCACGACTACGACGTGGACTTTATACAATCGTGGGAATGTTACCAGCAGAAAATGTAACCCATCCCTTCGTAATAGCAACCCATTTAGTGCAACCGTCGGCGATCAGCCATTGGTCTGCTTTGCAACATCACGGCCTAACCGAACAAATACCGCAAATTATTACTGCATCAACACCAACTAAAGTTGTCACACCATCCATGCGCGAAAAAAGAGTAAAAAATTTAAAACGCAAACACATATGGCAAATTGCTGATATTCGTTACGAATACATTAACATTAAACCAAAACATTTTTTTGGTATTGAAAAAATTTGGCTCGACGAAAATTCTCAAGTTCCCATCACAGATAAAGAACGCACACTCTTGGATGTATTTATTTATCCTAAAATATTTGGCGGTATGGGCGAAGCTTTAGGAATATTAGAAAATTCACTAAGTACTATAGACATTCAAAAACTGGTTGATTATGCTATTCAATACGATAAAACATCACTTATCAAACGTCTAGGTTGGGCACTCGAATATTTTGGTGTTCCAATTAAAAAATTTAAACCACTCCTAAATGTACCCATCCATTATTTTTGTCGGCTTGATCCTTCAGCGCCAGCAATTGGACCTTGTGATAAACATTGGATGATCCAAAATAATTTAATAAAGGTAGGAAACAAATGAAACCATTACGTATAAAAATTCAAGATGAAGCTAACTTAAAAAAAGTTCCAATGCATGTCATTGAAAAAGATTATGCTTTAAGTTATGTATTGGCAGGCATGGCAAAGCAGCCAGAATTATCTCACTCTTTAATATTCAAAGGCGGCACCGCACTTAAGAAAATATTTTTTGGCGATTACCGTTTTTCTGAGGACTTGGATTTTTCAGTTATTAATGCTCCTAAAGATAAGCAACTTGAGAATGCTTTGCATAATGCACTGACTCATTCTAAAGAATTATTAAATGAATATGGTTTATTTGATATCCAATTAAAGCGTAACTCTGAAAAAGCGCCCCATCCAAAAGGCCAAGATGCATTTAACGTGCTCGTTAAATTTCCTTGGCAACCAACACCACTTTGTAGAATTAAAGTGGAGATTACTCACGATGAACCAGTCATTCTGTCACCTGAATATAAACCTATTTTACATGGTTATGAAGAGCAAATAGATTGTGCTGTGGCTTGTTATCGCATTGAGGAAATCGTAGCAGAAAAACTCCGCGCACTGTTA
>Ga0207093_1045_pt1 | contig 22422 bp, 20 predicted proteins | sample Alteio_BWMinHeat_89_FD_153519 | JGI IMG/M metagenome (GOLD analysis project Ga0207093, IMG submission 153519) | Enriched cells from forest soil in Barre Woods Harvard Forest LTER site, Petersham, Massachusetts, United States -... | ecosystem: Environmental > Terrestrial > Soil > Temperate forest >... | reverse complement strand
ATCTGCTGATTTTGCTGTGACAGTGCCATGTGATAACGCTTTCAGTTTTTGAATTTGTTCGGTTGTATAAAATTGGCCTGATTCTGCAAGCTGTTCTAAGATGGTTGGTAAATACTTGTGTTTGTTGTCGAGAATGTTTTTGACTGAGATCATATCTTTGCCTGAGCCGGGATGAGGAATTACTTTGGTTTTCACTTGACCATCTAATTTTCTGAAACGACATTCGATTCCTTCTTTTTCTTCTTTTAAATAAATAGCAGAGGCGAGGACTTCGTTATCATTGGCAGCCCAATCAGCGGGGCGAAGATCGTAGCCATGAAAGCTATCCAATGCCATGGTTTGTTGGCAGTCGTTGTTGCTGGTTTCACTCACTTTTTTGTAGATATGTTTTAGTTGTTCTGAATCACTTTTGGCTCTTTGTGCTTCTTTTGCTTCAGTGTCCGCTGGAAATTGTGCATCATATTGTTGTTGTCGGAGTGCTTCGTCCTCGGGTAATCTGGCAAAATAGGTTCCTAACATTTCAATGAGTCCATCCACAACTTGTTTACCATTTTGACTTATGACGTTATATTCACGGTCAGCAAGTGCATTTTGTAAGATCGTGCGATTTCCGCGTACAACACCGCGATGATCGGTGACGGTTGCGGGTGTGCATAATAACCAACGTAAATGGTTTAGATCAGGTGTTGTTTGTGAGAGCGGTGCATCTAACATTTTTTTGATTTCTTGAATATTTTTTGCGGTTGCATAAACACCATGCCGTACGAATTTCTGTATGATGAGTGTAGGAAATTGGCTTTCAAAAAAAGAGAAATTTGGGTTTGTTGCAGAATATTTTTTAGCATCATGGTAGCTATTGGTGATGATGTGAGTGCCAAGATAAGCGAGGACAATGAGGTCGGTATTAGCACTGCCGGTCATGAAGAAGGACAATGCTACTATGACGCGTGTTTCTGTGTTGGCTTTTGCTGCATTTTCTGCTGATACAAGAGATAACTTATCATTTTGCATTGTTTGCGTAGCAGAGACGTTGGTTAACGAATTGATATGAGGGGTTTTAGTAGTCATTGAAACTTTTTGATCGCTTGTTGCTGTGTTTGAGTTACTAGGCCTAGAACCTTCTCCCACTTTTTTTTGAGTTGAAAACCATGATGACCACATTGAAAAATCTCCTCGGATATACTTATATATATGCTGCTATTTTATAGAATAAGAGTTGAGTTTGCACTAAAAATTTACAATGAAGCAATTAATTATATAACAATCAATAGGTTAAATCTGTTTTAGGGGGATTTTGTGTTATCCCGAGCTACGCGTGTGATCTCTCTGTAAGCAGGAGATCCTTCGCTGCAAAAGACGCGGCTCAGGATGACACAAGTTTTTAAAGAGGGATTTATCAACTATTTGATTTTTTTAGGTTGTACGCTAGCGTAGTAACGGTCAAAATCATAAGTAGGAGTACTGTAGTTACCGCAGCGAATATCAATTAAGACGGTCTTGTTAAGATTCAATGCTTTGGTAAAAGTAGGCGCTAATTCTTGGGGTTCTGTGACACAAAAACTGATTAAGCCTAAACCTTCCGCGATTTTTTTCCAATCATGCGTAGGTAATTTTAAAAAGTTTTCTTCGTAAGCGCCCATCATTTTTCCGCGTAATTGTGGATTACCATGCGCACTATTGTGCATGAGTAATATGATAATAGGAATATTATAACGAGCCGCAGTTTGAATTTCGAGACCATGCATTAACAAACTTCCATCACCGGTCAGTGCTACAACAGGCGAATTTGGATTAGCTAATTTGCCGCCGATAGCAGCAGCCACTGACCATCCCATAGGACTCATATATTTTACGGGTGAAAAAAATGTACGTGGAAAGAAACTTTTCCAATAGTGCGATACAATAAAACTTCCAGCACCTTCGCCGCTGAAAATAATTGTTTCTTTGGGCATCACTTTTTGTAATTCATTAGCAATACGAGCAGGATGAATAGGAGTCATCTCACTCGTATAATTTTCTAAATCATAATATCGATCAATACTAAAAATAGTTTTCTCAAGCCAAAGACGTCGTTTCTCTGTAGTTTCATAAATGTCTTGACTATTATTTTGTATTAGAAAATCTAAAAATGTTTTAGCATCGCCTAAAACAAAAAGATCAGGATGATAATTAGGAAATGGCGAAGCTTCGTCAATATCATTAATAATTAATGTTTTCTTAGGTAAAAGATCATCTGTCCATGTTAAGGTATCAGGCTGATGCAAACGTGCTCCAATAACAATGAGCGCATCTAAATCTTGGCGAAGTACTACATCATGAGCGCGCTTATTGCCATACCAACCAAATACGCCTAATGACAATGGATGGTCTTCTGGAATAACACCTTTCGCAGTGAGTGTTGTTGCGACAGGAATAGAAAAAGTTTCTGCGAATTTAATTAAGCTCGACGCGGCATTAGAATGTACTACACCTGTGCCTGCGAGAATGGCAATTTTGCTGCATGATTTTAATTTTTGACTGACTTGATTTGCCATAGCATGATCTAAAAAACGCGGAAAATACAATGATTCCGACATAGGCTGATATTTAAATGTAGATTCTGTGTTTGCTATATTGCTTGGAATAGATAAATTGACAGGCCCGCGATTACAATAAGATAACATTTTTCGTAACAATAATTGCATTTGATATTCAATTAAATTAGGGTCGTTAACTGTCGCTTTTTGGCTGAGTAATGGTAGGGTAAACGCAGCATCGTTGAGAAATTCGCTGCTAGAATCTTGGAATGTTCCTCGCCCCGCCAAATATGTTTTTATTTCACCTGTTAGGGTAAATACAGGAATGTGGTCTGTGTGGGCAAGCGCAATAGCAGTCAGCATATTAGTAATGCCAGGTCCGCCTATTCCTATGGCTACACCAAATCGTCCGCTAACGCGTGAATAACCATCTGCCATAAATGCAGCACCACCTTCATGACATGCAACAATAGGAGTAACCTCAGCAATGTTTTTAAAAGCAGACATAAACGGATCAACATGTACACCAGGAACCATAAATACATGGCTAATTTTTTCAGTGCGAAAAACATCTAGGATAAATTCGGATAATTTCATATGATTGTTTCATCCTTGATTAATCTATAATAGTAGATTAGCATAATAATCAAGAACATGCTTAGTTAAATTTTAAAAAGGAACGGGTTTCATGGAAGAAAAATACACAACGTGTAGCCCTGTTTCCCAACCTATAGCTTGGTTAATTTGGGCTTTCGTTACCTTGTTTTATTTCTATGAGTATTTCTTACGTACTGCACCCTCTGTGATGGAAAATGAATTGAGTCATTTTTTCAGTATTTCTGCGGCTGGATTGGGTTCATTAATAGGCGCTTATTATTATACTTATGCACCGTTACAAATTGTTGCGGGTGTCGCAATGGATCGTTATGGCGGACGCAAAGTTGTACCATTGGCTGTTTTGCTTTGCGCAATCGGTTCGTGGCTGTTTACTATGCCAAATTTAGGAATAGCTTTGTTGGGGCGCATGTTAATTGGTGCAGGTTCGGCTTGTGGATTTATCAGTGTGATTTTTATCGCGACGAATTGGATTCCTAGACAACACTTGGCATTGCTCACAGGTCTCACGCAAACATTGGGTATGTTAGGTGCAATTCTCGGTCAGAAATATGTTGTTTTATTAATGCAAAATCATATTTGGCAAACAGTCTGGCAACAATGTGTGGTTGCTGGGATTGGTTTAGCAATCATTTTATTTTTTATTATTCCTAAACGTCCTGTGCACGTGCAACAACGTATTAAGGCGCAAGGGTATGCCCATGTTTTACAGAATCTTAAATTAGTAGTTTGCAATAAACAAACGTGGTTAGCGGGTATTTTTGGAGGTTGTATATTTTTGCCAACCACTGTGTTAGCTATGATATGGGCTGTACCATTTTTTGAGAGTGCTTATCATTTGTCTTTACAAAAAGTGACTAGTCTTACTTCTATATTATTTATTGGTTGGATTATTGGCTCGCCATTAATGGGCTTTATTTCTGATCGTTTGGGCAGCCGTAAATATGTCATGGTTTTAGGAGTATTGCTTACATTTTTATGTGTGCTAGCAATAGTGTATATACCCAATTTACCCTATTATTTACTGCTGGCTTTAATGTTTTTAATCGGTATTTTTTCTGGTACTGAGTTAGTTGCTATTGCGTTTACGTGTGAAGCCAATCCGATTTTTGCTAAAGGTGCTGCCATAGGGATTACCAATTTTATTATTTTTACATTTAGTGCGATTTTATCGCCGCTAGTAGGTGTTTTGTTAAATCGGATTACTGGAGCTCATGCGCTTATCACTGCGCAGGATTATCAATTATCCTTTTTGATCATTCCAGTATGTTTGCTTTTGGCATTAATATGTATTTTATATGCAACAGAACCCGAAGCAAAACAAGATATTTTGAGTATGGAACACTAATATGAACGATGACGAAAAAACTCGAGACTACAATAAAGCAGTTGCAGCGTTTGCAAAACGTTATCTTCCCTATAAACAACCATTGTTAAAGACGATAGAAAATTTTTCGCCGGAACTTGCAGATGTGGTTATTCGACATGGGTTATATGAAATCTGGGAGGAAATGACCCCTCTTTTGAGTTATCGAGATAAAGAAATTGCCACGTTAGCCGCACTCATTACTGACAACACAGTGATGAAAGAAATTACCGCCCATACTGAAAATTGTTTAATTCAAGGCATGAGTAAAAAAGAAGTTCTAGAAATATTAACTATACTCACTTTGTATATTGGTGTACCAAAAATAATTAATGTGATGGATGCGGTCAAACAAGCATTTGAAAATTACGATCAACATATTAAAAACAAGGGATGAATATCATGAAAAAAATATTTTTTATATTAATTTTACAATGTTTTTTTATTTCTGCAGTTAGCGCGGCAGAAGATACAAACGCAGAAAAAGGCATAACCCCCAATATTTCTGATCATTATCAAGCGCAACCGGTGGTGTATCATTTTGAAAAAATGCCGGTCGAGAATATGAATAGCGGCATTAGTCGACAATATCTATACGGAGCGCAATCGCAAATTGTAAAATGGTATTTTAAGAAAGGTTCAGAAGTTCCTATGCATCACCATGTGAATGAGCAAATCACCTGGATTGTTTCTGGTGCAGTTAATGTTTATTCGCAGGGCAAGATATTTGTAGTGAAGGCGGGTGATGTGATTATTATACCATCCAATGTTCCCCATCGTTTTGTTGCATTAGAGGATACTATTGATATCGATTACTTTACTCCTGCACGACAAGATTGGATCGATAATACTGCGGCTTATATAAAGAAATAACAACAGAATATCACGGTAGTTTCCATGCTAATTGTATATCTTTATAAATCTGCATTGGAAATATTACAATTATAGGATGCTTTTGAAGGCGCAACCAAGCAAGTGTTTGTTTTAAATTAGATTCTTCCATTGCAATACAACCTGCAGTTCCCGACGTTGGGTTTTTCCAAATATGCATGAAAATACATGAACCAGCACCGGGCACTACTGGCGTCGTGTTGTATTGAATCATAGCACCTAATTTATATTGGGGAACTTGGCGCATTTGTTCGCCTGAATTCCAATCTTTTTGCGTAACCTTAGAGCCATCAATTAATTGATTGTAGTAAATTGATTTAACATCATCGACGCAAACACTCGTGTTAGTTAACAGAAAATAATCTGCTTTTTGATGATACTGTTTTGCAAAACCAAAAATGGGTTTGATTGCATAAACACCTACCGGAGTAAGACCATCGCCTTCATGCTTGATTGCAGTTTGATCATGGAGATAGCTAATACGTGGATCCCAGCCTAAACCATGTTTGCCAACCACTATTGCAATAGATTTACCAACAGCTTTCCATGAAGCATGGGTTGAATCACGTGTAAATCGTTGTAGTTGGCCATTAATCGCATTCCAACTTGGCGTTGATACCACAATAAGCTGATAGCTATTTGACAATAATTGTTGCGGGGTAGGCGCGGCAAAACAGTAAAGTGGGGCAAAAAACATGAATACAATGATAATAATTCTCATGCTGCAATTAATGTCCGTATGTTTGTTCGATAGTATATGGCGCTATTGTGGCGCGATTTATAAAACTGTGCCACTTATTAGGTATCTCTCTTTCTAACTTGTTGTAATATATCAGTTTTTTCAAACTAAATTGTTCCAAGATAAGCTAAAGACATAGAAAATCAGACTTGTTAGCTGCAATTAGTGGCCATAATACATATCATTATTTTTATAGATAATGTACCATGGTATGCGGAATTAGCCAGTTTATTGGCTAAGTGAGATGTTTATAGTTATTTTTAATTAAATTTGAGGTGTTTTATATGGCAGCACGTGAGAAAGGGACTGTTAAATGGTTCAATGATAGTAAGGGATTTGGGTTTATTCAACGCGAAAAAGGCGAAGATGTTTTTGTTCATTTTAATGCCATTAATAGTAGTGGCTATAAATCTTTGAAAGAAGGACAAGCTGTAGAGTTTACAGTGACCCAAGGTAAGAAAGGCCCACAAGCTGAAGATGTTACTGTTATTAATTAATAGTCGTTAAATACAGGGTCAAATCACGACAAATGTCAGTGGTTTGGCTCTGTTTTTTTGTGTCATGTTGCTTTCCTTATATTTTGACAAAAGTTTTATTCCGGTAAAGTAGAGTTAACTACCAACCAAAAACTAGCATAGTTTAATACATAGAGTAGTGAAGCATTTTTCAAAGAAAGACTAACTAAAAGGAATTTTAATGTCTAATCCACTCAATGAAGTTGCTTACTGTGTTGAGTATTTCTACGCAAAACCAGGGTTTCGTGATCAACTCGTTCAATCTTTATTAAAACTTGTCGAACCAACACGAGCCGAACCCGGATGTTTGCAGTATGATTTGCTTCAAGACCAGAAAGATGAAAATCTTATTATATTATTAGTTAAATTTAAAAATATAGAGTTGATGAATAAACATGAACACCAAGCTTTTGTTAAAGCGTTTGCAGAAAATGAAATGAAAAAATATTGTGAAAAATTAATTTGGAATGATGCGTTAGGAATCTCAAAATGATAAATGATCACTTGCAAAATGGCGATAAACCATTTATTTATTAATGACAAATGTTTTTAGAAACACTGATAACGAATATATCAAATATAGAGAAACAGACGGATTAGTTACCATTTTAGATGTGTTTATATGTGATCCTGTGCCACATCATATTATGAAACTTAATTTAACAAATGGATATTAGAGGATATTTAAGATGAATCGTTCTATTCGCATTTTATTTAAAATTATTTTTTTATTTATTGCTATCGGGTCTACTTTAGTATTTGCTGAAAATAGTACCCGTGTGCCTATTCTGACGTATCATAATTTTAATCCGACTATCCCAGGAAGCATGTCAATTACACCTGAAAAATTTGCAACACAACTCAAGTGGCTTAAAGAAAATGGTTATACAGTTATTCCTCTTAAAGATTTAGTCAGTTATCTGCAGGGAAAAGACATATCATTACCCGCAAAAGCTGTGGTAATCACAGCAGATGATGGTTGGGAATCTGTTTATACTTATATGTTGCCGTTAGTGCGTAAATACAATATACCAGTTACGTTGTTTATTTATCCATTGACTATCTCTCATGGTGCACACGCATTAACATGGGAGCAATTAAAGGAATTACAGAAGACAGGATTATTTGATATCCAAAGTCATACCTATTGGCATCCTAATTTTAAACAAGAGAAGAGAAGACTTTCAGCCAGTGAATATCAGAAATTAGTTCATGTCCAACTTTTTAATTCCAAAAAAATTCTGGAAGACAAACTCGGAACAAAAGTGACATTACTAGCGTGGCCTTATGGTATTTATGATGATTATCTAGAGCAAGAAGCAATAAAAGCTGGCTATATCATGGCTTTTAGTATTGATGATCGTCACACAGATAAATCAGAAAATCCAATGGCGCAACCACGTTATATGATAGTGGGCGCACAAAGTATGAAAACATTTGCAGTTATTATGAATGTCCCAGTTCAGATTAAAAAGAACAAAGTTAAATGAATTGATAATTAAGATTTCTCATTATGACTATTTATTCTGAAAATTATGAAAATACAGCGCAACAGATTATAGACCATGTCGGTATGTCTATAGTTATCGGCGTTCCTTTAGGCATTGGCAAACCGATTGGCTTATTAAATGCATTATATAAAATTTCTGAAAATGATCCATCTATTAAACTGACTATTGTCACAGCGCTTACATTAGCCAGACCCGTATTTTCTAATGATTTGGAAAAGCGATTTGCAGGACCTATTGTTGACAGGGTACTTCAGGATTATGAAGATCCTCTTTATGAAAAAACCAGAAAACTGCAAAAATTGCCTGATAATATACGAGTGATAGAATTTTTTTTTACTCCAGGTAATTATTTAAAAAATAATTATGCACAACAAAATTATGTTTGCAGCAGTTATAGCAATGTCATTCACGATCTAGAACCTTATGGAATCAATGTATTAGCTCAACAAGTTGCGCGTGCAACAACTGATTCTTCGTCTTATAGTTTAAGCTGTAATACGGATTTGTTTCATGGGGTTATACGCCAACTCAAGCAATCTGAAACTAATGGGAAAAAAATTGCTATTATTGGTGAGGTAAATTTAAAATTGCCTTTTATGCTTGGCAAAGATGCAATTGTTACATCGGAAGATTTTACTCATATTGTTGATACAGGCTATTATAAAACACTGTTTTCAATTCCTAATGAAGAACTGTCAATACAAGATCATTTGATAGGATTCTATGCCAGTTGTTTAGTGAAGGATGATAGCTGCATACAAATTGGCATTGGAAAATTGAGTAATGCGGTGAGTAGTGCATTAATCATGCGTCATCGTGAAAATAAGCAATACCAAGATTTATTAAAAAAATTTGCTGTACACGAAAAATTTGGAAAAATCCTACGGTCTACAGGGGAATCTGGTAATTTCGACAAAGGATTGTACGCATCCACAGAAATGTTAAGCGATGGCTATCTTCATCTTTACAACGAAGGTGTTTTAAAAAAACAAGTATATGACCATGCCGGACTGCAACGACTTTTAAACTTACAAAAAATAAATGAAATAGTAACGCCAGAATTGATTGATTCTTTAATAGAAAATAAAATTATTAATTTAAAATTAACTATGGATGATGTAGCATTTTTGTTAGATTTTGGAATTTTTCGCCCAGAAATTCATTATAGTTCGGGAAGCTTGATTCTATCTTCTGGGGAATCCATAGCAGCTGATTTATCTAATCCATCTACAAAGAAGAAAATATTAGATAATTGTCTTGGCGATAAATTAAAAACAGGCACTATTATTCACGCTGCTTTTTTTCTTGGCAGCGCCGAATTTTATAAAAAATTACATAACATGCCATCTTCTGAATTACAACATATTGCAATGACTTCAATATCGAGAACTAATACCGTTTCTTGGTCACAAGAGTTGTCGCAATTACAGCGCCAACACGCCAGATTTATTAACTCAGCAATGATGATAACATTAGGCGGAGCGATTATCTCAGATACCCTAGAAAATTTGCAGGAAGTGAGTGGTGTAGGCGGACAATTTGATTTTGTTAATATGGCACATCAATTGGAAGGAGCGAGATCTATTATTGTTTGTCGTAGTGTGAGGAAACATAAAAATAAACTGAAATCAAATATTGTGTGGGATTTTCCCAGTCAAACTATTCCTCGTTATTTACGTGATATTGTGGTGACAGAATATGGGATTGCTGATTGCAGAAGTAAAACAGATTCTGAAGTGATCAAATCAATTTTGAGCATCACCGATTCACGTTTTCAAAACGATTTACTTGCAAAAGCTAAAAAATGTGGGAAATTACCCGAAAATTACCAAATCCCAGTATGTTTTCGTAACAATACGCCAGAGTATGTTGAATTTCATATGTGTAGTCTTGTCAAAAAAGGTTTATTAAAAGCTTATCCATTTGGCACTGATTTAACAGATGAAGAACAAACATTACAATCAGCGCTGATTTTTATTAAAAATCACAACAAATATAGTTTTATTATATTACTATGTAGAGCCTTATTATTTTTTACTAATGATAACCAATATAATCCTTACTTGATAAGAATGAACCTACAGCACCCAAAAAATATAAAAGAGCATATCTATAGGAAATTAATAAAATATTCGCTGTATAAACAAATGAAATACAGGTTATTATAGTAGCAATTAATTTAATTGATTCAATATAATGTAACTAGTGTTAAGAAGACATGGCTATTCACAATATAGAAATCGCAAATATATTTAATAAACTTGCTAATTTGTTAGAAATAGCAAATGAAAATCCTTTTCGTATTCGTGCTTATCGTAATGCCGCGCGCGTTATTGGTGGATTATCGCATAACGCAGCAGATCTTGTTGAAGATGGTGGTGACTTAACAGGGCTTCCTGGTATTGGTAAAGATCTTGCAGAAAAAATTAGAATTATTGTTAAAACAGGTGAATTACCTCTACTAAAAAAAATGGAAAAACGAGTTCCACCTGTATTAAACGAACTTTTAAAAATTGAAGGACTAGGGCCCAAACGCGTTCAATTATTACATAAAAAACTCGGTATTCAAAATTTAAACGATCTGAAAAAATGCATTGAATCAGGTAAGCTACGTAAGCTTAGAGGATTTGGTGAAAAAGCCGAACAGAAAATTCTTAGTGGTATGCAACATATTAGGGAATACTCGCAACGTGTCAAATTAGTAGATGCAATAACTATAGAAAGAAGCATCATACAATATTTAAAAAAATCTAAGTATGTTAAAAAAGTAGAATGTGCAGGTAGTTTTAGACGTAGAAAAGAAACTGTCGGTGATCTTGATATTGTAGTTGCATCGAGCGATACTAAAAAATCTATAGAATATTTCGTCCGTTTTGATGAAATTGCAACTGTAGTTTCACAGGGAAACACACGCTCAACAGTTCGTTTACATTCCGGTATTCAAGTTGATTTACGCTCTGTACCACTAGAGAGTTATGGTGCGGCATTACTTTATTTTACAGGATCTAAAGCACATAGTATCGCTATTCGTAAACTTGCGCAGAAGAAAAATCTTAAGCTAAATGAATATGGTATTTATAAAGGTAACAAAAAAGTTGCTGGAAAAACTGAAGAAGAGATGTATCGTCAAATTGGTTTAGCATACATAGAGCCAGAAATACGCGAAGATCGAGGTGAAATTGAATTAGCTAGAAAACACCAACTGCCTCGTTTGATTACATTAAAAGATATACGCGGAGATTTACATTGTCATACAAACGCAACTGATGGTGATGCAAGCATTGAAATGATGGCTCAAAAAGCTCAAGAATTAGGTTATCAATATATTGCAATTACTGATCACTCAAAACATTTAGCGATGGTGCATGGTTTAAATGAAAAAAGATTGTTTGCTCAAATTAAATTAATTGATAAATTAAATTCAAAGCTAAAAAATATTGTAATATTAAAATCGATTGAAGTTGATATTTTAGAGGATGGTTCTTTAGATTTACCAACAAATATATTAAAAGAACTAGATTTCACAGTCTGTTCAATTCACTCAAAATTCAATTTGAATTCGAAAAAACAAACAGAGCGTATAATCCGCGCTATGGATAATCCATTTTTCAATATTCTTGCTCATCCTACAGGACGCTTAATTAATCAGAGAGAACCCTATGAAATTGATCTTGAAAAAATTATGGAAAGTGCAAAAGAACGGAATTGTATTTTAGAATTAAATGCTCAACCAGAACGCATGGATATAGATGATATTCATTGCAAGATCGCCAAAGAATTACGATTAAAAATGGCTATTTCCTCAGATGCCCATAGCAAATCACAAATGGACTATATCAAGTTTGGTGTTTATCAAGCGCGTCGAGGGTGGTTAGAGGCAACTGATGTAATAAATACCCGCACTGTTTCCGAATTAAAAAAGTTATTTCGACGAAGTTAGGAAATTATAAAGGGCAAACTATAGTGTAATAATAACAGTTAATATTTAAATTAATCACATTTGATTTTTTATACGTACAACCCTTGCTGTTAATGTATCAATTTTATCTGCGGTAAATAATAAATATGATATACTGGGTTAGTATAATTTTTTAAGGGGTTATTTATGCGTCGCCTATATAAAATGGGCTTGATAACCATTTTAAGTCTAAGTCTTTTTGCATGTAGCAAAATTACCCAGGAAAATTTCAATAAACTCAATAATAATATGTCTATTCAACAAGTAGTGGCCATTCTGGGAGAGCCTAGTTCTTCTGAGAGCGTCAATATTGCTGGGATATCAGGAACCGCAGCCGTATGGAAAAATAAAAATGCTCGAATAGAACTTCAATTCATCAATGATAAATTAATTGCTAAAACATTCAGCAAAAATGGAAAGGATGAAAATTACCAACCATAACTTCACCTGATTTTAAATTTCAAATAACCAGAATTTTAGATAAAATGAGTGCTCCCAGGGATTTACTATGTAAAACCAAATTCTTGAAGCCAAATCTGTTATTAAAATGTAATACGTAATACATAATATTACGTAATAATCAATCTTAGAGAAGACAAAAGTTATCATGAAAAATAATTTTATTATTTTATTCGGAGCTACGGTTATTTGCATGACGCAAGTCTGTATTGCCGATGAAACAAAAAGCACAATATCACCCATTGCTGTTATACCACCATCTACTGTAGACATTCATTCTGAGCCAGCACGGCGTGCGATGCCGGCACCATTTGACTCGATTTTCCCTAGTAGCGAATATCTTGGGCCTACTATAGGTGTGCCTAATACGGATCCTATTTTTCCTGCGACAAAATTTTTATGGAAAGCTCTACCGGTATTACAAAGTAATGACATTCGTGTTTATGGTTGGGTGAATCCATCGTATAATTACAGTACGTCAAAACAGTCAAATGCTCCGCTTTCCTATGATGTGGTTCCCAACCGCCCTGAACTTGATCAACTTGTGTTACGTATTGAACGTCAACCTAATACAGTGCAGACTGATTATGCTGACTGGGGTTTTCGATTATCAAATCTGTATGGTATCGATTATCGTTATACAATTGCACAAGGTTATTTCAGCAATCAATTACTACAAGAAAATAATATGTACGGGTACGATCCCGTAGAAGCGTATGCGCAATTTTATATTCCAAATCTTGCAGAAGGTATGGTAATCACCGCAGGACGTTATATTTCTCCACCTGATATCGAAGCACAATTAGCACCTCAGAACTATTTGTTTACGCACTCATTGATGTTTACCTTTGATGCATATACACAAACAGGTATTAATGCAACCATCAAATTAAATAACCAATGGACTATTCTGTTAGGTGTGCATGCAGGTGATGATGTTGCACCGTGGGCTGCGGGCAAACATATACCAACTGGGCAAGCTATGATACGCTGGGTTTCAAAAAATAATAATGATTCACTATGGGGTGGTGTTGATTCCTGGAATGGCGGCAGTTTTAAGGGTCATCATGATAATCTACAAGAATTTAATTTAACATGGACACATCGTTTTACCGAAAGTTTTTTTACCGCAACAGAGTCTTATTATATGTATCAAAAAAATTCTCCTATGGGTGGGACATGTATTTTTGGTCCTCCACGTTTTTTTGCTGGTGGTGGCGGATGTGGTACAATTATTCCTGGTACATCTTCTGAAATTGGATTTGTTAATTACACTGAATATAAATTTGCGCAAAAAGATTTTTTATCGTTGCGTACAGATTATCTAGATGATATCAATGGTGAACGCTCAGGCTTTGCGACAGCGTATGCGAGTTTTACAGCAGGCGTTACCCATCAATTTACTGATCTCATCGAAATACGCCCAGAAATACGTTATGAACTCGCAACACGAGCAACACCTTATAACAATGGATTACGTCAAAACCAATTTACGGTAGCGACTGATCTCATTATGCGCTTTTAACGGGATACAGCACAATGAATTGAGCGCAACAACCCATGTCAACTCAGAAAAATTCATTCGTTTAGATAAGCTGCATATGTGCTCTAAAGCCGATTGACGTTCACCATTTAATTGGAAAGTTTTGGTGTTTTTGTTGAGGTCGTTATTGATGAAGTTGACGTTGATGCGGTGTTGTTTGAAGATACCGAACATAACCATTTCCGATACTGATTATAAGTTGCTTGCCCTATGTGGACATCTTTAATGCCCGAATGTAAATCCTTATCTGGTTGATAACATATGATGGCATCACTTGCTTCCTCCAACATACTGGGGGTCATATGAGTGAGAGTAGCGAATTCTTCAAGATGATTATCATATTCTTTTGCATCAAAAATAATATTATCAGTAGTTTTATCTCGCATTACTTTAGGAAAACATGAATCATAATAATAATTAGCAAGCCATAAACTGCCAGCAAGATAAAAAGCGATATATCGGGGATCTAATTTTTTTTGGTATGTTTTGAGATGAAAATCCAAATAATTGTTAAAATATATGTAAGCAGCAATAAAGGTATCTATCGTGATTCCTGCTGTTAATCCTAAGCCAAGATTATAAAGCATTTTTTTAACAGAATAAACAGTATCATCAAAAGGTTGTATTTTTTTTCGTATCCCTTTATCGAAATTATCAACAAGAACACCACAATCTATGTCTTCATTAATAAATAGTTTTTCAAAATGATTTATATTAGCTTTCCATAAATTAAACGTATCATGATCAATGTAAAGATCATTATAAATAGCATCCAAATATCGAAATTGTAAATCAGCTAATCCTGAGCGAATACCAAGTATGTCTACTAGATTATAGCGTAATGCAACATCCTTATCGATTAAGGAGATTGCCAATGAACACGCTGTTGCAAACAAACGATGAAAGTTTAAAGGTGTTATGCGATAAGATGTGTGTTGATAATATCGTGACATATAAATTAATATTTGGATCAATAGATCAGGGGTAAGTAATTTTTCCATAGTATTATTATCTATAAGATAGGTATGGCATCGTTTTATATAGTCAGTAACAGACATTTCGCATTTATTTGCAATACGAAATACATCTTCTTGTATGGGCATGGATGCATTCTTTTCACATAGCATTTCAAGTTGCGCGGCAATCTGTTTGATGTCAGTAGGTAAATCTGCATCAGAATTTTCTGTGCTATGATTAAGATCAATTGTGGCGGAAACATTTGTCACATGAAGCTTTTGTTGAACTGTTGCTGTTGAAGAATTTTTTTCATCTTTTGATGAAGCGGGAGGAACATGTTTTGATTTTTTAGAAGGTGGGATATCACTTTCATCTGAAACTTCTCTCTCATGTTTTTTGCTAGATGATGTTGTATCTCTTGCTAACATTATGTGCACCCATATTCTGCGGTTTTTACTAAATGTATATTACTCTCAAATGCAAAATTTTCCAACTATCTGTCTGATATGAATGTTATTAATCTTTAATAACTATATAATTATATTGATTTAAATAATTCAACCATTTACTTACCATATAAAGGCGTATAATGACTCTTATCAGGGGGTGATTTTATGTCACTAACTACCGTTTTGTTAATTGTTCTAGTACTTATCTTACTGGGTGTTATTCCAACATGGCCTTATAGCCGAAGTTGGGGTTACTATCCTGGCGGTATTATAGGAACAATATTACTAATACTATTGATATTGTTTTTAATGGGTAGAATTTAATTCCTTTCAAGAAGGGGAGGTATTTTGTATGAAAATATTCTCACGAAGAGCTATGCTAATGCTATTTGCGGGCATATTAGTCACAGGTGTGATGAGTACAGCAAATTCTGAAGGAAGCTATATTGCTTTTGGCCCAGATGAGAACGATGGTGCTTACTATCCAAACCCATATAACTCTAGATACAACTATGAATATCACGAAGGGTATTATAATAACAGAGAAGGAAACGATAATAGAGTGAAGTGTAATCGGGTATATAGAAATGAGAGATATAATGAATGCCGTCGATAAACTTGAATATATTTATCTTTTATGGCTAATACGTGACGCAAAAAAACAATATTATAGTTAATAATGGCACTCTTATTTTCTTGCAAATAAAAAATAAATTAAGTAAAATGCTATTTGTTTTTTTGCATACTTTATATCTTTTATATTCAATAAAAGGATTATTAACATGGAAAAAATTTACCGTCTCTCCATCATCGGAGAGGGAATCGATATAAAAGATATCAATGGTGCTAATTGAGCTGGATTAAAAGATTTCAAGGTTTTCTTTTATTGTTGTTATTGTTTCCGTTAATCGCCCGTGCCTCATTTATTGAATCCACCATGGGAGCTGCGGTTGTCAATGATGCCACTGCTACTTATTATAATCCCAGTGCTTTAGTATTGCTGAAAAACCCGCAAATAATAGCGCTGGGTTCATCCATTTATTTTCGTAGTCATTTTACAGGACAAGCCATACAATCAACAACGGGTTTTATGCAATCAGGTAATTCGAGTACACAGACTCATTATTTTTTGCCTTCATTTTATTTAGCGATGCCAGCGACAGATAAAATAACAGTTGGGTTAGCTGTGATATCGAATTTTTTTAATACTAGTATTGAAGAAAATTCAATTTTACGTTATGCACAATCTAGTAATAATGTTCAAGATATTGATTTAGTACCGGCTGTAGGTATTAAACTAAACAAAATTTTTTCGTTTGGTGCTGGAATAAATTTTTCATATGCTAGTTTTGTTTTGCAGCCTATATCAGGTTTCCCAAGCCTCAATATTCCCGATAGTCAAAGTCGTAATACATGCAATGGTACTGGTGTTGGTGGAGATATTGGTTTTTTAGTAAATCCGGCTGATACAACATTAATTGGATTTAATTATCGTAGCGCAGTGACATATTCATTAAATGGAAAAAGTATTCTCGCAAGCAACCCGGAAATCATTTCTGATCATTACGGTTATCATTTTTGGACACCGGCAAGGAGTGTGATTTCTGTTAATCAGTCTATCACATCTTCTTTAGGAGTTATTGGCACTATTCAACGTGTTCAATGGGATATATTTAAAGATATTAATATTCACGGGATTGTGACGCAAATTGGTTCTCGAGCAAGCATTTTAAATGCGGATGTGCCTTATCATTTACACAATACCTGGATTTTGACAATAGGCAGTCATTACCGCTTGACGCCTAAGTGGATAATCAGAGCAGCTGCTACTTATAATGAATCACCTGGTAATAGTAATTTCCAGATAACAACTGGCAATAGCATTATTGCAGGTGCCTCAATAGGGTATAAGATATGCAAAGATGTTATTGTTGATGGTAGCTATGCGCATGCTTTTATACAAAACGAATCTATCAATATTACAACTGGTAGTAATATGATTAAAGGTCTAAATAAAAGTTATTTAGATGCTGTATCGTTAAAAATAACTTTTAATTTTTGAAAGTCGTAAAAATGACAGCTATTTGACCTTTTTATCTGAATTTTTATTAAGCAAATACTATAAAATAATCTAAATTATAAGCAAAATCATCTATTAATACGGGTTCTATGATATAATGACTGTCTAGCTTATTGAAACAATTCTTAATGATTTAGATTCGTAAAAACCATAAAGGAGGAAAATATGAATCGGTCATCTCTTGAGTTATTAAATCCAAATAATTGTACAATAATATTGATTGATCATCAGCCACAAATGTTCTTTGGTGTGGAATCTGCAAATCGAGAAACCATTATTAATAATGTGGTTGCTCTTGCTAAAGCTGCAAAAATATTTAAAGTGCCCACTATATTGACCACAGTTGCTGCAAAGACATTTAGTGGTCCATTGATTCCGCAATTACAGACGGTTTTTCCTGATCAAAAACCGATTGATAGAACAAGCATGAATTCATGGGAAGATAAAAATTTTGTAGCAGCAGTCGAAAAAACCAAACGAAAAAAATTAGTCATAGCAGCACTTTGGACGGAAGTTTGTTTAGCATTTCCTGCAATTTCTGCTGTACAAGCAGGATATGAAGTCTATGCTGTAGTTGATGCATCAGGAGCTACTACGTTAGAAGCGCACAATACGGCAATTCAACGCATGATACAGGTGGGTGTTGTTCCTGTGACGTGGGTACAGGTTTTATGTGAATTACAACGTGATTGGGCGCGCCAAGAAACCTACGAAGCCGTTATGAATCTTGCTAAGGAACATGCAGGTGCTTATGGTGCAGGAATTTTTTACGCGCAATCGATGATAGGCGGGCATGGTGGGTAATATTGACTGGAGGGATTATGAGTCCAGACATTATATTTTATAACGGGAAATTCAAAGGTGTGGGGACTTTTGATAAAAATATTTCAGCCGTTGCTATAATAAATAAACGTTTTCTAACATTTGGTTCAGATAAAAAAATACTTAATTTAAAAGCAAATTCTACAAAAATCATAGATCTAAAAGGAAAAATTGTTATACCTGGATTAAATGATTCTCATCTTCATCTCATCCGTGGTGGCTTAAATTTTAATATGGAATTACGGTGGGATGGAATAAGAAATTTAAACGATGCATTGTTCATGTTAAAAGAACAAGTTGCAAGAACTCCGCCGCCACAATGGGTCAGAGTAGTAGGTGGTTGGACAGAATTTCAATTTAAAGAAAAACGGTTACCTACACTTGATGAAATTAATGCAGTTTCCAAAGACACGCCTGTATTTATTTTGCATTTATATGATAGAGCATTGCTTAACAGAGCTGCACTGAGAGCCATTGGCTATGATAAAAACACCAAAGAAATGCCTGGTACCTCTATTCAACGGGATAAAGAAGGAAATCCTACGGGAATGTTAATTGCTTCTCCCAATGCAATTATTCTTTATTCAGCCTTAGCACAAGGACCAAAATTAAATAAAGAAGATCAAATCAATTCAACGATACATTTTATGCGTGAATTAAATCGACTAGGAGTTACCAGTGTTGTTGACGCAGGCGGAGGATTTCAAAACTATCCTGATGATTACGCGGTTATTGATCAGCTTAATCTAGAAGGTAAACTTACGATTAGAATAGCCTATAACTTATTTACTCAAAGACCCGGACATGAAATAGATGACTTTGAAAATTGGACAAATACAACAAAATATCAGCAAGGCAATGATTATTATCATCATAATGGCGCAGGAGAAATGTTAGTTTTTTCTGCTGCTGATTTTGAAGATTTTTTACAACCTCGTCCAGATTTATCACAAAATATGGAAAGTGAACTTGAGCCAGTAGTGCGACTACTCGCAAAAAATGCGTGGCCATTTAGGTTGCACGCTACGTATGATGAGTCTATTACTCGGGCACTCAATATTTATGAAAAAGTGAATGATGAAATTCCTATAAAAAATTTAAATTGGTTTTTTGATCATGCAGAAACTATTTCAGATCAATCTATTGAGAGAGTAAAAAATCTTGGTGGAGGAATTGCTATACAAAATAGAATGGCATTTCAAGGAGAGTATTTTATTGATCGATATGGAAAAGAAAAAACATTACATACTCCCCCAATTAAAAAAATAATAGATGCAGGAATTCCTGTGGGCATGGGAACTGATGCAACAAGAGTATCAAGTTACAATCCATGGCTGTGCCTTTATTGGCTAACAACAGGAAAATCAATGGGTGGAACGTCACTCTACGACGAACAAAATATTCTCTCTAGAGAAAAAGCTATTGAACTTTACACCAAAGGAAGTGCTTGGTTTTCAAATGAAGAAAATGAGAAAGGTTCTTTTATTGAAAATCAATTAGCTGATTTTGCGGTTTTATCAAAAGATTATTTTAATATTGCCGATGAAGAAATAAAAAATATTTATTCTATTATGACGGTTGTAGGTGGTGAAATAGTACATGCTGTTGACGAATTTTCTACTTATAATCCACCGTTGCCGCCCGTTAGCCCTGATTGGTCACCGATAAAATATTACGGTACCTATGATCGAAATAAGAGTATTATAGACCCGCATGCACATCAATTTAGTTGCCATATTCATCATGACAAACATCTATTCCAACCGAATTATGTTCTTGGATGTTATTGCTGGGCTTTTTAGCATATTAATCTACCACAAAAGTTGATTAATTGAGGATGCGATGGTAACGTAATTCGTCATATAGAATGAGGTTGTATAACTTTAAATTTTTAACCGGTTTAATTACCATTATTTTCCTTTCTTTCAATGCAGAAATGAATTTGTATATCAGGTAATATAGACGGTCGTTTTTGTTGCTGTATAATTTTTAGAAACTGTAACCCTAAGCTTGATAATTGGAGAAAGTTATATGAAGGGATTTTTTACACTATTCTCACATTACATCTTAATGGTTCGTCGTAGCGTAGCTACAACGACCAAATCCCTAGCTTTTATTATGCTTTTGGTGACATATACTGCTAATGCATCCGAACCAGTACCAAGCATTGATATTCATAAAATTAAACCATCTGAACTTCTCACCGGCCCTTATAGTTATTATGTTCCTCCTTATAGCTATTATTATTTTCACCATATCGATAAATTAGATTTTAAACTTGACTGGATTCGACGTGCGGGCACCATATATCCATTAAAAGAACCCACGAAATCATTCACTCTAAATTACACATACAAAAATCATACGTATACATTGAATGACTACATGAAACGAAATGCTGTGACTGGGTTTCTTATTCTAAAAGATAATCAGATTATCTATGAACGATACTTTCACGGCGCAAATCAACATTCCCGATTTCTTACAAATTCAGTCGGGAAATCGGTGACATCAACACTTATTGGAATTGCAATTGAAGAAGGAAAGATAAAAAGTGTTAATGATCTCATTATAAAATATTTGCCAGAGCTGAGTGCAAGCGGTTTCAGTCGCGTTACAATTAAACAAGCTCTAGAAATGGCATCAGGTCTCGATTTGACTTATGATCCATATGATCTTAATTCTTCTACACTTCAATTTAATACATCTGCTCTTACCGGAGTGCCATCATTAACTAATTTACTCAAATCATTGAAAGCCAATCCAAAAATTGAACCAGGTACTCAATTTGACTACGAAAATGAGAATACCCAAGCACTAGGACTTGTTATCGAAAAGGCTGTTGGTATGCCTTTTAACAAATACTTAGAGCAAAAAATATGGAGTAAAATTGGTGCACAAAGTGATGCTTTCTTATTTCGAGCAAAAGCTCAACCAGATCAAGCTGCATATGGCGTACTAAATGCAACACTGCGGGATTATGGGCGTTTTGGTTTAATGATAATGAACGGAGGTTCACTGGGTGAAAATCGAGTGGTCAGATCATCATGGCTAACGGAGTCAACTACACCTGTAAAATTTGCTAAGCATGCAGATGAAAATGAAGGTTTGGGTTACGGATATCAGTGGTGGATTCCTTCTAGTAATAGCGATCATGCTTTTAAAGCGTTGGGTATTTTTGGCCAAATTATATATATTAATCCAACAAAACATATCGTCATCGTTGAAACATCTTCCTGGCAAAAACCAGAAGATGATAAGCAATGGACAGAGTCATCGAAGATAATGGATGCCATTGTTGCTGAAATTTCTCGTAAATAATTATTAAAAGTATCTCATCCAATGTTGGGAAGTAGGAGTACAAAATCACTGCAGTTGACGGAAAAAATTCTGTCGATAATTTCAGATTTTTTGCAAAAGCAACCGTACCATTACCCAATCTTACCTAATAATTAAATAAGCCTTAAACTACAGCAGCATATAATTTTTTAAACGGTATTTTATAACTGCCGATAAGGGAGATTACTGGAAGTATATCATGCAAAATTCAATTGGATCCTACTGATAAGTGCATAACGCTTTAGAGTGCTTTATATCATTATAATTAATAATTTACTAACTAAAAATGAATAAGTTCAATATAATACTTCTCAGTGCGAAAACATAATTAAGCGAGAGAAAAAAATGGCCCTTGAGATTAAAGCATTATCCTTACAAATGGCAAAAAAAATGGCTGATAGCGCTGAACAAGCTGCATCAAAAAATAAAATTTTCGTAGCTATAGCCATTATGGATTCACATGGCAACCTTAAGTATTACCGACGAATGGATAATAACAACTTTATTAGCGTAAGGATGTCACAGCTTAAAGCCTTAACTTCAGCAAGCATACCTATCTCAACGAAGGCGCTTGCGGATAGAAATAAAGACATCGAAAACGGTCCTTATCTAAGTGTTCCTGGTATTGTTCTGCTTGAAGGTGGTTTGCCTATTATTACTAA
>Ga0207093_1044_pt1 | contig 22638 bp, 22 predicted proteins | sample Alteio_BWMinHeat_89_FD_153519 | JGI IMG/M metagenome (GOLD analysis project Ga0207093, IMG submission 153519) | Enriched cells from forest soil in Barre Woods Harvard Forest LTER site, Petersham, Massachusetts, United States -... | ecosystem: Environmental > Terrestrial > Soil > Temperate forest >... | reverse complement strand
ACGACGTCAAATTCCATTTTTTCACGAGTCATGATCCAATTCTCTCTATTGCAATTGCTGTTGCCTCGCCACCGCCAATACAGAGCGCAGCAACACCACGTTTTAATTGATAGCGTTCAAGTGCTGCAATCAGAGTCACTATTATTCTTGCCCCTGTTGCGCCAATAGGGTGTCCTAGGGCGCAACCTCCGCCGTGTATATTTAATTTTTCACGAGGAATATTTAATTTTTTTCATTGCAGCTAAAGTGACTACAGCAAATGCTTCGTTAATTTCAAAAAGATCCACTTGATCTATCGTCCAATTAATTTTTTTTAATAAAATTTGTATAGCATCTATTGGCGCTACGGGAAATTCACTGGGAGATCTAGCAGACACACTGTGATGAATAATTTTAGCAAGTGGACGTAAGCCATGTTTTTCTGCAAGTGATAATCGCGTTAAAACTAAAGCAGCGGCGCCATCTGCGATCGCGGCAGAGTTGGCTGCTGTGACTGTTCCATTTTTTGTGAATACGGGAGGTAGTAAAGGGATTTTTTCGATGTTGACACTGAGTGGGTGTTCGTCGTTAGTTATTATTTTTTCTTTAATAGTGATGGGTGTAATTTCATTAACAAAAATATTTTCTCGAATGGATTTTTGTGCACGTTCTAGTGAACTGGCAGCATATTCGTCTTGTTGTTGACGAGTGAAATTTAATTGTTGTGCGCATTGTTCTGCATAGAATCCCATGAGTTTTTTTTCGTAAGCATCTTCTAGGCCATCATAAACCATGTGGTCTAGTAATTCGCCATGGCCTAAACGATAGCCTTGTCTGCCTTTGGGTACTAAATAAGGGGCATTGGTCATACTTTCCATGCCGCCTGCTATGATGTAGTCTGCACTGCCGGCGAGCAAGTTATCATGTCCTAGCATGACTGCTTTCATGCCTGAAGCACACATTTTATTGATGGTGGTGCAAGGTGTTGATACAGGTAAGCCTGCTAATAACGCAGCTTGTCGTGCAGGTGCTTGTCCTATACCCGCGGGAAGTACGCAGCCCATGATGACTTCTTGAATGTGTGTTGCTTTTAACGTGGATTGTTCCAGCGCGGCTTTAATAGCGGCAGCACCAAGTTGAGGCGAGGTAAAATCTTTGAGGGCACCTAATAATTTTCCCTGTGCTGTGCGTTTTGCAGCTACAATAACGATTGAATCATTCATATATATTAAACATATCAATCCAGTGGTTCAAAGTCAAATTTCTGAGTATACTTGGAGTCAGTGATTTGTTATGGGTATAGGATGCATAAACAAAAATTGATTTTATCCCAACCTTATTTTGCAGGCTTGCTTCCTGACGAAAGTCGTGAGCTTTTAGCATTGCTTACCGAAGTGGAGTATAAGGCCAATGAAGTGATTGTTGCAGAAGCTGCTTCGGTTGATAGCATTTATTTTATTGCAAAAGGCGAAGCAGAAGTGCAACAGAACAATGTCTTAGTTGCCAAATTAGTCGCAGGTGAGGCAATTGGTATGCTTGCACAAAAATATCATACGTCAACAGTGACTGCCCTCACCCCTATGCATTTACTAAAATTGGATCTTCGCGAATTTTCACGATTTCTCAAACGTTATCCACATATGAAATCCATGATTGCTGCTGCTGAAACGATGATGTTGCGTATGAAATTAATTAAGCATGCACTGCCCTTCCAAGCATTATCCATGGAGCGTACAGCGTCATTAGCCACAAAAATTGAAACTATTAATGTGCAAGAAAAGAAAATTATTTTTAAAAAAGGCGACGAAGGCAATAGTTGTTATTTGCTTTGTTCAGGCCAAGTCGAAGTTTATCTTCAACAAGAAGATCATTCTGAAAAGCGTTTAGCGGTATTGAAAGCAGGAGGATTGTTTGGCGAAGCGACATTAATTACACGTATGCCGCGTAATGTTAATGTACGTACGCTTGAACCTTGTCAGTTATTAGTGTTGAAACGCAAATACTTATTAGAATTATTAGAATCAGAAAAAAATGTAGCGAAAATATTTATGCATCTTATGGTGGATCGTCATAGGCCGACAAAAAACGCGGCCATTATTGAACATTTTTCTACAACAGTAGATGAACAGCAAATTGTTGTTTTGCAAAATCCGGCTACACGTCAATACTTTAAATTATCAGAACAAGGTTGGGTTATTTGGAAGCATTTAGATGGCCAACATACGCTTCAAGATATTACCATGACTCTCGCGGATGAATTTCATGTATTTGCACCGGATATTGTTGCGGCACTTATTTTTAGATTAGCAAAAGCAGGATTGGTTGATCATGTCAGTGCTATGCGGCCTATGATTAAAATACTTAAAGCATTTGGCGAGGTTGATAATTGGTTAAGTCATATTTACCAGAAGGCGGGGAAATTTTTATTTACACGCCTGAGTCAAACATTATTGACGGTAGCGGCTTTTTTCGGCACTTGCGCATTTTATTTTTCAACAAATACTGCCGTGCAAACAATAAGTCAAATGCCAAATAAATGGATTTTAATTCCTTTATTGTTTTCTTGTATGGTAGGTGTTGTAGCATTACATGAACTAGGCCATGCATTGACAACAAAATCATTTGGCTATGCAGTGAATTATGTGGGGATTAGTTTGCGTTGGTTATTTCCCGTGGCATTTATCGACACTTCTGATATGTGGTTAAGCACACCAGGGCCGCGTATGGCGGTCAATATTGCGGGTGTTTGTGCTAATTTTATTGTTGCAGGTATATCAGCATTGTTTATCTATGCATTTTCCAATCCGTTTATGCAAGCAGTATTATGGGTTTTTGCTTTATTAAATTATATTCATGGTTTTCGCATGTTAAATCCTTTGCGTGAACGCGATGGTTATCATGTGTTAACTGATTTATTTTCTCATCCGCAATTACGTAAATCAGCTATTCGTTGGTTGGTAAAAGATTTTCTAAAAACATTTAAGCGTTTAACATCGATTCGTGACCATAAGGTAGAGATTATTTACTGGTTATTTTCCCTGATTTTTTTAATTGTCATCAGTCTTTTAACTTTATTTATTCAATCTTGTTTATTCAAAATTATCGGATTCCACCCCGCCAATGTGTGGATGAACTTATCATTACCTATCTTAGTTGCTTTAATCTCAAGTAGCGAAGTGATCGTAGAGATTCACCATATTTAAGAATTGGGACGGGGGCGTCAAAAATCGGCTATCTGCTTGTTTTAAATAGGGTTTACCATTTCGGCTAATCCATAATGGCATTATAGATTAGCCGATGGTTCGGTAATTTGAATTGTTTATACATATAGACACATAACCCATTTATGTATATACTTGTATATACATTATAGGAGAGACACAATGACCACTCAAACCGCAGCGTTAACTTTACAAAAATGGGGAAATAGCCTTGCTTTGCGTATCCCAGTAGCTATTGCTCGTAGTGCTCATTTTCACGTTGGCAGTCCGGTTGAATTAGCAGTGCACGCAGATACAGTAATTGTAAAACTTAGCGGTGAACCTCAGTTAACCCTAAAGGAAAGATTAGCTCTTTTTGATCCTGAAAAACACGGAGGCGAAGTCATGGCCTCAGGACGTATAGGGCTGGAGAAATTTTAATGACAAGAAAAACATGGGTGCCTGATCGTAGTGAAATTATCTGGATTAATTTTAATCCACAAATGGGTCGTGAGATGCGTGATATGCATCCAATGTTAGTTTTGTCTCCAAAAAATTTTAATGATCGCACAGGCATTGTCATTGGGTTACCAATGACTACAGCTGAATATAATAATACTAATCCATTTGCTGTTAAATTTTCAGGTCATCGTGGAGTGACAAGTTATGTATTAGCACATCAACCAAAATCATTTGATTGGCGTCAACGCGGCGCCAAACTCCATCCCTGGAAACATGTTTCTAAAGAGATACTCACAACAGCTTGTGAATTGTTAAATCAAATTATTGCTTTGCAAGTTGGCTAAGGTTTCTATAGCCGAAACTTATTCACAATAGCACTGTCATAATGATACAGTAGTGAATCTTTTCAAAGACATTAGCCAATGATTAAAAAGCATGAAATTAAATCAACGATCAATATAGCCTTACCTTTAATGGCAGCGTTTCTTGCAGAAAGAGGAATGCAATTTATTGATACGGTAATGATGGGATGGATTGGTCCAACTGCACTTGCGGCGGGAGCTCTTGGTACAGGTATTTTTGTAACTATGTTGCTTTTTTGTATGGGAATATTAAGTGCGGCAGGGATTTTTATTGCTCGTTCAAAAGGTGCTGATAATATCAATGATATTACATCTACTATGCAACATGGGTATTTTTTTAGAAAAAGGGTCGGATAATTATCAGGAAGTTCATCAATTTGCTATTTCATTTATAAATATTGCTGCCTTATTTCTTTGTTTTGATGCTTTGCAATCCGTAGCTAATGGGGCACTGAGAGGATTAAGAGACACATTTGTTCCTATGTTATTTAGCCTTGGTTGTTATTGGGTATTAGGAGTAGCAGGGGCATATTATCTCTCTATGTATACACATTTAGGCGCTTTCGGTATTTGGTATGGATTAACTTTTGGGCTTTCTAGCGCAGCTATTTTGCTAGTAATACGATTTTTCAATAAATTAAAGTTAGAAAAACGAAAATTTATATAATCAGATTTTATGTATTACTAATCCGCATCGGTAAAATCACTAATTCTTTGCCTTGTAGATGCAATTGTCGTTGCAAAGTCATAGGCGTTTCGTTGTGTAGAATACGCATGATCCAGCTGTCTTTTTCGAAAATTAATTTGCTGGCAAAGAAAATGCAGTTTTGATATTTTTCGCCGACTTCTTCAGACAGTTTAGAAAGTTTTTCGATAAGATCTGTGCCGTAAGCAGCATAACTTTCTGCGGCGATACCGTATTGATGACAATACGAAACAAAATAGTCTAATTTTTTATTGACACGGCGGCGCATTTCTTCTAGTGCTTGATTTCCTGTGAAACTTTCTACATCGACAATGCCGACGCTGATGAAAATGAAATTTTTAAAATGTCTTGGAAACATACGTAATACACAAAGTAAAGTATGCATAGCAACACCGGTGCTCTTCCCGACTAAAATAACCGCAGTTGCTTCTTTGGGTTCTAAATGCGTTGCTGGGGCATGTGATTCATCAATGGTTTGTTGTAATTGTGCGTCTAGTTTTTTGATTTGAACGCGGACGTTACGATAATGTTTTTTAATCAGTAAACACATAAAAATCACAGCCAAGGTAATGACTACTGTGACCCAGCCGCCCGATTCAAATTTAGTCGATAGTGTAACGCATAAAATACAAGAAGTAATAATAAATGCAAAACTGGAAAATAAAAAACGAGCTAGCCAATTAGGTGAAGCCTTTTTGCGATGTTTTCCCCAGAAAATACACAAACCTAATAAAGATAATGAAAACGTAATAAATACATTAATACTATATAAAATAACTAAGTAAGAAACCCGGCCTTTGCTCCACAATAAAATAGCAAGTGCTGCAATACCAAACATAATTAAACCATTTTGTACCACTAATCGCGAAGATAAATGACGAAATCGATTCGGTACCCAACTATCAACGGCCATATTTGCCAATACAGTAGGGCCTGCTAAAAATCCTGTATTAGCAGCTACAAATAATAAACCTGCTTCTAATAATAAAGTAATAAGTAAAATGGATTTTCCAAAAGTAGAATCACCCAAAATAGAATGAAACACTACAGCGTTCAGCGTGTGATTCGGCACACTGTGTGCACCCCAGAGTAAATATAATAAAAGAATACCCGTTGCAGTGAAACTTAGTGATACCGCCATGTAAAACATAGTCCATTTGCCCGTTCTAACACGCGGTTCACTTAATCGATTGACATTATTAGAAACTGCTTCAAGCCCTGTGTAAGTTCCGCTACCTAGCGAGTAAGCATGTAACATGAGAGCTAACACAGGAAGCAAACCAATACTTTTTATCAGTGTTGAACTTTCATTAATTGTATCAGGGACAAGATTCCATAAGCCGCGGCTGTGTGAAATAATGCCGTAGAGAATTAAAACGATATGTAAAACAATAAACCCTAAAAAGATTGGTAAAAGCACTTTGATAGATTCTTTCATACCGCGCAAATTAATTACGATTAATCCAATAATACTTAATGCCTCAGCCGTTAATTTGTAAGATGAATAATCAGCAGGCAGTAAGCTAAACAGTGCATCCATACCACTTGCAGTCGATACTGCAATTGTTAGCACATAATCGATGAGTAGTGCTGCGCCTGAAATCAAACCTAGATGCGGGCCCAATAATTGCGAAGCAACTTTATATCCGCCACCACCACTAGGAAATAATTCAATGACTTGGTTATATCCTAAGGAAATAATAAAAACAGTAATACCGATAGCAATAGCCACATATAAAGCGAGATGCGTATGCGCACCTAATGCAATATAAGCTTCTTCAGGACCGTAACAAGAAGATGATAAACCGTCCGCACCTAATCCTACCCAAGCTAAAAAAGCGACTAAAGAGACATGTCGCAATATATTAGGATTGAATGGGTTTAGTGGCGCACCAATCAAATAACGCTTAATTGTGGAAAAAATCGACATAATTCCAGTGTTACTTTTAAAAAATCTTGCCCAAAGATACCTTATTTAGGTGCCATACGCAAAGCACCATCTAACCGTATCGTTTCTCCGTTAAGCATAGGGTTTTGAATAATATGCAATACTAGGCTAGCAAATTCTTCGGGGCGTGCAAGTCGTTTAGGAAAAGGGACACTGTTCATCAATGCAAGTCGTGCTTCTGTAGAAATTTTTTCAAATAAAGATGTGTCGACCAAGCCGGGTGCTATCGTCATCACGCGTATACCCGATGATGCTAATTCGCGTGCGGCAGGTAATGTTAAGCCTACGACGCCTGCTTTTGCCGCACTATAAGCTGTTTGACCGATTTGTCCTTCGTATGCAGCAATTGATGCTGTGTTAATGATAACACCGCGTTCACCTGAATCATTAACAGTATCCAGCTTCATCATATTGGCAGCCGCAAGTTGCATTAAATTAAACGTGCCGATTAAATCAATATCAATCACGCGGCGGAATTCTTCCAACGGCAACAAACCTTCTTTGCCAATCATGCGTTTACTAGGTGCAATGCCGGCACAATTAATACACACTCGAGCTGTACCTTGTTGTGCTTCACATTCTTGTAGTGCTTGTTGGGTTTTTTCCTTATGGGTGATATCGCACGATATATATAACCCATTGATTTTTTTAGCTATTTTTTCTCCAGAGCTATTATCGATATCCAATATCGCAATTTTCATCCCTCGCGCTGCTAAAAAACGCGCTACCGCAGCCCCCATTCCTGACGCACCGCCACTGATAATCACTGAAATATTTTCAACTTCCATAATTTCCTTACTTTTCAAATAAATAGTTTACATACATACTAGTACTATATTGGTAGGAATAAAAGTACATGAAAATATTAGTCGCAGTTAAACGTGTTGTCGATTACAAAGCGAATATACGCGTCAAAAAAGATGAAACAGGCGTCGAGACCAGTAATATTAAAATGTCTATGAATCCTTTTGATGAAATTGCAGTAGAAGAAGCGGTGCGTTTAAAAGAAAAAAATATAGCAAGTGAAATTATTGTTGTATCAATCGGTAGCACTGCATGCCAAGAAACAATACGCACCGCTCTCGCTATGGGTGCTGATCGCGGTATTTTAGTGGAGACGGATAGCGAAATCCAACCATTAGCGGCTGCAAAAATTTTAAAAAAGATAGCAGAACAAGAATCTCCACAATTAATCATTTTAGGTAAACAAGCCATAGACAGTGACGATAATCAAACAGGCCAAATGCTAGCGGGATTATTGCAATGGTCGCAAGGTACTTTTGTTTCTAAACTGACACTCACAGCAAACACAGCAGAAGTAGTTCGTGAAATTGACGGTGGTTTAGAAACAGTAGAGTTGCAACTTCCCGCGGTCATTACAACGGATTTGCGTTTGAATGAGCCGCGATATTTAGCATTACCTAATATCGTACAAGCTAAACGTAAGCCATTAACAGTGATTTCAGCCGCAACATTAGGCCTTGATCTCACACCGCATTTACAAGTTTTAAAAGTCATCGCACCCGAAAAACGCCGTGCCGGTGTTAAACTAGCGAGTGTTGCAGAATTAGTAAATAAATTGAAATTTGAGGCTAAAGTGTTGCCATGAAAATATTACTTATCGCCGAGCACGATCATCAAACGATAAAAAATGCGACTTATCACGCGCTCACAGCTGTGCGAGAATTGCCTACCGCAGAAATCGATGTATTGGTTGCAGGTTTTTCTTGTGATGCTGCTGCGAAAATAGCAGCAACATTACCGCAGGTGAATTCAGTATTACAAGCAGATGCTAAAGAATACCAATATTTTCTTGCAGAAAACATGGCATCTTTAATTGCAGCCTTAGCGCCAGAATACGCGTATATTTGTGCAGGATCTTCCACCTTTTCTAAAAATATTTTGCCCCGTGTTGCAGCATTACTTGATGTTGCTATGGTGAGTGATATCACTAAAATTGTTTCTGCGGATACTTTTGTGCGGCCGATTTATGCAGGAAATGCGTTAGCGACGGTTTGTACTAAAGATAAAATAAAAATAATCACGGTGCGTACAACTGCTTTTGCTGCAAGTATGCCAGAGTCAAATCATTCTGCACCGATTAAAAAAGTAGAATTGGTTTTTGCAAAAAATCTTTCTGTTTTTAAAAGTCATGAGCTTACGCAATCCTCTCGCCCTGATTTAACCTCAGCTAAAATAATCGTCTCTGGTGGACGGGGTTTGAAAAGTGCAGAAAATTTTAAAATGGTAGAGCAACTTGCTGATCAATTAAACGCGGCTATTGGCGCTTCACGTGCTGCTGTGGATGCAGGATTTGCGCCGAATGATTACCAAGTAGGACAAACGGGAAAAGTTGTCGCACCGGAACTTTATATTGCTATTGGTATTTCAGGCGCTATTCAGCATGTGGCGGGGATGAAAGACAGTAAAATTATTGTTGCTGTTAATAATGATCCTGAGGCGGCAATTTTCGAAATTGCGGATTATGGTTTAGTCGGAGATCTCTTTACGATTTTACCTGAATTGTGTGGGGAACTAAAAAAACATGCGTCTTGATGATGAAGAAGATAAAGAAGGCAACGGTGAATCGGGTTCGGGTGGTGGTCGTGGTGAGATACAATTTCATTGGGATATGCCTGACACATTGCGTGAAGATTCATTATCACCACAAGAGTTAAAACGCCGAAAAATAACCAAAGCAGACATTCACAAAGATTTAGTCGATCAAGGCAAGGTATTACGTCAACAACGAGAAGCACTGAAGCAAGGTAAAATTCATCCAGCTAATCTAGAACAAAGCCGATTTGCATTGGGCATGGGTGGTGGCAGAGGCGGCAGTTCTCCTTATAAACGTCACAAAGTATTAGGATACAAAGCGCAATTTCAATTGATTGACGAGAAAATGGCAGTATTGCCCAACCAATCTAAAGCAGACACTAATGATAAATTACGCAATGAGTTAGAGAATCGCAATGAATTACGTTTGACGCATGCACCTAAATTTAATCCCAAACCAAGGCCGTATTAGTTATGTCTACACTTGCTGATGATATTATTGATGAAAATATTCCTGCAATACAAATACATTTACAATCAGGCGTTGAAGTGAATGATGTGGATGAATATGGGTTTACGCCATTAATTGAAGCGGCGATTGCAGATAATTTCGAGATTGCAAAATTGTTATTAGACTATCGTGCGGATGTGAATATGCAAGATATGACGGGTGGTACCGCATTGCATTGGGCTGCTGAAAATAATAATTTAGAGCTTGCGCAATTACTATTAAATCATGGAGCAAATCCTAACGCTTATACTCTCGCAGGCCAACCGGTATTGGTGATGCCATTGTTGCGTCAGCAACAGCAGCTTAAAAGTCTTTTGCTAGAGAATGGCGCGGTATTATCTTTTGCGCAAGATTTTATTAATGCAAAATTGTTAGGCCATATGTTTGAATTGGTTGGTAAGGCAAATATAGTTGACGTACAAAATGAATTTATTGAATTAGATTTCGAAGGATTTATTCTCGAATTTACTATTGGATTAATTAGTGATTCTCTGGAACAATTTAAAAATCATTACGCTGCTCGTCAATTACGTCGTTACGCGTCTGTAGTGCAAATCATTATTGAAGTTTTACAACGTGCTTCGCAATTAATGAAGTACCAACAATATCGCGTCAATCTACAAAATTTTCAATTTCAAATTGATACCTTGCTGCAGCAAGAGCCTATTCTTATTCCTATTGGTTACGAGGGACATGCGATTACTTTTATTAAAATGAAAAATATTTTAATAAAATGTGATCGTCGTGAAGAAAGTCGATTGTATGATAATATTGTTTTCTATCAAATGGCGCATCCCGAAGTTTTTACTGCGGATTTTATTAAGCATATGATGTATGAGCCACAGACATTTGAATTTATCAACGAAGAATTACATCATGTTTTGGGTTTGCACCCGATGATGGAACTCAAAGTTAGCGCACAAATCAGCGGTAATTGTTCATGGGCCAATGTGGAGGCGGTGATTCCTGCGATCTTTTTTTTATTATGCTCATCGGCAGAAGATTTCCATAAAAACATTGTTCAATACAAAAATGTCGCTTTGAATTTTTTTCAACAATGGCGTGAGTGGAACCAAGATAGGGCTTTGCATGCTTGTATTGAAAGTTTTAAATATAGCGATACCTTGCGTAGAACATGTAAGGCGGAAATTCTGGGTGCTATTTTATTTCAAACCGCGACTAGTGAAGAAACACGAATGAAAATGGCGAGGGTCGAAGATATTTTATCTGTGCTAATGCAGCCAGAATATGAGTATGTTTTAAAAAATTATGTGACTTCTTATTGCTACGAAGATATAGGTAAAGAGGGCAAGGCATTTTTGCAACTATTGAAGAGATATGGTTATAAAGCTTGACCTCTTTGCCAGCCATGCTATCCTAAAACTTGACTTTTTGGGATTCATTTAAGGAGCAAGGAATGTTCATCGACAAATATGAAAAACTACTGACTCTTATCGCCAATATTCTCATTTTAGTGGGTGGTCTTAATTTGGGTTTAATGGGTTTATTTAAATTGGACTTAATTTCGACTATTTTGGGTGGCGTTTTAGGTCGTCTTATCTTTATCGTGATTGGTGTAGGCGCGGGGTATTTGATTTATTTGAAATACTTCAAAAAAGAAAGTAAGCCAGCTGCTTAGTGAAACATTAAAATCCTCTTTTATTTATGTCGTCCCGCGGCTTGTCCGCGGGATCCAGAGAACATTCGTCATCCCCGCGTGTTTTTAGCGGGGATCTCCTGCTTAAATTGAGATTCTTACTAACTAAGCTGGAGATTCCCGCTAGGAGCATGCGGGAATGACGAGATAATCCCTGGATCCCGCGGACAAGCCGCGGGACGACGTATACATGCAACAATGCTTTCCTGCCGAAATATCTACTTGTTATCCCCCCGCATTCCCATTACCATTCCACCTATTTCTAAAAATCTACGGAGAACCCCATGTCAATCGGAGAAATTTACAAAAACGCCTTGTCCCGTCTCGATAAAGCCGCAGCCCATGCCAGTATTGATGGCGAAGCTATTGCTAAACTTAAAACACCTAAAGCTTGTTTGGAAGTTTCTATACCAGTACGTATGGATAATGGCAGTCTGAAAATTTTCACCGGTTATCGTGTACACCATAATGATTTACGCGGGCCTACTAAAGGCGGTATTCGTTTTCATCCGGAAGTATCGTTGGATGAAGTCAAAAGCTTAGCATTTTGGATGACTATTAAATGCGCCGTCGTAGGCATTCCTTTCGGTGGTGGCAAGGGTGGGGTGATTGTAGATCCAAAAGAATTGTCTCGCATGGAATTAGAGCGTTTAAGTCGTGGTTATGTACAACAAATTGCTAGCTTTGTCGGTCCTGATACGGATATTCCAGCGCCAGATGTCTACACCAATGCCATGATCATGGGTTGGATGATGGATGAATATTCTAAAATTGTACGTAGACTCAGCCCGGCAGTCATCACGGGTAAGCCTATCTCATTAGGCGGCAGTCAAGGCCGTGAAGATGCAACTTCTCGTGGTGGTTATCATTGCATTAAAGAATTGGAAAAAAAGAAAAACTGGAACCCTAAAAATATCCGTGTTGCTATCCAAGGTTTTGGTAATGCCGGTCAGTTTATTGCTGAAATGTTATTTAAAGATGGTTACCAAATTGTGGCTCTCAGTGATTCTAAAGGAGGGATTTATCGTCCGGAAGGACTTGATATTCCTAGTGTGATCCACGTTAAAAATAAATCACGTGAACTACAAGCGGTATATTGCGAAGGTTCTGTCTGTCAATTAGTGGATGCGAAAAAAATCTCGAATGCGGAGTTATTAGAATTAGATGTTGATATTTTAATTCCCGCAGCACTTGAAAATCAAATCACCGAAAAAAATGCGGCAAAAATCAAAGCAAAAGTTATTTTAGAATTAGCAAATGGCCCCACAACAGATAAAGCCGATGATATTTTACATAAAAACGGCGTGTTAGTTGTACCCGATATTTTGGCGAATGCAGGCGGTGTGACTGTGAGTTATTTTGAATGGGTACAAAATAAATCAGGCTATTATTGGGATTTAGCAACAGTGCATCAACGTTTGCAAGAAATCATGCTGCGTGAGTTTGCAAATGTATATGCATTGATGGAGAAACATCACATCGACATGCGTACTGCTGCTTATATCCACGCATTGAATCGTCACGCAGAAGCGGTAATGGCGTTGGGGACGCAGCATTATTTTGCAGAGGCGGTGACGGCACCATAATATGGTTGATGACAAGTGAAACTTTCGCGGGTTGAGAGATCGCTTGCACCAAAAGTCCCCTCTCCCGCCGCTGGTAATCATGAAATAAAATGAACTTCACTGCGGGAGAGGGTTAGGGAGAGGGAAAATCGATGACTGTGAAAAACAACCTGACCATGGCTTGCCCTCACCCCAGCCCTCTCCCGCTGTGGAGTTCATTTTATTTTTCATCACCCATGGCGGGAGAGGGGGATCTTCATCATGCAAAAATATTTACTCGCAATCGACCAAGGCACAACTAACAGCCGTGCGATTATTTTTGATGATCAGAGTCGGTTGATTGCGCAGCATGCGATTGCTTTACAACAATTTTTCCCGCAGCCTGCGTGGGTGGAACAAGATCCAGAAGAAATGTTCCAAAATACATTACGCTGTTGCGAACAAGTTTTAAAAAACGCCAATCTATCTGCTAACGATATTATCGCCGCTGGCATTAGCAACCAGCGTGAAACAACTATTTTATGGGACAAAAAAACAGGCAAACCAGTTTATCCCGCTATTGTTTGGCAAGATCGACGCACTAGCGAATTATGTAAAAAATTTTCTGCAAAAAATACACTGATCCAACATAAAACGGGATTGTTGTTAGATCCTTATTTTTCTGCTACAAAAATTTTATGGATACTGGATAACGTTCCTTTCGCGCGTGAACGCGCAGAAAAAGGCGAATTACTTTTTGGCACCGTAGATACTTATTTATTGTGGAGATTGACCCAAGGGAAATCACATAAGACCGATGCGACTAATGCATCGCGTACCTTGCTTTTTAATATTCATAATCAACAATGGGATGAAGAGTTACTCGCATTATTTCAAGTGCCAAAACAATTATTGCCGACTGTATTTGATAATGCAGCTAATTTTGGCAGTATTGCTCATGAATTTTTTGGCAAAGAAATTCCTATTCTAGGTATGGCGGGTGATCAGCAAGCTGCAACCATAGGTCAAGCTTGTTTTGAACCGGGTATGGTGAAAGCAACGTATGGTACAGGTTGTTTTATGTTGTTAAATACGGGTGATGAAATTATCCATTCTAAAAATCAGTTAGTTTCTACCGTTGCTTATCGTTTAGAAAATAAAGTTACTTATGGTTTGGAAGGAAGTATTTTTTCAGCCGGTGAAGTGATCAAGTGGTTACGTGATGAATTAAAAATAATTCGAACGGCTAGCGAGACTGAAGTGCTGGCTAATAGTATTCCCGATACACAAGGTGTTTATTTAATTCCAGCATTTACAGGACTAGGCGCACCTCATTGGTTGCCGGATGCACGCGCTGCTATTTCAGGATTAGCGCGCCACAGTGGTGTTGCGCACATTGTGCGTGCTGCTTTAGAAAGCGTGGTTTATCAAACCGTTGATTTGTTATATGCAGTCAGTAGTGACAGCCAATTTCCGATCAAAACATTGCGTGTGGATGGTGGTATGACGGCCAATCAATGGTTATTACAATTTCTCGCCGATATGTTAAATTTAGAAATACAACGACCGCGTTGTATTGAAACTACCGCGTTGGGTGTTGCTTATCTTGCAGGATTGCAAGCCGGTGTTTACCACTCTTTGCAGGATGTTGCTAAAGCTTGGCATATAGAACGTTCATTTTTACCAACCATGACTGCGTCTCGTCGTGAGGGATTGTATGCGGGCTGGAAACGGGCGATCAATCGGTTGTCATAAGTGTTATTAGGGGAAAAACGCGGTATAATACTCGCTCAATAACAGGATACAAATGGCATGTCTATCGTTTTTATTACTTTTGCTGATCCAATATTATCTTGCCAGGATACATGGACTATTTCTTGTTTCGCAAAAATCCGCCGTCAATATGCTAAATTAAAGCTGCCGAAAACCGGCAATATCATTATTGAAGGCAGTGCTATCACGCAATTAGATACCGCAGGTGCTTGGTTACTCAAAAATATTGAAACACAGTTAACAAAACAAGGCTTAACCGTAACATGGCAAAACCTCAGTGAGACTCACCAAAAATTATTGACACTGGTTACTGAAAAAGCATTACTCGAAAAAGATTTTCCCTCCATCCCAAAACAATCCTGGCTAGCCGACATAGGAAAAGCAACAGTTGCAGAATTCGATGAATTTGTAGGTTATTTAGCATTCGTAGGCAAAGTGGCGATGGAGAGCATGCGTGTTTTTCGTAATATACACTCTGTCCGTTGGAATGCATTAGCCAATGTATTGTATAGAACAGGCGTGCAAGCTTTACCTATTATTGCCTTGCTTTCATTTATGATAGGCGTGGTTATCTCTTATCAAATGGGCAATCAACTCAGAAATTATGGCGCGAATGTGTTTATTGTTGATCTTTTAGGTCTTTCTGTTTTGCGTGAATTTGGACCGTTATTATGTGCTATTATGGTTGCAGGGCGCACGGGTTCTGCTTTTACCGCACAATTAGGCACGATGAAGTTATATCAAGAAGTCGATGCGCTGAATACCATGGGTGTAACACCCGAAGAATTATTATTAATTCCGAGGTTAGTCGGTTTATTTATTGCATTGCCTTTATTGACTATTTGGTCGGATTGTTTTGGGATTCTTGGTGGTATGGTAATGGCCAATAATATGTTAGATATTTCTTGGTATGAATTCTTGCAGCGTTTTCAGCATGAAATTCCTGTGCGAGCGTTGTTGATTGGTCTAGGTAAAGCACCTGTTTATGCCATGTTAATTGGTAGTATTGGTTGCTTTCAGGGTATGTTAGTTAAGGGTAGTGCAGAAAGTGTTGGAAAACTGACAACGCGTAGTGTGGTATTATCTATTTTTAGTATTATTTTGGCGGATGCTGTTTTTTCCATTATTTTTAGTAAATTTAAATTATGACTAAACCTGATGAAGCAATCATAGAAGCAAAAAATATTACCGTGACTTTTGGTCAAGCGACGGTACTTAATCAATTAAATCTTTCGGTCAACCGTGGTGAAATTCTTGGGATTGTTGGAGGAAGCGGTTCTGGAAAAACGACTTTAATGCGCGCATTATTATTGCTACAACCCATCAATGCAGGGACTATACGTATTTTTGGCCGAGAATTAACGACTGCAAACGCAGAGACATTGCGAGCCATCCAGCGCCGCTGGGGGGTTCTTTTTCAACAAAATGCTTTATTTAGTTCAGTTAATTTACTAGAAAATGTGGCTTTTCCTTTGCGTGAGCATACGTTATTGGATGATGCAACAATACACGAATTGGCTTTGATTAAAATCGGTATGACGGGATTGCCTTTAGAGGCTGCCATCAAGTATCCCGCAGAATTGAGTGGCGGTATGCAAAAAAGAGCCGCACTAGCGCGTGCCATTGTCATGGATCCAGAATTGATATTTTTAGACGAACCGACTTCTGGTTTAGATCCAGATAGCGCTGCTGCTTTTGATGAATTAATTCTCAGTTTGCAAGCAACCATGGGTTTGACTATCGTTATGGTGACCCATGATTTAGATAGTTTATGGAAAGTGACTGATCGCGTTGCATTTTTAGGTAAAGGCAAGGTATTGTGTGTAGATAGTATTGAGCAATTGGTAAAAAATCCTATGCCTGAAATTCAAACATTTTTTGCTGGCGAACGTGGTCGGACTGTTCAAGGGATCTATGAATAATGGAAACAGATGTTAATTACACAGTGATAGGCGGTTTTGTTGTTATTTTAGTGGCGGCATTTATTTTGGCTGTCATCTGGCTATCGTCAGGCTTATCTACCGGTGAACCTTCTCAACTTTATAAAGTTTATATGCAGGAATCCGTCAGCGGGCTGACAGTGGATAGTACTGTAGAATACAACGGTGTCAATGTAGGAATAGTTAAAAGTATAGAATTGGATCCTAAAAATCCGCAATTGGTTGAAGTACTATTGAATATTCGCAAATCCACGCCAATTACGGTAGGCACAAAAGCAACACTGAATACACGTGGTTTAACAGGGATTGCGTATATTGCTTTAAAAGACGCAGGTTACGATACCACACCACTCAGTGCCACACCGGGTGAGAAATATCCAGTGATTGGCACAGCGCCCTCTTTCATGTTGCGATTAGATATTGCTGTAACACAAATGACTAAGAGTTTCCGTGAACTGAGTAAATCAATACATGCATTATTGGATGATCAGAACTTACGACATATCAAACAAAGTCTCAACAATTTAACTGAATTTTCTGATATGTTAGTGCGGAATAATCCACAGTTTAAAATGATTTTACAAAACGGTGCCGAAGTGTCGCAATCTTTACAATCACAAACATTGCCTATGACTAATCGCGCACTAAATAATATGGATGATTTCACGCAACAATTAACTCGAAATCCATCGATGTTAATCCGCGGCAGAGAGCCGCAACCTTTAGGACCAGGAGAAAAATAAATGCGAGCACTACTGATTTTTTTGAGTAGTATTTTTTTATTGTCAGGATGTTCGTTATTTTCTCCTGTGCAATACGATGCTGTCAATCGCTATATGTTAACAACTGTGCCTGTAAATGTTCCTCACAAGAGACCGAGTACTGTTTCGCTTGCTGTTGCTGTTCCTGAAGCACTGCCTATGTATAATACGACTCGCATGGCTTATAGTGAGCAAGCTTACCAAATTAATTATTTTGCTAAAAATGCTTGGAGTACATCACCTGCACAAATGCTACAGCCTTTATTGGTGCAAACCTTGCAAAAAACCCGGCATTTTAAAGTTGTAGGTCAAATGCCTGTGATGGGACAGTATGACTATGTTTTAACCTCACAAATTCTTAATTTAACGCAGTATTTTGCACCTATGCGTCCCAGTATGATATGTTTTACGCTGCGTGTGCAATTAATTAATGTGAATAACGGCCATATTGTTGCCACCAAGCAATTTTCTATGGTACAAATAGCGCCTGAAAACACGCCTTATGGTGGTGTGATTGCAGCCAACATAGCGGTTAAAAATGTTTTAATTGAGGTAGCGCATTTCTGCTTGCAGCATTTATGAAAAAAAATTTAAAAAATAAAACACTTCGCACGCTAGACGCATTAACACATCAAGGATTGATCAAGGAAAATGACTTACCACAGTTAGAGAAAGTGGTAGAAACTTTTTCGCTTGCGATTACGCCAACCATGCAAGCATTGATTAATAAAAATAATCCGCATGATCCATTAGCTAAACAATTTATTCCTGATGTTAGGGAGCTTACACACACCGCAGAAGAGTTAAGTGATCCCATTGGTGATGATGTACATCAAAAAGTAAAAGGCATTATTCACCGTTACCCGGATCGTTGTCTTTTTCTGCCGGTATCAGTTTGCCCGATTTATTGTCGGTTTTGTTTTCGTCGGGAAAAAATAGGGGGAGTTGATGGTGCGCTTTCTCCACAAGAATTGGATGTAGCATTCGAATATATTGAATCACATTCTGAAATTTGGGAAGTGATTATTACAGGCGGCGATCCTTTTATTTTAAAACCAAAATCATTGCAAAAAATAATAGATCGCTTAAATCAAATCACACATATTGCAGTGATTCGTATTCATACGCGTGTGCCCGTTGTTGATCCTCTGCGCATTAATTTAGACATGATTCATGCGTTACGATCTGAAAAAGCAGTTTACGTGTTGTTACATGCAAACCATGTGCAGGAATTTACCGCAGAGGCTATTCATGCTTGTGCGCAGTTAATTAATGCGGGTATTCCTATGCTAGGACATACAACTTTATTAAAAGGTGTTAATGATTCTGTGGAAGTGTTGACTGAATTGATGCGATTTTTGGTAAAAAATCGCATCAAGCCTTATTATTTGCATCACGCTGATTTAGCAAAAGGCACCAAACATTTTCGCACTACACTGGCTGAAAGCCAAGCATTGATGAAACAATTACGTGGTCGACTTTCTGGATTATGTCAACCAACATTGATATTAGATATTCCTGGTGGTTACGGCAAAGTGCCTGTAGGTCATCAATATGTACATTGGGATGGTGATCAGTATAAAATTGAAGATTATCAAGGGGAGTTTCATACTTATCTATGTTAGTAGCAGTGATCAACGCGACAAATTACCTTGAAGCGCTAGAGCAAATTAATTCCGCTATAACATACGCTGATGCCATAGAATTACGCTTAGATTTTTGGAAAAAATTAAATATCGATGATATTAAAAAGATAAAAACAACATACTCAATACCCATGATCTTTACCCTGCGTAAACCAACAGAAGGTGGTTATTACCAAGGAGATGAAAAAAATAGATTAGCATTACTCAAACAATTATGTACTCTAAACCCAGAGTACATGGATATTGAATACGATGTTTCTAAAGATTTTTTAAAATCACTGCAACAATATCCCACAATAAAATTCATTTGTTCTTATCACAATTTTCATAATACTCCAGAAAATCTGGTGGGAATATTAGAATCCATGCAATACCCATTATTTTCGCACTATAAAATAGCAACACTGGCTCAGTCGACAATAGATGCGTTGCGCATGTTGCAGTTTGTTAATACTTATTCTAAAGAATGTCTATTAACAGGTATTTGTATGGGAGAAACAGGGCAATGCACACGTATTGTAGGCGCTATTGTAGGTAGCCAATTAAATTATGCGACATTGACGACAGCAACAGCAGTTGCCCCTGGGCAGCTATCACTAGATCATTTAGTGAATCTTTATCGTGTTAAACAGTTTAGTCGCGATACTAAGATTTATGCTTTGTTAGGGGATCCTATTGATAAAAGCGTAGGCCATGTTTTACATAACGCAGCGATGGCATTTTTACACAAAAATGCAGTTTATATTAAACTGAAAATAAAAAAACAAGAATTACCAGAAGCTATCAATTTATTGCGCGCCTTAGCTTTTTCTGGGTTTAGTGTCACAATGCCATTGAAAGAAGTTATTCTGCCATTTTTAGATAACATCGATATATCAGCAGATAAAATTGGCGCAATCAATACTGTGCTCATTGATCAATTATGGCAAGGATTCAACACAGATGGTCGGGGTGCTGTTCATTCAATATTAGAAAAAATTCATTTAAAAGATAAATATATTGTTGTTTTAGGTGCAGGCGGTGCTGCACGCGCGATTGTTTATGAATTATTGCAACAAGGTGCCAAAGTGACAGTGGTGAATCGTACATTAGAAAATGCAAAACGTTTAGCAGAAAAACTAGGTTGCGATATTGCATCTACGATGCCGACTACTTACGATGTTATTATTAATACTTTACCTGAAGAAAGTTTCATGGAATTGAAATTTTTTTCAGCCAAAAATTTAATTGCTAAAACTATTGCTATGGATATTGTTTACCAACCTATTCAAACTATTTTCCTGGCAATGGCAAAAAATGCTGATTGTATTTGCATTCCTGGATATGAAATGTTTATTCGACAAGCCGTTGCGCAACTAAAATTATGGTTCAAATTGAATGATGAGCAAGTATCACATATTACCAAAAATATGCGATCTTATTTTTTATAATACGGATTCAGGTCTTTGTTAAGTAGAAAATGCCCATTTTGAAAAGACGTTTTTGCATAAATATTCTTTCTTAAGCAGGAGATCCCCGCTAAAAACATGCGGGGATGATGAGTGCAAACCTCGCGGGGGCGTGTGTCATTTCGAACGTAGTGGGGATCTTCTTTCAAGCAGGAGATCCTTCACCGCAAAAAACGCGGTTCAGGATGACATGCGTTTTCACCAGGCGTCGTCCCGCGGCTTGTCCGCGGGATCCAATTATTTTCGTCATCCCCGCATGTTTTTAGCGGGGATCTCCTGCTTAGCACATCTGACGGGGATGTAACGTTGAGTGTGTGGTACTTGTAGCCGGAAATATTATTTCCTCTTCGTCCCGCGTTTTTCAGAAGATGAACTTGAGGTAGCCGTTGAAGTAGTGACTGTGCTAGCTACGGTCGAAGAAGATGACGATGATGATGTGTAAGCTTTGGTTAAGGCAGAAGCCGGAGGTAATATTAATTTTCTGTGTGCTGGAGATTTTTCACCACTGTTTTTTGGAGATGCTTTTTCGGATAATGGTTGTGTTAATTCCTGAGAAGAAGGTTGTGTTTTCTGAGATCCTTGTGATGGATCATAACCTTCCTTCTGGGAATTTGTATGCATAAGAGAGTCATTAACAAGAAATAGTGCAGCTGCTCCTGGATCTGCTTCTTTTGGCTTCTGTAATTTATCATATCGGATATTTGGATGGTAAGGTTCGTTGTTTTTTAGACTTTTGATCACTTCTCCTGTCGTAGCTGTGCCATCTGTTTTTAAATCATTATTAGTGTCTATCTTTGTATCATTTGTTTTAAGCATTGTCTTGTCGGTTTTTTGTTTTTTATTTTTTAATTTGTCTTGAAAATAAGGTATTCTTGATAGTGTAAATAGATCGCCTACAAAAGGCTCATCATTTAAAAAATTCATTAACCTATCGCTCATTTCATTGATTTGCTTCGCGATGGAAGATTTATACTTATTTATTTTGTCTGTTAAAGATGCGATTTCTTTGGTATCGTTTAGATTTTTTAAAGCATTATTACAGTCATTTAAGCTTTTTTTATAAAGAGCAGCAGTTTTGAGTGGTAAAGCCAATGCTTTTTCTAATTCCAAGCAACGTTGTGCTGTTGTGTGAATGTGATAGACACCATGATTATGAGCAATCATTATTTGAAAAGTATCTGCATTAAGTTGAGTGAGAAGAAAATTATAGTGGGGATGCATGAAATGCATGATATATCCTCGTTATATTTAGAAAGTAGGCTTATTTTATAGGAAATAATGTGTTTTGACAAATGATAATATTTTTTCTCCTATTGTTTTTTTACAGACAATGACAGGTGGTGAATTTGGCTGTATGGCGAGAATATAAGGCTTAAGTTGCAGATTTAATGAAAGAGTGCCCGGTGGTGGGTTTGTATTGCTTGGGGTCGTACGAGGTTGTAAATTTGGATTAATTGAAAGTGTATGTGGTGTTAAGCTAATAGTAGGTTGTTGATTTTCTGGAGTATTTTTAATTTGGCTGAGTGTAATTCCAACTAAGCTATGTAATGCTTTTGCAAGTTGTTCTGCTTTGCCTGCACCTAAATAATGGAAAATTAATTCTCTTTCTTCATGATTAGTTTTAGTATTTTCACGAATAGAAACGATAAAAATATCGGCTTGATAAAGATTTTTTAATTGGCTAGCCAAATCAGATTCGCGCATGATAAAGTCACCTTCCACAATGCTTGCATCGTCCGTGCCGGTGAAAACAGCGGTGGTATAATGAGAAACACCATCTAGACCTCGTGTAATTTTTCCAGTGATGACTTCATAAACACCATTTCTAAGTATACCTTCATTACCCATGATTTGACTGATTTTGTGGGTATTCAAATGCGTTTTCGTTGCATCAATGAGTGCGATAGGAAATTCTCCAGTGCCATTTTTTATTTTTGTCATTTCATTGAGTACTTTTTTGATTGCAAATGCTAACGCTTTTTCTTCACCATTGCCTTCTATATGCATAAACATCAATCGAGTATTTTCCCACATAAAATGGTTTTGCAATGATGTCACATGTAAGCCCGCATTAATTACGGTTTCTAGTATTGGATTCACTTGGTTTTCTGTTAATACTAATTCACCTTCAACGTAAGTGTTATC
>Ga0207093_1043_pt1 | contig 22886 bp, 18 predicted proteins | sample Alteio_BWMinHeat_89_FD_153519 | JGI IMG/M metagenome (GOLD analysis project Ga0207093, IMG submission 153519) | Enriched cells from forest soil in Barre Woods Harvard Forest LTER site, Petersham, Massachusetts, United States -... | ecosystem: Environmental > Terrestrial > Soil > Temperate forest >... | reverse complement strand
AGAGAGTGATTTCTCCTTGTCGCCTTGTTGCAAAGAAAAATAACCTGCAACAAACCACTCATCCTGAGGTCTTGCTACGTGACGATAGCCAACAGAATATTCATTAGCATCACGATGCTTCAGCTGCCCATGACGATTGACTGTTTCTACTTGAGAAACGAAAGACCACGTTTCACCGCCCCAACAACCTGCATTCATCGCTAAAGCGCCTCCTACTGTCCCTGGAACACCCGCTAAAAATTCAATCCCTGTTAATCCAAGACGGGCACTATATCGCGCAATTTGGGCGCATGCAACACCGGCTTCTGCTTTAATATGTGTATCATCAAGTTGTGTAATCGTAGCCAAAGTCCCACGGGTAACAATCACTACACCTTCTACGCCTGCATCGCGAATTAACATATTACTGCCTAAACCTAGCCATAATATTGGAACTTCTTTAGGAACCTGTTGTAAAAAAATCGCGGCATCTTCTACATTAGCTGGTATATAAAGACAATCTGCCGGGCCACCGACTTGCCAAGAAGTATACTCGGCCAACGATGCATTCATCGTGAGTTGGCCTTGTAAGTTTTTAAAATGATTAACATCAAAACGCATCAAGTCGTCTCTTTTTTTAAAATGACTGACTCTTTTAAGTGAGTCGCAGCCAATGTTGCAGCTAATGTGCCTATATTACCCGCACCTTGCATCAGTAAAGCATCGCCATCACGCAAATGTTCTTGCAATAATGCGGCTAATTCTTCGTGTTTTTCTACCAGAATAGGCTCCATGTTGCCACGCTCTTGAATCAAACGACAAAGCGCTGCACTATTTGCGCCTTCAATCGGTTGTTCGCCTGCGGAATAAACATCTAATAATAATAAAGCATCTGGTTGCGATAAAACTTCAGAAAATTCTTTAATGAGATCATGCGTACGCGTATAACGATGGGGTTGATACACCATCACCAAACGACGTTGCGGCCAACTATGGCGAGCAGCTTGCAATGTCACAGCAATTTCGCGAGGATGATGACCGTAGTCATCGATCAGCGTCACACTTCCGCCTTTTGTTAAAGGGAAGTCACCATAAATCTGAAAACGTCGTCCTATACCTGCAAATTTTTCTAGGGCGCTTTTGATACTCGCATCCGCAATTTTAAGCTCTGTTGCAACAGCAATAGCAGCTAATGCATTTAATACATTATGTTTGCCAGGCAAATTTAATGTGATTGCAATTTCACTGCCATCAGGACGTACTGCAGTAAAATGTGTTCTCGTGCCTGTTTGTGAAATATTCTTAGCATAAAAATCAGCTTCTTCGCTAAACCCATAGGTCACAATAGGCCGCGAAACATCATCTAAAATTTCTTTGACTATCGGGTCATCAATACACAACACAGCTAAACCATAAAAAGGCAATCGATGTAAAAAATCCACGAATGCTCGACGCAACTCAGCAAAATCATTGTGATAAGTGCCCATGTGATCTGCATCAATATTCGTAACAATAGAAATCATAGGTTTTAAATAGAGGAAAGAAGCATCACTCTCATCAGCTTCTGCAACAAGATAATGACCTGATCCCAATTTTGCATTACTGCCTGCGCTATTTAAACGACCACCGATAACAAAAGTAGGATCTACACCTTCCTCAGCAAGCAAACTCGTGATTAAACTAGTTGTTGTGGTTTTGCCATGCGTGCCGGCAATAGCAATACCGTAACGAAAACGCATTAATTCCCCTAACATTTCCGCTCGTTGCACAATAGGGATATGCGCTTCACGTGCTGCAACCAATTCAGGATTAGTCATATCGACAGCAGAGGAACGAACAACAACATCAGTATCTTTTACATTGTCTGCTTGATGGCCTATAAAAATCTTAGCGCCTAGCGTATGCAACCGTTTTGTCAATGCGTTTTCACATAAATCAGAACCCGATATTTGATAACCTTCACTCAGGAGCACTTCTGCAATACCTCCCATCCCTACACCACCTATCCCTACAAAATGGATGCGTCTAATCCGCCCCATTTCAAATGTCCAGCGCATATGAAATCTCCTTACAAATTTTTACTACAGTATCAGTTGCGTCTGTTTTTCGCAATTTGTAGGCGGCGACAGCCATGGTTTGTCTACTTGCAATCAGTTTTTGCAATGCTTGAGAGAGTGTAGTTACTGTCATCGCTGATTGCGGCAATAGTATAGCCGCCCCTTCTTTTACCATGTAGGCTGCATTTATTGTTTGGTGATCATCGACAGCATGTGGAAAAGGAATTAAAATAGCACCTACTCCTGCTGCACATAATTCTGCAATGGTCAGCGCACCTGCACGACATAACACCATGTCTGCATTAGCATAAGCCGTTGCCATGTCTTGAATAAAAGGTACAACAGTTGCTTCGAGATGTAATGCCTCGTAAATTTTTTTTGTTTCTGCAAAATGTTTTTCGCCTGTTTGATGTAAAACCTGCGGACGATCTTCTACGCACATTTGACTCAACACCTTTGGCACACATTCATTAATTGCTTGCGCACCTAAACTACCACCCAATACTAATAAGCGTAGTGATTTTTGTGGAACAGACATGCGTTGCTCTGGTGCTGGAATTGCAGCAATCTCTGCACGTACGGGGTTGCCTGTGGTAATAATTTTTTTAGATGATTTAAAAGTTTCTGGAAATCCTTGTAACACACGCGCTGCAAACCAAGCTAAATAACGATTAGTTAATCCTGCTTTGGCATTTTGTTCATGAATCACTAATTTTTTATTTAATAATCGACTAGCTAAACCACCTGGCCCACTGACAAAACCACCCATACCTATCACAACATCCGGTTGTAAACGCCGAATAATTTTCCATGATTGAATAACTGCAAAAAATAAACGAAACGGTGCAAGCAACAACCCACGCAACCCTTTACCGCGTACGCCCGCAATAGAAATAAATTCAATAGGAAATCCTGCAGCAGGTACCACTTTCGCTTCTAAACCATTTTTAGTACCTAACCAATACACTTCAATATTTTGTTCACGGAATTTATGGGCAACTGCAAGGCCAGGAAAAACATGACCACCCGTACCACCTGCCATCATCAATACACGTTTGATTGTTTTCATTCGCGCCATCCTGCAGCAACACGATTTTCATAATCAATACGTAACACTAAAATAATAATTAAACAATTAATCACCATGCTACTGCCACCATAACTTACTAATGGCAATGTTAATCCTTTAGTTGGCAACACACCGCAATTCACACCTATACTCACCATAAATTGAATGGCTATCCACAAACCAAATCCATATGCCATATAACCTGCAAAATGCCGCCCTAATAATTGCGCTTTGCGCCCAATCAAAAAAATCTTAGTTACCAACACACAAAATAAAGCCATAATAATCAATACACCGATCAATCCTAATTCTTCTGCAATCACTGCAAATAAAAAATCGGTATGCGATTCCGGCAAATAAAATAACTTTTGTATGCTATTCCCTAAGCCTACACCAAACCAGCCACCGCGACCAAAAGCAATCAATGATTGTGTTAACTGATAACCATGACTATAAGGATTGTTCCATGGATTTAAAAAACCTGTTAAACGATGCATACGATAAGGTGCAGAAATGGCAACAACACACATCACTAACAATACTAAAATAAACAAGGGTAAAAAATTCCTGAGCCGCATCCCTGCCAAAAACATCATACCAAACGCTGTCGCAATAATCACAACACAAGAACCAAAATCCGGTTCACGCAACAACAACATCGCTAAGATACTTAAAATAATCATCGGTTTTACAAAACCCGAAAATCGTGTTTGCACTTCTGCGTTATGACGCAATAAATAACCCGCCATGTAAATCACAACTACAAACTTCGCAAGCTCAGACACTTGCATGCCAAAAAGCCAACGCGCACTACCATTCACCGCATGTCCTACTCCTGGAATTAAAACCAGCGTCAGCAACACGATGACTGTCAATAATAAGCCGCTGCCTAATTTTTCCCACCACTCGGTATCAAATTGAATAATGACTGCACCTATGGCAAGCCCAAACACTAAGTAAATAAGTTGGTGATAAAAAAAATAAAACGGCTGATGTAACTGTTGATCTGAAATCACAATGGATGCCGAGGCAACCATTAACAAACCAAAAGACATTAATAAAAATACGACGAGAACAAGCCAATAATCAAACATGACTACAGAGCGTGTTATCGGACGAGCAGATGAAGCATCCACTATAATGCTTCCACAAGTTTCACAAAAACATCACCACGATGCTCAAAGTTTTTAAACATATCGAAACTCGCACAAGCAGGCGATAATAAAACGCTATCACCCTCTTCAGCCAGTTGATCTGCCATCGCAATTGCTTGCTGCATATCATTAGCAAAACAATGTGGAATACGATCGCCCATCACATCAGCAAGCACTGTAGAAGCTTCACCGATAAGTACAACTTGTTTAACGTATTTTTCAAGGACAGGTACTAATGGTGAAAAATCCGCATTTTTACCAACACCACCAGCAATCAAAATTAATTTCCCTTGAATCACTCCACCTAGTCCTTCTATCGCAGCGAGTGTTGCGCCTACGTTTGTGCCTTTTGAATCGTTGTACCAACGTATACCGCGACGCTCTCGCACCAACTGACAACGATGCGGCAACCCTTTAAACATGCGTAAGGTATCAATCATGGATGACATGGGTAATCCGAATCCATAACCTAATGCAATCGCCGCTAACGCGTTTGCTTGATAATGCCTGCCCAAAATAGGTAACTCACTCACTGGCATTAAAATTTGATTTTTAAATGCAAGATAATATTCACGGTTTCTTTGCATCAATCCAAATTCATTCATTTGTGGTGTATGCAAAGTAAAATAATACTTCGTCGCTACTTTTTCTGTGCAATCCGTCAAAGGATCATCACGATTGCAAACCACGACTTCTGCATTTTGATAGACCCTGTGTTTAGCCAATTGATATTCTCTTAAGTTAGCATAGCGATCCATATGATCTGGTGTGACATTTAATACGGTTGCAACACGTGGACGCAAAGAAAAAGTGGTTTCCAGCTGAAAACTAGATAATTCCAAAACAAATAACTCAGGCGGCGTGGCTGGTGTTAATAAATCCAACGCAGGAATACCTAAATTCCCACCAACTTGTACGCGCAAACCTGCCATTTCAGCCATCTTACCGACTAAAGTCGTCACGGTACTTTTTGCATTAGTGCCTGTAATGGCGATAATGGGTGAACGTACCGCTTGAGCAAACAATTCAATGTCACCGATAACAGGAATGCCTCTAGTCGCTTGTTTGGCAATAGCAGGCTCTTTAATGGAAAGGCCTGGACTGACGACTAAGGTTTCAGCTTTTTGTAATAATTTTTCGTCTAATTGACCTAAAGAAACAGGTACATCAGGGTATAACGTTCGTAATTCGATCAAACTGGGGGGATTTTCACGCGTGTCGGTCACCGCAACAGGTATGCCTTGTTCTCGCAAAAAGCGCACACAAGATAGACCAGTAACCCCTAAACCTACAACAACGTGTAATTTTTTTGACATCATGCCTCCAGAGATACCCTTCGCTCCCCCTTTTTCAAGGAAGGAAGCTCTATGTCATCCCGAGCGTAGCGAGGGATCTCCTGCTTAAGCAGGAGATCCTTCACCGCAAAAAACGCGGTTCAGGATGACACGAATTTTCCCTCTTTAAAAAAGAGGGATTTTAACCCTTCGCTACCGCAATTTTAGAGTAGCTAGGCCACATAACACAAGTATAAATGTAATAATCCAAAAACGTACAATCACCCGCGGCTCTGGCCAGCCTTTTAGCTCAAAATGATGATGGATAGGCGCCATGCGGAAAATACGTTTTCCCGTTAATTTAAACGATGCTACCTGCAAAATGACAGACACTGTTTCTAAAACAAAAATGCCTCCCATAATAAACAAGACTAATTCTTGACGCACAATGACTGCAATCAACCCTAAGGCAGCACCTAATGATAAAGCACCTACATCACCCATAAATACTTGTGCAGGATAGGTGTTAAACCACAGAAATCCTAAACCTGCACCAACCAGCGCTCCACAAAATACTACAATTTCACCTGCTCCCGGGATATAGGGAATTGAGAGATAATTCGCATAATGTAAATTACCTGCCGCATAAGCAAAAATGCCTAAAGCACCTCCCACTAACACGACCGGCATAATCGCAAGACCATCCAAACCATCCGTGAGGTTGACTGCATTACTCGCTCCTACAATTACAAAATACGTAAAGACAATGTAAAATATTCCTAATGACCACATAACATGTTTAAAGAAAGGAAAAACTAATTGCGTTTCTACCGGTGATTTTGCAATCACATATAAATAAATTGCAGCAGATAATCCAATCATGGATTGCAAAAGATATTTGTAACGAGATTTCAAACCGCGGCTATTTTTTAATACTAATTTTTGATAATCATCCCACCAACCAATCGCACCAAATGCCAACGTTACTATTAATATTAACCAAATATAACGATTAGATAAATCTGCCCACATTAATGTCCCAAAAGTAATCGCAATCAAAATCAAAGCACCGCCCATAGTGGGTGTTCCAGCTTTAGATAAATGCGACTTAGGGCCATCATCACGTACTACCTGTCCCAGTTTGTAGCGACTCAAGTGAGCAATCATGGTAGGTGCTACGACCAGTGCGACAATTAATGAAGTCAGCGCACCTAGAATTGCGCGCAATGTTAAATATTGAAATACGTGGAACATGTGAATATGTTTTGCTAGCCATTCGCTGAACCAGTATAACATGGGTGATTCTCCTTTATATAATTCTCTCTATTAAGTATGATTATAAACCCTACCTTAATCAGAAACATTTTTCTTAAGCAGGAGATCCCCGCTAAAAGCATGCGGGGATGACGGGCAAAGGCCTCGCGGGGGCGATGATAAAAAACAATGTTTTTTACCTATGCCCCCGCGAGGTACATTTCGTCATCCCCGCATGCTTTTAGCGGGGATCTCCTGCTTAGCATTTTGCTATCCAAAAAAATCCTGCACCACTTTTACATCACTAAAATATCGTTTCTCATCTTTAATAATCTGATACATCTCAGCCCCCTTCCCCGCGATTAATACACAATCGCCTTTTTTTGCTTTAGCCAAGGTTGAAGTGATCGCTTTGGCCCTATCGTGGATAGCAATCACTTTTGTTGTATCATTAAACCCAGCCATGACTTCTTGAAAAATTTGCGCTGGATCTTCAAAACGTGGATTATCATCCGTTAAAATCACTTCATCTGCAAATGATTCTGCAATTTTTGCCATCACCGGACGCTTACCCCTGTCTCGATCACCACCACAACCAAATACACAATACAATTTCCCTTGGCAATTTTCACGTAACGTAGATAATGCCTTCTCCAGAGAATCCGGCGTATGTGAGTAATCCACTACTGCAACTGGATGTTCTCCACCGCCTAAAGTTTGCATACGTCCGGGGACAGGACGGAGATGCGACAAACATTGCAACACTGTAGCCAACGGTATATCTAACAAACACAATGTCGTCAACACACCTAAGAGATTACTTAAATTAAATTGCCCAACTAATTGCGAATGCAATTCACCCTCGCCCCAAGGCGTGACAACAGTAGCTCGAATACCGTGTAAATCTAACGTGATGTTTTTTGCATAAATCAATGGCGTTTTGATTTTTTGTGGATTTAAGCTATAAGCAAATGCACTCTTATTGGCAACCACATCCAACAAATGACGACCAAATGCATCATCATAATTCACGACTGCATGGTCCACTAAAAAATTTTCAAATAATTTTTGTTTAGCACGTCCATAGGCTTCCATAGTGCCATGATAATCTAAATGATCACGCGTTAAATTAGTAAAAAGCGCCACTGCAAAATGAATCCCAACAATTCTATCTTGATCTAAACTATGCGAAGATACTTCCATTGCAACATGACTTGCTTTTTTTTGTAAAAAATCGGCCAATGTTTTTTGTAAAGTCACAGGATCAGGCGTTGTTAATGTGTCAATAAAAGGTTGACCGTATAATCCACTTCCTAAAGTGCCAACCACACCACATGCTTTATTTAATTGTTTTAATGCGCACGCAATAAAATGCGTACATGATGTTTTACCATTGGTTCCCGTGACTCCTATCATTTGCATTTTTTGACTAGGATAATGATAGAATTTTGCAGCGATATCGCCAATTTTTTTCCGTAAATTTTCTACGAAAAAAATAGGAGTATCTTGCATTGCCACCAAATGATCCGCATCAACTAAAACAGCACTTGCACCTTTTTGCATAGCTTCTGCAATAAATAATTTGCCATCAACCTGACTGCCTTGAAAAGCAAAAAATAAATCGCCTGGCTTCACCAAACGACTATCCAACGCGAGACCAGAAATCTCCGTCTCAGCGGGAATGCTATCAATTAATTTAGAGAGTGCTATGGCCATCATTATTCTCACGTAAAGAAGTTAAATCATCCGGCTCGATATCATAGATTCGCAACGTACCTTCCATAATTCTTGAAAAAATAGGACCAGAGACATCACCACCATAATATTGCTTCCCCGTTGGATTGGAAACAACGACAGCAACAACTAAACGTGGATGCGTTGCAGGCGCTATTCCAACAAAAGAAGAAGTATAATGATGGTCTTCATAACCATGCGGACCCGCAATTAATGCTGTACCTGTTTTCCCTGCAACCACATAACCAGGCACATTAGCTTGCTCTGCTGTTCCACCTTTGACAACTACGGTTTTCATCATATCTAAAATTTCATTCGCTATATTTTCAGGAATGATGCGCTTTCCAGCCGGTGGGATTTCTAATTTCAACAAAGAAATAGGAATTTTAATCCCATGATTGGCTAACACTGTATAAGCTTCCGCTAATTGCAATACTGTGACTGTAAAACCATAACCAATCGAAAATTCTGCTTGCGCCAGCTGCGACCATTTATTACGTTTATTTAACACACCTTCTCTTTCCCCAGGAAAATGAATTTCCGTGGTATTGCCAAATCCTAAATCATGAAATAAATTCCAAACAGGCTCTGGCGGCAATGTCAGCATAATTTTGGAAACACCTACGTTACTCGAATGTTGCAACACTTCCGTCACTGTCATAGGTCCTTTACGATGCTCATCATGCAAAACATGATGATCGATACGCATCCAACCTGGAGCAGTATTAACAATTGTTTGCGGTGTATATTTTCCACTAGCCAATGCAACTGCAAGACTAAAAGGTTTAATGGTTGAACCCGGTTCAAAGACATCAGTGACCGCACGATTACGCAATGATACTAAACTTTGTTGCGCACGACGATTCGGATTAAACGAAGGTTGATTCACCATCGCCAAAATTTCACCCGTCCTCACATCCATGACCACTGCAGATCCTGAAGTTGCTTTATTTTCTTGGATACCGCGTAACAATTCACGATAAGCAATATATTGAATGCGTTTATCGATACTTAACACTAAGTTATTACCGTGTTTTTGTTGCTGTAATATTTTGATTTGCGAAACAATTCTGCCTTTACGATCTTTAATCACTACGCTTTTTCCAGGTTCACCGGAAAGCCATTGATTATAGAGTAACTCTAACCCTTCCGAACCTTGATCATCAATATTGGTAAATCCAATCACATGTGCTGCCACTTCGCCTTCTGGATAAAAACGTTTGTACTCTTCCTGCATATACAAACCAGGAATTTTTAATTGTTTTATTTTGTCGGCGATTTGTGGTGATAAACCACGTTGCAAATACACAAATTGCGAATCTTTGTTTTCTGCAGTTTTTAATAATGAGGCAAGATAGGCCGATTGCAAACTAAGATCATCACTTAACGCCTGCAAAACCGCTGTATCTATTTTAAATTCATCCGGATTAAGCCAAAGAGAATACACCAGAGTGCTAATCGCTAATGGCGAACCATTACGATCCGTAATCATGCCACGAAACGGTGGCGCAGTAACAACACGTAAAGCGCGGGCGTCACCTTGTGCTTGCAAGAATTTTTTTTGTAGTACTGCTAAATCTATGACTCGACCAACTAACAAAAGCACAAACAAAAAAATCAACGCAAAAACGATATAAAATCGCCACGCGATAAAAACGGCTTTTAATCTCGATTTCATTCACTCTCACACTATTGAGATACAATCACCACTGATTTATGATCAGGCATGATCATATTCAATTTACCTTCAGCAGTATGCTGAACTTGTGATTGCATGGTCCACGTACTTTTCTGTAAAAGTAACTGGCCCCATTGTATATGTAGACGGTTCTGTTCCGCCAGCATTTGTTGTATGCCTGCGGTCAATGTGCGCGATGAATGTGACACATAGATCACACTTAACGCTGAAAATAATACTGATAAAAATAAAGTCGCGACCCAAGCCTGGGCATTGGTCAAAACGACTGACGACGCCAATGTTTGTACTAACGAGCCTCTTTGCAAGATTTTGGCTGTAATATTCATGATAATTTCTCCGCAATTCGTAATACCGCACTTCGAGCACGAGGATTTCTTGCAATTTCAGCCACTCCTGGTTTAATGGCGCGCCCTAGTCTCTTTAATCGAGATGGAAACGCTGTATTTTTAACCGGCAATTTAGCTGGCAACTTTTCACCACGCTCTTCCTGTTGAATAAAATGTTTGACTACCCTGTCTTCTAAAGAATGAAAACTAATTACTAGTAACCGCCCACCTATTTTTAAAACATCTACACTTTGTACTAACATTTTTTTTAAGTCGTCTAACTCTTGGTTAATCAAAATCCTGATTGCTTGAAAACAACGTGTTGCTGGATTTTTGCCTTTTTCCCAAGCCGGATGTGCTTTGGCAATCACTTCCGCTAAACGATCTGTTGTCGTAATAGGCATTTCATCGCGAGCATTAATCACTGCGCGCGCAATACGTCGTGAATAACGTTCTTCACCGTATTCCCAAAATACACGGGCTAATTCTTCGGCAGAAACGGAAGCTAACCAAGTGGCTGCATCCATGCCGCGTGAAGTATCCATACGCATATCCAATTTTCCAGCGCGCATAAAACTAAAACCGCGTTCTGGATCATCTAACTGGGGTGAAGAAACACCTAAATCACATAAAATACCATCTACTTTTCCATACAAACCTTGCTGTTTAACAAACTCAGCAAGACCTGCAAAAGAACCTTGTTGAATCGTGAATCGTGGGTCATTAAAAAATTGACACGCATAGTCAATTGCTTGCTGATCTTTGTCCATCGCCAAAAGGCGCCCCGTTGGACTTAACTGACTCAGGATTGACTGTGCGTGTCCACCTCGACCAAACGTTGCATCGACATACACACCTTCACTCTTTATTCCAAGGCCTGCGATCACCTCGGCTAATAAAACCGGTTGATGTTGTAATACATTCTCTGTCATACGACATGCCGCCATAATATAGTCCATTTCATAATGACAACGATTTCATTTCATCAGGGAGATCCGTCGTGCCGTTTAACAATTCATCTTCCAGCCAACGGCCGCGGCGTTCTTCCCAATGTTTTTCATCCCAAATTTCAAATTTTTTACCCTGCCCTACTAACATGGCAGATTTATGCAATCCTGCGTAATCACGTAACACCGGCGGTAATAAAATTCGACCGTTGTTATCTAATTCTGTCTCTGTCGCATGCCCTATCAGTAATCGTTGGATACGGCGTGCTGCTTGATTGAAACTAGGCAATGTCGCCAATTTACTTTCAATCACTTCCCATTCATGTAAGGGGTACAACAACAAACAACGCTCTTCAGTATCGATAGTCATCACCACACAACCGCGTGCTTCATGTTGTAAACGATCGCGATAACGCGTAGGCACTGCGATTCTGCCTTTTGCGTCTATGTTGATTGCGTTTACGCCGCGAAACATGGTGTTCTCCCCAAAAAAAACCAAGCCCCCCAGAAGAAATCTTCCCCGCTCCATGCACCTTCCGCACACAGAAAAGAGATTTCTCTGAAGCCTTTAGACACAATCTAACATAGCTCTCCACAAAAAACCACTTTTCACCACAAAAAAACACAAATATTTAAAAATAATGGAATGCTGGGGTAAAATTGCCACGAGGGATTAAGGGTTATTACTAATGAAGAGAGTTGAGTTTGATAAATCCCCACTTTAATAAAGAAGCGCTGTTGCACAATTAATTTGATTCTGTCGTCCCGCGGCTTGTCCGCGGGATCCAGAGTCATCCTGAACCGCGTTTTTTGCGGTGAAGGATCTCCTGCTTACAGAGAGATCCCTCGCTACGCTCGGGATGACGCGAGTACGCACTGGATCCCGCGGACAAGCCGCGGGACGACGTATATCATCAGAGGAATTATGCAACAAAACCCTTTGAAAAAGGGGGATCAAAAGGGGATTTTTGTTAATGCAACACTACTTGAACTTGAAGAAAGCACTTCATCACCCCGCTCAAGCTCATTGATTTGTTCATCTAATTCCGCACTTTTCTTTTGCAATACCTCTAATCGCGCCTTGGATTGTGCGACAACGTGATCATAAAATTTAATACTTTTTGCAAAAATTTCCTTAGGCAATGAAACAATATCATTATCAGTAAATACTTTTGTTGTCATAGGACATTTTTTCTTGCCCTCTGCATCGGTTTTTACATCCAATAATGTTTTGCGATTATAAACATGGCCTGTGCCAATATCGACGGGATCGGTTAATCTTTCCCATGTGATGGGGTCGTCAATGTGTTCAGTGGATTCAATAGAACCCAATGATTCTAATTCTTTCTCCAAAGAAACAATATCAGTTTGATTTACACAACGTAGGCCACGCAACCCGAGTAACCTTGCAACCGTATTCATTTTCTTGCACTCTGCAGCAAGTTCAGTTGCTTTTGCAGCCGTATCATTAAAAAAAGAACCTATTGAGTCTATTGTTTTCGCTCTTTTACTACGTTGCGCATCAATATCACTTAAGCTTGAGCTAATATGAGAGCTTATGCTTGATATTGTACTTGCTGATAGCGCCGTTGCATTTCTCTTTCTAGAATTGGCAGCTGCATTATCATTGCCATTTTCATTATGAGACAACAATGTCTGAATACTCGAAGTGCTCGCTGTAGTGCTTGTGCTAGTCGATGTGCTACTAGAAATTTTTGGTGGTGGTAATAATGCTGACAGACTTGTGCTTGCGGCATCATGCGGGGCATTTAACGGTAATGGCTTTATAAATATATCCGATTGGGGTATTTGATCCGCAAAAATCGGATGCGTTTCTTTTCCTGCAGCATTGATGCGCCGCGCACGTTCATTGACCGTGCTAACAAGTATTGCATTATACGCCTGTCCAGAGATTTCTTTTATAACAACATGATCAGGCAGTGCATTCAACATCTTTAAAGTCACGCCACCATAAACCCTGGCTTCTTTAACATGTGGAGGTAATGCATGCAAAACAACCGGATTTGTAAATGCGTTTAAAATAACTCTATCAAAATGCGAATGAATTGATTTCACACTATCGATTGTCATCCCCATGCCTGGACAAAAAGCATAAGAGCGCAAAATACTGGGGATCGCTGAAATTTCTTTATTTGTAGCGCAACAAAAACACCAGGCTAATAAATTTTCTCCTACCTTTTTTAACAATTCAGGATTAGTGCCTTCATGCACAATAGGAGCACGCGCCTCAAGTTTTATATCCTGCTCAGTAGAATTTTCATCAAGATGAAATATTTCTTTTCCAAAATATTTTTTTCGTACTAATGAACAAACAGTCTTAACAGCACTACTCGCGACAGAAGATGAAGCTGCGATCGGTAACGACGGCATAGGCAAAGGGGGAGGCGGCGATAAAAATGATGATGCGCTACTTGCGGCAGCACTACTCGCTACAGAAGATGGAACAGCAATCGGCAATGACGACATAGGCAAAGGTGGAAACGGTGGTAAGGACGATGATGAATTACTTGCAATAGAAGAACTTGCACTGCTGCTTATAACTACAGATGCTCGAGGATGTTTTTTTGTTAAAACATTGATTATCGCTTCTCGAAATTTACCATTTAATATTTTATCCCCCACTGAAGCATGGTGCGCTGACAAATAGTCTAATAAAGTTTTACCATTTAGATATTCAATACTGGTGTCCAGTAGCGGATTTTTAATAACAGCTTTCGCAAAGCTAGTATCTTCAGTAACAAGAACTCTAGTCACAAATGTGTGATAATCACCTAGCTTTCCCTCATTGAACGAACGAACCACTTCTTCAGGAGAACGGTATTTAAATATTAAATTAGTGTTTAAAATAACTTCCGCCAAAGCACTATCGCAAACACTCTTTACATATTGAGGAAATTCAGGATAAACACCCAATGTCCCATGAAGAAATCCTTTCCGAATTTCAGCAAGATCACCACGCTTGAGTATTTTTCGTATCTTGGGTGGCACAGCAATTGTTGGAGGACTAGGCAATCGTACAGCTGGTATCAATAGGGATGAGCTTGCGTTGCTGTTAGATGAACTGCTTGTGCTTGCGGCAGTTGGATTGGTGCTAGATGCAGAAGATGCTATTGCAATAGGCAATGGTGTCAATCTAGACAAAGGCAATGAAGAATGAGGAAGTGGCATAGGAGGAAGTGATGATGCAGTACTACTCGCACTTGATGCACTTGTACTACTGCTTGTCATAGCTGGTTTTGTTGCATGTTGTTTTACTAAAATTTTTACCATGATTGGGTAAAAATGATTAGGTGGCAATACATCACGAAACCGAGCACACTCATCTAGGCAATATTCTAATAAAGTTTTATTATCCTTATAAGATAAATTTACCAACTGTGGGTGATTTAAAATAGATTCTATAAAACTAACATGCAAACCGTAGGTGACCCTGTTAACAAATGTTTGATAATCACCCAATTTACCATTTATAAATGCTTTAACCACTGCATCAGGAGAATCACTCCGCACAACCACGCAATCGTTTTTTAATATACTTCCTGCAGTAGCAGGATCACAGTGTTCTCTTAACAGCTTAACAAACGTATCGTAATCACCCAACTCACCCTTACAAAATGCGTTAATAATGTCATTGTCTCGATTCCTACTCCCCGCACTCGGCGCAAATACTTTTAGAGCTGTTTGAGAGACTGCGCGTGCTGGTGGGTTTGCGTTGTTACTCGATGAACTGCTTGTACTCGCGACAGCATTATTTGACTTAGATGAAGATGACAACATATTTAGATTAAGACTCCACGTTATTAGATTGATTATTATACATATATATTAAAAATAATCAATCTAGAGTCTTACTCGTAGCAAGTCCCTTCTCCCTTTGCAGGAACATCGCTGAATGATTGCTAACCGGCTGAAAACCAGTTTTTTTAGCCCTGAGCTAATCATTACATATAAATAGTAAAATGATTGTATTATGAAAAATTTTCCTTTATTTTCTTGCTATTAAAGCAACTTTTGAAAGCTATTGAGGAGCTGTTATGAAGAACGATTTAGCTGTGTTTGAAAATCATGAGATTCGACGAGCATATGATGAAAAAACTGAAACGTGGTTTTTTTCAATCATTGATATTATTTGTGTTTTGATTCAACAACCTGACTATCAAATAGCCAGAAATTACTGGAAGGTCTTGAAAAATAGATTAAAAAAAGAAGGTAATGAGTCGGTTACAAATTGTAACCAACTGAAATTAGAAGCTTCCGATGGCAAAAAATATCTCACAGATGTTGCCACGGCTGAAACCCTACTCCGCCTTGTGCAATCAATCCCCAGCCCAAAAGCGGAACCCATCAAACTTTGGCTTGCCAAAGTGGGCTACGAACGCATGCAAGAAATGGCTGACCCTGCTCAATCCCTTGATAGAGCCAGAGAAACATGGCAAAAGCACGGTTATAGTGAAAAATGGATTCAGCAACGCATGATGGGACAAGAAACTCGCAACAAATTAACGGACTATTGGAAAGAACATGGCATAGAAAAACCAGATGAGTTTGCAATGCTAACCAACATTATCCACCAAGAATGGACAGGCATAAACGTTAAAACACATAAAAACATGAAAGGACTCAAATCAGAAAATCTGCGTGATCATATGAGTGAAGCAGAACTCATCTTTACCGCACTTGCAGAATTCTCCACAAGACAGATCGCTGAAACAATGAATGCAACCGGCATGGAAGAAAATACAACTGCAAGTAAAACAGGCGGCGGCATTGCGAAGAAAACACGAGTAGATCTCGAAAATAAAACAGGCAAAAAAGTTATAAGCCACGAGAATTATTTTGGCTTACAAAAAATAACTGAGATATCAAGGGAAAAGGAATAATTTATGCAAGAAATTAATAAAAAGAAATCTTGCAGCAGCATGTATTAAATATGCAACACAAAAACGTGCGCTTGCCCTAGGCTAGTGAAGCCATCAGGCCTGAGAACATTGCAATCGCCTACAAGTAATAGCAAGGATTTACATACTTTATGATGGCACACAGGTTGCAGAAGATGTTGCACTTGGCTCTTCTGGCTTCTGCCCTATTTCTGATATTTTATTATTGATGGCTGCGATTTGTTTTTCACAATGATTAATTCGTTCTTTGACACCGGCAATCACATGATCATAAAACTTATTACTCTTTACAAAAGAATCTTTCGGCAACGATACAATATCACTATCGGTAAATGTGACACCTACACTACCCATAGGACATTTTTTCACACCTTTAGAATCTGCTGGCACTGCTAATAAAGTATTTTTATTATAAACATGTCTAGTCCCAATATGCGCAGGATCAATTAATTTATCGCGAGAAATAGGATCTTCAATATGACTATAATATTCATCAGAAACAAGCAGTTGTAACTCTTGTTTAAACTGAATTAGCATGGACTCATAAACTTTACGCTCAGCAATAAGTTCACGCATTCGTGTTGCATTTTCCTCGTGACGATCTTCCTCCAAAGAGGATTGGTGAAACATGCCTATCTTGTTAGTCACTTCAGAAAGAAGCGATGCTATTGCTTTAGTTCTCTTGCTTCCCACGGTATTCGTATTGCTTGAACTTGAAGTAGCATTCGATGACAGTGCATCTATTTTTCTTTTTTTATGATTTGCAGCTACATTATCATTACCAGTGTCATTATGAGACAACAAAGTTTGAATAGATGAAGTGCTCGCTGTAGTGCTTGTGCTAGCCGATGTGCTACTAGAAATTTTTGGTGGTGATAATGCTGACAGGCTTGTGCTTGCAGCATAATGCGGGGCATTTAACGGTAACCGTTTTATCAATGGATTCTGGTGTATTCGATCCGTGAAAATCGGATGCGTTTCTTTTCCTGCAGCATTGATGCGTCGCGCACGTTCATTGATCTTGCTAACAATGATTGCACTACTATTACACAACCGTTCGGAGAATTCTGTTATGGCAACATGATCAGGCAATGCATGCAACATCTCTAAAGTCACGCCACTATGAACCGAGGCTTGTTTAACATGTAGAGGCAATGCATGCAAAACAGCCGGATTTGTAAATGTGCTTAAATTAACTCTATCAAAATACAAATTAATTGATTTCACACTATCGATTGTCATCCCCATACCCGGAGAAAAAGTATAGGATTGCAAAACACTGGGAATCGCTGAAATTTCTTTGTTCGTAACACAACAAAAATGCCAGGTGCGTGAACTTTCTCCCATCTTTTTTAACAATTCAGGATTAGTGCCTTTATGCACAATAAGAGCGTACCTCTCACGTTTCGTATTCTGCTCAGTAGAATTTTCATCAAGATGTAATATATCTTTTCCAGAAAATTTTTTTCGTGACAATGAACAAATAGTCTCAACAGCACTACTCGCAATAGAAGATGAAGCTGCAATCGGTAACGACGACATGGGCAACGGGGGAAGCGGCGGTAAAAATGATGATGAAGTACTGGTGCTCGCGGTACTAGAAGAACTGGTACTACTGCTTGTCGTAGCTGGTTTTGCTGTATGTTTTTTTTCTAACGCTCTAAATATTCTTACTGCAGAACCCACCTCACAATGTTTTCTTACCAGCTTATCAAATGTATCGTAGTCACCTAATTCACCCTTATAATACGCCTCAATAATTCTACTTTCTCGGTCTCCTTCTGTACCCCTCCATGCAAATACTTCCTGCTCTTTTAATGAAATATTGCTTAATGTCGATGAAACACTGTTTGTGCTGGATGTACTTGCACTACTGCTTGAAGCTGTTGCTGAATTTTGTGGATGTTTTCCTTGTAAAACCCTCACTAGTGCTAGTCGAAAACTTCCGTGTAATACCCTATTATTAACTAGGCCACCATTAAATAAGTATTCTAACAAAGTTTTATTGTTCTTATATATGATGCTGGTATCCAGCCCTGGATGCTTTAAAAAAGCTTCTATCTCGGCACTACTACTGTTAGATCCGATAAGAATAATTTTATTAATAAACTCTTGATAGCTACCCAATGCGCCTGTGTTAAATGACTGAATCACTTCATTAGGACCACGACGTAATAATGATATCTCTTCTTGCGTTAAATCTCTTCTTCCGTTGGCATTGGAAGGTATAATATTCAGAAGCAGGTTTGCGTTGTTGTTTGATGAACTGCTTGTACTCGCAACAGTATTATTTGACTCAGATGAAGATGACAACATTTAGATAAGACCCCATATTATTAGATTTATTATTATACAGCCTTGATCGAAACAGTCAATATCTAAGCTTTATGGTGGCATTACAGAATAATTCTAGCAATACCGTGATATTTTGGGAAAAACAAATCCCTCTTTTCTTCCTACACTGACTGCACTTCCAAATATTCCATCGCTGCTTTCATTAAAGGCTCTGTCCCTTCGCGACTTAAACCTGAAATATAGAAAACTTTATTTTTCCAATTTAATCGTTTCACAATGTCATTGCATAATGCATCGGCTTCTGTTTTTGGTAATAAATCAATTTTATTTAACACCAACCAACGTTCTTTGCTGGCTAATTCGGGGCTGAATTTTTCTAACTCTTTAGCAATGGCTTGGATTTGGTGAACAGGATCACTGCCATCGAGAGGAAGAATGTCTACCATGTGAAATAACAAACGTGTGCGTGAAACGTGTTTTAAAAATTGTATGCCTAAACCTGCGCCCTCTGCTGCACCTTCAATTAAACCAGGAATGTCTGCAATCACAAAACTATGAAATTGCGAAACACGTACAACACCTAAATTAGGATGTAATGTTGTGAAAGGATAATCAGCGACTTTAGGACGAGCGGCGGAAACCGCGTGAATTAAAGTAGACTTACCTGCATTAGGCATACCCACTAATCCTACATCGGCTAATACTTTTAATTCTAAACGTAAACTTCTGCGCTCACCTGGAGTTCCTGGAATAGTACGACGCGGCGAGCGATTAGTACTGCTTTTGAAACGCGCGTTCCCTACACCGTGTCTACCGCCTTGGGCAACACAAACTTTTTGGCCGTTGTGGGCAAGATCTTCAATCAACTCATCGGTATCTTCGTCATAAATCATTGTGCCTAGTGGTACACGCAAAATTAAATCTTCGCCTGCTTTACCCGTGCATTCACGACCATGGCCTTTTTCACCCTGTTGCGCTTCAAACACACGTTTAAAACGATAATCAATTAACGTATTAATGCCTTCATCAGCAACCAAAAAAATACTGCCGCCATCGCCACCATCACCACCATCAGGGCCACCTTCTGGCATGAATTTCAAACGCAAAAAACTACAGCAACCATTACCGCCGTTGCCGGCAATAACGCGGATTTTTGCTTCGTCGATGAATTTCATAAGATTTAGTACTCTGTGGAAAAGAAGGTCTAAATTAGCAGTCCCTTCTCCCCTTGTGGGAGAAGGTGCCCGAAGGGCGGATGAGGGGTGTCTTTCTTATCCGGCCACGAGCACCCCTCATCCGGCGCTTCGCGCCACCTTCTCCCACAAGGGGAGAAGGGACTTACTATGAGGATATTGCCACGACGACCTATTCTATTAAAGAAATTTTAAGCCGCAGCGCCCGCTTCTACTGGTTCAATGCTAACGCAACGTTTTTTCATCGCGCCTTTGACTGCGAACACCACGCGACCTTCTTTTAATGCATAAAGCGTATGATCTTTACCAATTCCTACATAACGTCCAGGATGAAATTTAGTACCACGTTGGCGCACAATAATCGTGCCGGCTTTAATAATTTGCCCGCCTGAGCGTTTGATACCTAAATATTTTGGGTTTGAATCGCGGCCGTTTCGCGTACTACCACCGGCTTTTTTATGTGCCATGTTTAAATCCTCTTAGACCAAAATTTCATTAATTTTCACTTCAGTGTAATTCTGTCTATGCCCCATTTGTTTTTGATGGTGCTTACGGCGACGGAATTTCATGATCAGAATTTTTTTGTGACGACCGTGTTCAACTACGGTGGCGGTAACTTTCGCACCTTTAACGTAAGGTTTGCCTAATTGGACTTTATCGCCATTAGCAACCATCAGAACTTGATCAAAATTAACAGTAGAACCGGTTTCGGCTGCTAATGATTCTAATTTCAGCGTATCGCCTACTTTTACGGTAAATTGCTTACTACCACTTGTGATTACTGCATACATATTTAAGTACTCCAGATTTCTTTTGTGTATGTGAGTCGGCGATTATAGGTGAGTCATGACGCGCACGCAATAGTTACTTGACAGTCTGTAGGCTCACCACTAGGATTTCATTCTTTATATATATAGAGACCCCCATGCCGCTGGCCAAAATTCGCTCAGTTGTGCAATCCGATATTGAGGAAACCGACGTGTTCATAGGCAATGAATTGCGCTCGGAAGTGCCTCTTATCAATGAGATGGTGACTCATATTATTTCCTGTGGTGGCAAACGTATTCGCCCTTTGTTAGTGTTGCTAGCAGCACGCGCGTTTGATCATCAACAAAAACAGCATATTCAATTGGCCGCTGCGATTGAATTAATTCACACGGCAACTCTTTTACATGATGACGTTGTCGACAATTCTACGTTACGGCGCGGGCAAGAAACAGCGAATACACTTTGGGGTAATAAGGCTAGCGTATTAGTCGGTGATTTTTTATATTCACGTGCTTTTCAATTGATTGTGAAATTACAAAATCTTACGATTTTAAATATTTTTTCTAATGCAACGAATTTAATTGCTGAAGGTGAAGTTTTACAATTAATTAATTGTAATAATCCAGCCACTTCTGAAGCTGCTTATTTTGAAGTGATTCAACGTAAAACCGGCAAACTTTTTGAAGTGGCTGCACAAACTGGCGCTGCGTTATCAAATTATACTGCACAGCAAATGCATGCCATGCAACAATACGGTATGCAATTAGGTATTGCTTATCAACTCATTGATGATGCTTTGGATTATAAATCCTCTACCGCAGAAACAGGGAAAAATATTGGTAACGATCTTGCCGAAGGTAAACCCACTCTGCCATTGATTTATGCATTACAAAAAGCCAATCCTAGTGAAATTAAATTAATCCAAAATGCTATTCAAACCAGCAGTGACAAAGATTTAAATGCCATTCTTAGCATTATTGAATCCACCGGCGCCATCGAGTACACTGCTAACACTGCAAAACAGCGCATACAGGAAGCCAACACCATGTTGAGCCATATTCCCGACTCACCATACCGAAAATCACTATATGAATTGGCTGAATTTGTAGTAGAACGATCCTATTAACGGGGTGTAGCTCAGCCTGGTAGAGCACTGCTTTCGGGAGGCAGGGGCCGCAAGTTCGAATCTTGTCACCCCGATTAGATCTCAAATAATCGACTTAATCAAATTCGAAAAGAATTTTACACGACTCTCTTAATCATACCTTAAGCTATTTTTTGATAAAATATATCTGTCCAGATCTATTTTACGGAGATATGGAGATGCAATCACAAGGTTTATCTACAACTACGATTACCGCTAGATTAAATAACGAATCTGCGATTTCATCGATGCCTGCATTGCAATTAGTAATACGCCATATAGAAGAAAAATATGACAAAGCAATGGGAAAAATTATTGAGGACAGTATTAAGGAACTTGATGATCAAGAAATCACACAGATAGTAATGTCTAATAAGGAAGATGTATATGGATTATCCCGTTATTTTGCTGCTATTAAACAACCCTATAAAGGCCAATACTGGGTATTAACTGATAAAAAAACTGATCAAGTTTATGGTGGATGTGGTTTTAAATACTTTCCTGATGGCATATGTTCAATAGAGAAGTTTTATCTAGCCAAAGAAATTCGCCGAAAAGGTTATGGTCAGAAGCTTTTTTCATACATATTAGACAGAGCTAAATCAGTGAGCTGCACAAAAGCATGTTTAATCACCTTTGACAAAATGCATGATGCTATTAATTTATATAATAAATTCGGTTTTATGGCCAAAAAAATGGATGCCAAACTCGCCACTCGTTTTAACCCAGGAACAACACTGTTACTCGAAGCATCTTTATCAGATAGTAATACGTGCGCAATTCAATAGTTAATAACTAGGCTGTCTTGCATTAAAACATAGTATTATGACAAGGCCGTATTATCTTACCAAATTTATCTTAAGTGAAACACAACAAAGCAGCTGATACACACTCAATTTTAAAAATCAAAGAAACAATTTCCGTTGATTTTTTGTTGTGAAAGAAGACATAACCTATTTTGGTAACATGCCATGGAACTTCATATTTAAATACTGAATTTATTTTTCCACGCGCGCAAACAAGAAAAAACTTCCACTGGCGTAGGATTTTCCAGCCCCACGTGTTGTTTTACCG
>Ga0207093_1042_pt1 | contig 22957 bp, 13 predicted proteins | sample Alteio_BWMinHeat_89_FD_153519 | JGI IMG/M metagenome (GOLD analysis project Ga0207093, IMG submission 153519) | Enriched cells from forest soil in Barre Woods Harvard Forest LTER site, Petersham, Massachusetts, United States -... | ecosystem: Environmental > Terrestrial > Soil > Temperate forest >... | reverse complement strand
CGCCATGGATCCTTCTGATGATGCGGAGGTTCCCCATCGGGCGGAACAGCTGGCTGAAGAGCGGGTTCATCCATTTCTTGGTGTATGTAGTTCTGGCGGTTTTGTATACAGGATATTACTGGACGACGGACCGATGGCTCGGCCCAAACAACGGACCGGGACTGAAGGATGATTTTCTTCATTCGTTTTCGGTGGCCATTTCCGGAGGGATCGTCAAATACTATCTCCCGATTCTAGTGGCGGGTTACATTGGGGCCTACTATACGCAGTTGCGCGAAAAAGAGGTTCGAAACGCGCAGCTTGCATCGCAGTTAGGGCAAGCACAACTCCGGACTTTGAAATCGCAGCTCCAGCCGCATTTCCTGTTTAACACACTGCATTCGATATCGACGCTGGTATATACCGACGCGCGAGGTGCGGACGAGATGATCTCTCGGCTCAGTGATCTTCTCCGGTTGACCCTGGAGACGGAGGAAATTGAGTGCGTGCCTCTGAGACAGGAGCTGGACTATCTTCAGAAGTATCTGGCCATCGAACAAACACGATTCTCGGACCGGTTAAGGATCGACGTTGACATCGATCCGGCCACGCTGGACTTCCCAGTGCCGTACTTTATTCTCCAACCGATTGTTGAGAATTGTGTCCAGCATGGAATATCGAAGAATTCAGACGGGGGAAGTATCTCTTTGCGTACATCGTTGGATGGAGAGCTGCTCCGGATCACGATTGGCGATGATGGCCCCGGGGCGAGGCCCAGCGAGAGCCAAATTACGAATGGGCGTCCCGGGCTCGGCCTTAAGAATACAAGGGAACGCTTGCAGCAGTTCTATGGCGCCAATTTCAAGTTCTCGATTCAGGGATCGAGCAAGGGGACCTTGGTGGAGTTCTTGTTGCCGCGCCTGGCGGCTCGAGAAGGAATTTGAATCAAACGCGATTTGAGGGAGTGAGGAGGCTTGTGGCGAAACTTGAAGTGATTATCGCGGATGACGAACCGCTGGCTCGGAAAAAGCTGAGCCTGCTGCTTCAGAACGACCCAGAGGTTCGCCTGGTTGGGGAGTGCGGCACGGTTCAGCAAACGGTGGACGCGGTCAACGCGGAGAAGCCGGATTTACTATTCCTGGACATTCAGATGCCTGACGGTGATGGTTTCCTAGCTCTTGAAAGAATTGCGCCTGAGGCCATGCCCGTCGTGATTTTCACGACGGCGTATGATCAGCATGCCCTGCGCGCGTTCGAGGCCCACGCGCTAGATTACTTGCTGAAGCCGTTCGATGAAACGCGGTTTGTAAAATCTCTCGTACGGGCAAAGTCGTATTTGGCTGCCGCGAGTTCGGCGCAGACCGTAGCTGGAATAATCGATTCGCTCGGCGCGTTGTCGCGCTCCCGGCCCCAGAGCGAACGCCTGGTGTTTCGGGCGGAGGGGCGAATGATCTTTCTGAATCCGTCCGAGATCGATTGGATCGAAGCCGCATCGAACTACGTCCGCTTTCACGTTGGCACAGCTTCTTATCTCGTGCGGAACACTGTCGGAGAGACGGAGGCTCGGCTCGATCGGAAACAATTCGTTCGCATTCATCGCTCGGTGATTGTGAACGCCGATCGCATTAAGGAGGTGAAGGCCTGCAACAGCGGCGAGTTCATGGTGACGCTAACAAGCGGAAAAGAGCTACCTGCTAGCCGCGGTTACCGTGAGAAAATCGACCGGCTACTGGAAAAGATGCTTTAAGAGGTGAAGGACCCGATGTTGGAGCTTAGCCCTTTCAGGGTTTTGTCGAGTCTAAGACATACTGCATGGGAATGCGATATAGATTTCCAAGACCATTGAAGAGCCCGCGCGAGAACTTCACGAATTCGGCATGACTCATCGGTGATGGCGGGGCGTGATCCAGCTTCTCGCTGGTAAAAAGCAGCCACTTGCCGTCTCCGGAGACCCGTGGGCTGTAATCGCGCGCCGTCGTGTTGACAGCAGGACCAAGGTTGCGTGGCTTGGTCCACGTGCCGTCGCGGTTGTAGCTGATGTAGATGTCGGAGCTTCCCTGACTGTCTGTGCGTCCGAAACTCCCGATAAGAAGAAAGCTTTCATCGGGAGCAATAAAGGCTTCAAAGCTATCAATGGTCGGCCCATTGAAGTCGGGACCGAGATCCTCTGCCTCCTGGTACACGCCATCAACCAAACGCGAACGAAAGATGTCGTAGTGCCCGGTCTTGCGGCTGGATGCGAAATAGATATTTCCGTTGGCGGCCATGGACGCGAAAACCTGATTGAAGCCGTCGTTAACCGGTCCTTTCATAAGTTCAGGCCCTGTCCAGCCATTGGCAGTTTTTACAGCAGCCCATATATAGAAATGATGCTTGTCTTCCCCCTTGACTGGCCGGTCCGACGCGAACAGCAGAGTCTTGCCATCCGGGCAAAGTACCGGGTCGGTATCCCGGTATTGGCCCGAGAAAGGGAGGACTGAAGGAACGGTCCACTTCCCGTCTCGCAGGTGGGACTCATACAATATATAGAGGTAGTGCGGGGGAGCGGACTTCTCAAAGTAGAGAGTTTGTCCGTCAGCGGTTAGATTGCCGCCTAGTTCATCGTCGGGGGTCGAAATCACCCCTTCACCGATCATCTCTGCTTTGGGAGCAGATACTCCGTCATTCGTGCCTTGCGAGCTGGCGGGCAGGGTAAAGAAGGCGAAAAAAACGAGAGGAATAGCAACTTGATTCAGATTCATTTAGATTTCGCCTTTCCCTCGATATCCAGAACGTCCATGCTAATGAAAAAAATATTGCCGTGTCCGTTCAAGACGCTGTGAAGCATCTTTTCAATCTCTTCATAGTTCAACCGATGGCTGGTGGGAACGCTGAAAGGGCCCCGTTCGCTACTGAAGAAGAGGTATTTCCCGTCAGGTGTTATGGAAGGCGAGGATTCATCCGCGAAGGTGTTGACGTGATGTTCGAGGTGTCTGGCTTTGCTCCAGTGTCCGTCTTGGCCAAAGCTGGCATAAAGGTCCGGTCGAGGGTATTGAACGCCACCTCCTTTGACGGTTTCGGGACGGTCGGCGCCGGCGGGCAAATCCCCGCCAACCGAAGCAAAGATGAGAATGCGTTCATCGGGAGAGACGTAAGGGTCGGCATCGTTGAAATCGGAATTGATCTCTGGACCGAGCTTCTCAGGCTCGATGTAAGCGTCATTGACCAGACGTGAGCGGTAGATGTGCGGATGACCCGTTGCGTCACGCGTGGAAGCAAAGTAGAGAGTGCCATCCTTCGTAACCGATGGGGCCCAATTCCAATAATTGTCGGGCGCGTTGATGGGTGGAGGAAGGGGAGCGGGCTCGCCCCAGCCGTCCGCCGTTCGATGCACGGACCAAATCTTTAGCGCGTGCGGGCTCTTCCCTTCGATCGGACGGGAAGAGCTGAAAAATAGGGTATTTCCGTCCTGAGAAAGGCGAGGCGGAAAATCTAGACTCTTCCCGGAAAAAGGCAGAACTTCAGGCTCGCTCCATTTATGATTGCGGTAGCGGGAAACACACAGAATCCCCAGGCGTGGGAAAGTCGTGTATTGGTTGACTTTGGAGAAGTAGTATTCGTTCCCATCCGGGCTGAAGGCTCCGTTTAACTCATCGTCTTCGGTTGAGACTACGCCCTCTGCGAATAACTTGGGTTCGCTAATCCGTCCAACATCATAGGGGTGCGCTTGCTGAGGCCGAGCCGATAGGATCAGCGCGCCGCACAGCAGGCTTATGCTTGCCGCGATCAGAGGCGCAGCGTTTCCGATCCTTCGTCCAATCATCGTGTCCTCCTACTCAATGGTCCCCGGGAACTGCCCACCCTATTGGGGGTCACCTTTGTTCAAACGGTTTTGCCAGGTAGACGGATAAGTTCTGTTGCTGCAAGGAACGGAGCTGAATGCAGGCGTTGACCTGGTCCAAGGCGTTTTTCAAGTCTCGCTCGGTGCCGGGAATTTTTTGGGAAGCGAAGAACTGTTGCGAATCGTCGCGGAGCTGTGGATCGCAGAAGATGCCCGCAACTGCCACTAACCCTGAGCCAAGCGAAGCACCAGCCTTCTTTTGTATCTCGGGAAATCGAGCCTTATACATTTCCCAAGCTGCCTTTTGCGTTGCATCGTTAAACAGAACAGCGTTCAGACGGGTGAGGTCCTGAACACGCACCGCGGGACTCAGGAAAAAATCGAAAGTACGTCCGAGAAGCGCTGGATCTGAGAACAGCGGCAACGAACCCAAATACGCGGTGTATTCAGCAGGCGTTCGCGCGGTCTTGAGATGTTCCACATATTTATCGAAGAGAGCGGCATCTCCGTTTTGCGCCGCCATCCACAAGGCTCGCGCCGCCACATTACTAGTAACCGAAGAAGGATCACTCATGTACGATTGGGCGAGCGTCATGGACTCGTGGATCAGTTCAGGGTCTCGGGCGACACTGATCAGGGCGAGAGCCACGTCCGAACGCAATGCCTGCCGTTCGTCCGATTCTCCGGGGGTCGCGGCGAGGTCGTTCGCTATGGGCCGGAGCAACGAACGAACCCATTCCTCAAGAGCCTTCCGATCTTCCGCCGCCACGACTCTGTCGTGGATTTCCTGGAGATTTACCAGCATCGCGTCAACTACCTGGCGGCGCCGTTCTTTTCGAAGCTGCCGAACACTTTCAAGGTAGCCGGCGACATTCAAATGTCCCACGTGAACTAAAGCCCAGGCATCACCCAGAAAGCGGATCCGCTCCGCGTTTGAGAGCTGGCCGTCGAGTTGGGCAATCAGTTTTGAGCCGGTTTCAGGGTCGTATTGCGCTCGGTAGTAGCCGGCGCCGCCTGCATTAGCGAATATGGACGACAAACAGCGGGGGACTTCGATGGTCTGATTTCGTTTCGTCAACAGGACGGACGCTATTTTTGAGCCTGAGGCCTCAAGCGATAGCGGAATCTGCCAAAGCTCCGGCGAAGTTTCACGGAGCCTGCTGGAATCGTCGAAATATCTCTGCTGGGAGAGCGCGACGACTGAGGTGTCGCCGCGGCACGTCACCTTCACGGAAACAAGCGGCGCGCCCGGCTGGTCGATGAACGTAGACATGATCTGGTCGGCAGGTTTTCCAGAAACCGCGGCAAGCTCGTTCCAGAAGTTCTCAGCGGTAGCGTTCCCATAGGCGTGCTTGCGGAGGTATTGGTTGACGCCTTTGCGGAACGTGTCAGGTCCCAAATAGGCCTCCACCATTCGCAAGACCGAAGCCGCTTTGCCGTACGCGATGCCATCAAAGAGTGTTTCAATTTCAGCTGGGGTCTCGGCTTTGGCACGAATGGGGCGGATGGAGGAAATCGCGTCGGTGATGAGTGCGGTATTGGTCTCCTGAATTTCACCCAGCTCGGCGTGCCATTCGGGTTTCCAGGCTTCCACGGGCTTCCAGGACATCCAAGTGGCGAAGCCCTCGTTCAACCACAGGTCGTCCCACCATTTCATGGTAACTAAGTCACCAAACCACTGATGAGCGATTTCATGCGCAAGAATTAGAGGAACGGTCGCTCTAAGGTCAAGAGAAGCTGTCTTCTCATCGACCAGGAGAAGGGTTTCACGGTAGGTAATCGCAGCGGTGTTCTCCATAGCTCCCGCTGAGAAATCGGGGAAAGCAATGATATCCAGTTTTTCAAAGGGATATTTCGTATAGAAATAGCTGTTGAAGTATTTCAAGAGGTTTTCGGCGGAAACGAGTGCGTAGGACGTTAAATTACTCTTTTCGGGTACGGCGCAGACCCGAATGGGGATTCCGTCCACCCCTCCCTGACGGCAGTCGAAATCCCCAACAATCATCGACATGAGATACGTAGACATCTTAGGCGAGGGGGAGAACTTTACCGTGTGTTTCCCTTCGCTGGGACCTGGTGTGTCCGACACGATTTGCCCGGCGGATATGGCCGTGTCACCCTTATCCAGAATTAGGGTGAGGCGGAAGATTGCTTTGTATGCCGGTTCATCGAATGAGGGGAAAGCTCTGCGAGCGTCTGTGGCCTCGAACTGCGTTACTGCGTAGCGGCGGCGCGCCGTTTGGCTCAAGTAGAATCCACGGAGCTTATCGTTCAAGACCCCCGAATACTGGATATGAATCTCTGCTGGTCCAGCGGGAACAGGGCGGTCGATCGACAGTGTGACTTGCTCTAGCTCGGCGTTAAGGGAAACGTGAGCTGTCTGCGAATTATGGGCCGCCACGATGGTGACCTGATGAAAATCAATCTCTGCTGAATTCAACACAATCCGGTCTGCCGATTTGTCGAGCCGGACGTGGATGGTCTCTTCACCGGTAAAAGTTGCCAGTTCGAGGTTCGGGGCAAGAGTCAGATCGTATGATTCCGGAATCACGCCACTGGGCAGCCGCTGCGCAAAGCCTGACTGCGTCATCGCGAACAAGAACAGCGCGGGCAAGAGACGTCGTCCTTTGCAAATTACTTTCATTCGGGCTCGATCCTTCCTCGGATTTGGCAGCGGGCACTTCCTCTGTAGTGACGACGCGTTCCACCGTTCGAAAGCCTTGACGCAGACCATGTGGGACGGGTGCATCCATTTTGGGGTCCAACGGGCGGTTTGGTGTCCTGGGGGAGACTCTAGCTTCCAGGGGCGTTTGATAAATGGCTGATATCGCGTGAAGACGAAAGCCTCAAATGCGGGGTTCGGCCGCTCGACGACCACCGAGATACAGCACACTGACTCAGGACCCAACGCAACTACGTTTCGCATGGAGCGCTGTTCATCTTGCCTTCGTCTTGTCCCTAATCTAAGTGTATTGGTCCCACGGCCATTCCCTTGCCATTGATTCGCCGGTTAAAGACTGTACGATGCTCTCCCGTTGCTCACGGCCAGAGGTTTCTTGCGATCGGCAGGATTCTTCTGCGCTCGGAGGGGGCAAGCGAGCCGTTCCATGTGAGGGGCCCGGCTAGACAAGGACCACGATGGAGGACAGAGAGCATGGCAATCGAGCAACGTCGGGGGTTTAGACTCACGGCACGGATTGTAGCGTTGATGATCGCACTTTTTTGCGCTCTCACGTTCACACCGGCGCAAGACAACAAGGAGAGTGGCAAGAATACGGACGCGAAGGACAAGAAGAGCCTACCTCTGAAGCCAGAGCGCAAGATTGAGTTCTCGACTGACGAGGGTACGTGGATGTCGCTTGATGTTTCTCCGGATGGAAAGACGATTGTGTTCGAGCTCTTAGGCGATATCTACACCTTGCCGATTGCCGGAGGGCAGGCGAAGCTGATCTCCGGAGGCATGGCGTTTGATAGCCAGCCGAAGTTCTCTCCCGACGGAAAGTGGATTGCGTTCCTCTCCGATCGCGAAGGTTTTGAAAACGTGTGGGTCATGCATCCCGATGGGAGCAATCCAAAGCAGATTTCAAAAGACAAGGACAACGAATTTCTTTCTCCAAACTGGTCCCCGGACAGCAGGTACATCTTCGTTTCTAAGAACGGCACAGCCTTCTCTGGCTGGGAAATTTGGATGTATCACATCGAGGGCGGATCGGGTGTGCAGATCACGAAAGCAAAATTGGCGCCCAAAGTTCCGCGGAAAGACCGGCAAATGGCGGTAGGGGTAGTTGCGTCACCCGACGGGAAGTATCTGTATTACGGTGCACGTCAAGGGGTATGGACGTACAACGCACAACTGCCCATGTGGCACATCGCGCGCAGGAACCTGAAGACCGGCGATGAGGATGACTTGATTGATCAGCCGACGAGCGCGATGCGACCGGTGCTGGCCCCGGATGGCAAGCGGCTTCTCTACGTGACGCGCCATGAAACGGAGAGCGGTTTTCGGATTCGGAATCTCGAAACGGGCGAGGACCGGTGGGTGAAGTACCCGATCACCCGCGATGACCAGGAATCGATCTATTCGCGGGACGTGTTTCCCGGTTACGCTTTCCTGCCGAGTGGCCAGGAGGTCATTTACAACCAGGATGGGAAGATCCGTCGGCTGAACATCGAAAACGGGCAGGAGACGTTGATCCCCTTTACGGCTCATGTAGTTCAGGAAATCGGCCCGAAGCTCGATTTTCCGCAAAACGTGGAAGAAGGGCCCGTCAAGATGCGGCTTATTCAGAGTGCCGTGCAATCGCCCGATGGGACGCGTCTGGCGTTCTCGGCGATGACGCACCTCTACACTATGGCCATTTCCGGTGGGCAGCCCGAGCGGTTGACGACCGGGAATGCGCGAGAGTTCGAGCCCGCATGGTCGCCCGACGGAAAATACATTGCCTATGTAACGTGGTCCAATGAAGGTGGAAAGCTCTTCAAGGTATCGAGCTCGGGCGGAACTCCCCAGGAATTATCGAAATCCCTCGCTCTATTCAGTGATCCTGTGTGGTCTCCAGATGGTACCAGGATCGTGGCGCTACGCGGCAATGCCTACGATCGGGGCAACGTCGTCTTCGACACCGGACAAACAGGAAATGCGGACCTGGTGTGGATTCCAGCGGAGGGCGGCGAGACCAAACTGATTTTGCCGGCACGCGGTGCTGGGTCGCCGCAGTTCGCTCGGGAGGCCGACCGAATCTACCTGGCTACGCCCGAAGGGCTCATTTCCGTCCGATATGACGGTACGGACCGTCGCACGCATATCCAGGTGAAAGGGAATGGCGGTGCGGGCGCGGAGGAGCCCGTGCCTGCCGATGATTTTCGGATCAGCCCGGATGGGCAGTGGGTGCTCGCCCATGTAATGAACCAGCTTTATCTCGTCGCTGTGCCAGTCGTGGGCGGAGACGTGCCTACGGTCAACGTCACCGGCCCTGCTGTTCCGGTGAAGAAAATCACGGACATCGGGGCCGACTACTTTGGCTGGGCGGATGACGGAAAAACGATTACCTGGGCCGTGGGCGCGAGTTTCTTCCGCAAGCCTTTCAGCGCCGTTTCGTTCGAGGAGCCGAAGAAGGAAGAAGAGGCAAAAGAAGGCGAAAAGTCAGGTTCAGCCTCGAAGGACGCTTCCAAGGAGCACGAAAAGAAACCAGAGAAATTCAGGGAGCAGGATACGAGCGTAGACGAGGTCGCTGTAGCAATGGAGGTGCCGCGCAAGACACCGAAGGGCGTCATTGTGCTGCGGGGCGCGACCGTGATTACTATGAAGGGTGATGCAGTCCTGCGAGATGCGGATATCGTTGTCGAGAACAACCGGATCCTGCGTGTGGGCGCACGAGGGAGTATCCCAGCCGGAGCCGCGGTATTTGATGTAAAAGGCAAGACCATCACGCCCGGTTTCGTCGACACGCATGCTCACTGGACTGAGATTCGGCGAGGCGTTCTCGACGTACAGAACTGGTCCTTCCTGGCAAACCTGGCTTATGGGGTTACGGCGGGACTCGACGTACAGACGTCGACGAACGACATGTTCGCCTACCAGGATCTGGTCGATACCGGCGACATCATTGGCCTGCGCGCTTTTTCGACTGGACCCGGAGTATTTTCCGACAACAATTTCCAGTCGAAGGAGGAAGTCAAGGGGGTCCTCACCAAGTACAAGAAATACTACGGCACGCACAATATCAAGAGCTATCTCGTGGGTGACCGCAAGCAGCGGCAGTTCATGGTGGAAGCGTCGAAAGAACTCGAAATGATGCCGACTACGGAGGGAGGGCTCGACTTGAAGCTGAACCTCACGCACGTTATCGACGGATTTCACGGAAATGAGCATACGCTGCCCATAACACCATTATATAAGGATGTAATTCAGATGTTTGTACAGTCCGGGATCAGCGAGACTCCGACCTTGATCGTCAACTATGGCGGTCCTTTCGGTGAGAACTACTGGTTTGAAAATAGCGAAGTACATGACAATCTAAAACTGAATCATTTCATGCCGCACACCATTATCGACCAGCGGACGAGGAGGCGTCCTTTCTGGTTCCGGAAAGACGAGTATGCCTTTCCGAAACTTGCCGCCCAGATGGCGAAACTCGAGCGTGCCGGTGGGTTAGTTGGTGTCGGCAGCCACGGTCAGATGCAGGGGATCGGCTACCATTGGGAGATGTGGATGCTGGCAAGCGGCGGCATGACGCCGTTGGAAGTGCTCAGATGCGCGACGGTAAACGGTTCGAAAATTATCGGTCGTTCACAGGATCTTGGCTCAATTGAGCCGGGCAAACTCGCAGACCTTATTGTCTTCGAAAAGAACCCTCTGGTGGACATTCACAACACTGATAGCATTCATTGGGTGATGAAGAATGGCGAACTTTTCGAGGGAGATACTCTGAATCAGATTTGGCCGGAAGAGAAGAAATTAGCGCCATTGTGGTTTTGGAGCTATGACAAACCCGAAGCCGGGGAGCCGCTCAGCTATGGCCAAACCCAGCAGCCGTGAGAGCCTGAGAGTTGATCGTCTTTGGTATCGCATCGCTGCGTGGCGCAAAACGCGCAGTGGATTATGGCGCCGGTTGGATAGGAAGCCCGAATTGGGAAAGGGCGTCTCGTATCACTTTCTCTTCGCCGACCGCAACAATGGACATTTTGGAAGCAGGAAAATACTTTCGAGACACAGACTCGATATTAGCTGCGGTGGTCGCGCCGATCTTGTGGCCATGGAGTCCGATTTCCGCAGGAGAAAGACCTTTGTTCCAGAGATCGGCGAGTTCCGCAGCTACAGCATCTTGCGATTGCAACTTGATGGCGTCTAATCCAACCAAGAAACGCTTCGCCTGCTGGAGCTCGCGATCAGTAACCGCGGTTGTAGCCATGCGGTTCATCTCGTAGGAAACCTCATTGAATGTCGCGCCAGTAACCGCGTTTCGGACATCGGCGCGGGTTTGCAGGACACCAGCTGCGCGGTAGATTTGCAGAAATGAGAACGGCGCATAGGTGTAGCCCTTGTCTTCCCGGATGTTCAACGTGAGACGAGAGCCAAAACTCCCGCCGTATATGGCATTCGCGACTTCAGCGGCTTCGTAGTCCGTGTCACCTCGCAAGGGACCAAACGCCCCGAACAAGAGCGTAGTCTGGACGGATTCCGGGCGGGGAACGAGGAAAATGGCGTGAGAGGGAAGGGTGGTGGGAGCCGTGGCTGGCGGAACTGGCGGCAAAGAAGGATTGCGCCATCCGCCGAACTGGTCCCGAACCTGCGCGAACATTTCCCCTGCCTGGAAATCGCCGACAATGACAAGTAACGCCTGATCGGGCCGGAAGCGGCTAGCGAACGCAGAGCGCAACTCCGAGGCCGTGGCGGCTTCGATCGACTGTTTCGTTGGCGTGACAAACGCGTACGGCGTGTCTCCGAAAAGAGTTTTTGCCATTGCGCGCGAGGCGAGGAAGGAAGGATCAGCCTCCTGCTGTTCGAGTTGCCCGGCGAGTTTGCGCTTTGCGAGTGCTACTTCGTTGTCCGGAAAGGCCGCGTTCTGCACGATATCGGCAAGGACCGCCAGCCCTTTTGGAGCTCTAGCGGAAAGCACGCTTGCGGAAACGCGGATGACGTCTCGGAAACCGGCCGCTGCGATGTCGCCGCCGGCGCCTTGCATTTCTTCCGCGATTTCACGCGCGCCGCGATGGTTCGTTCCCTGGGAAAGCGTGACCGCAAGAAGTTGGGCTAGGCCGGGCCGTTCTTTGGGATCGGCCGCGGTACCTCCAACGGCAGCGAGGATCAACGACACTTTCGGAAAACCCGAACGGGGCACCATCCAAACGGTCAGGCCGTTGTCGAGCTTCCGTTCTTGAACTGTCGGAGCCTGAACAGCCGTCTCAGGTCCATAAGGTGGCAGCTCGGCAGGCAGTGGCAGCTCTTTCTGAGCAGCTGCGGAAGAGGCCACGAACAGTGACAAAGCCAGAGCGAAAAGCTTCATCGAGATCCTCCCGCTGCGGATTTTTGTGATGTATTCGGAACGCGATTGATAACGGTTCGGTTTATCTTAACTAGATAGATAGAGACAAAATGTCGAACATCGTCCGAGGTGATTTTGGCAACCTCTTCCGGGATGGTGTAGGCGCGCTCGAATGTACCGTCAAACAGAGTGGCGTGCGACAGCACTTGAGCCCGGCTGATGGGTATCTCCAGCTGGCTATACCAATCGGAGCGCATCTTTGTGCGGATCCGATCTAGTTCAGCGGCGGAAGGTCCACTCTTGGCCAGCTCCGCAATCGCTGCATCGTAGGCAGCAAGGACTTGCTCCAGGGTCTTGGCTCCGGGATAAACGATAAAGGATGTGAGTAAGACCGGGCCGTTGTATTCGAAAGGGCTCGAACCCGTGAAATTCAGCCCTCCGTCAACCGAGAGTGCGACTTGCGCGTCTTTGACTAGCTTCTGGTAGAACCGGGAAGCCTGGCCGTTGTGAAGCAGTTCCCCGACGACGGCTCCGACCACTGCATCATGGGAGGCGCGTGGGGGCATGCGGTATCCAATGGCGAGGGCGGGAACTTTGGCCAACTTGTCAGTCTGCGCCAGGTATCGTTCACTGGTCTGTGAGCCCTCGGAGACGTCCGGGCGCGTGGGGGTCTTTTTGGAAGAAAGACTTGAGAAGTACTGTCCGATCTTATTCAGGACTTCTTCAGAGTGGAAGTCGCCGACGATGGCCAGGACCGCGTTGTTTGGAGCATAGTATTTGTCATAAAAGTGATGGACATCGTCAATGGTTGCGGCATCCAGATCCTTGAAGTTACCAAAACCGTCGTGGGTGTTGGGAAACCGATCGAAGGCTTTGTGAGGCAAATCGACAAAATAGAACAGCCCATAGGGCTGATTGAGGACGCTGACGCGAACTTCTTCTTCGACGACGCTGCGCTGATTATCAAGATTCTTCGTCGAGAAATCGAGCGTTTTCATACGGTCCGCCTCCAGCCAAAGCATGGCATCGAGTGCCGATACCGGAGCGCTTTCGTAGTACTGGGTGAAGTCACTGTCGGTTTGGGCGTTGTTGACTCCACCGCCGGATTCGACGACGCGATCGAAAACGCCCTTTGGTGAAACCGGGGTTCCTTCGAACATCATGTGTTCGAAGAGGTGGGCGAACCCACTGCGGCCCTCGGGTTCGAGGCGCGACCCGATGCCGTAGGAGATGCACATACCGAACGTCGGCGCGGAATGATCCTCGGAGATGACGACGGTTAAGCCGTTTGGCAATCTGCTTAGAGTCGTAGGTGGGCGCCACTCCTGGGCCCGCGCCATGGGAAGGGTCAGAACTGCGAGAAAAAAGAAGGCCCTACACGCAATGGTCATTGCTTCTCCTTGTTGCTCAGTCTGCGCTGCAAGATTCCGAACGGGCGACAATGCCAGTCGCGAGGATTTGCCCTAGCTACTCAACGCCGGGCCACTGAATCTTACAGTGACAAGACGCGAGCAGGTTATGAGTGGCGCATTGACTGGGATAATTACATCCCTATCGCTGATTGAATTGTAGTTTTTCGGGACGGAATAGCCTTAGCATTCCATCACCGGGTCTGGCGATCATCCCGCAACTCGTGGCCACTGTTGGGGCGTCTGGAGATCCCTAAGGGGAGGCCGCAGGATAAACAACTCGTCGGGCCGCCAGATAGACCAGCAATGCACTGATCCCCGGCACGATCAAAACGAACAATATTGCCCAAAAGATGTTTTGAGGGTTCACGCCGTACTTCCAGACCAAAGAGATCGCGGCTCCCAACACCATTCCCGCCATCAAGAGCTGAGCCACTGCCAGTATGAACGAAGCGTTGTTCCGATTAGACGGAGGAGGACTATGAGGAACTGAGGAAATCGTCACCGTTCCCATCGAGACTGGATGTGGGCTGGCCGATCGAGTACGAGCACTGTCGGTGCTCTTTGCCGGCGGCGGCGCCTGCCTGGGATTGTCGGTAGCTTCAAACTCTGCGACGAACACATAGCCTTGGTCCCTGATTTCTTCCATGTATCGACCTGGAGGGCTAGTATCGTCCAATGCTGACTGAAGATCCCGGGCCGTGCGGTCTACTGCCGCAACCCCCTTCACGAGGGGTTTATTTCGCCACAGCCTGCTAAGGATCTCCTCGTAGGTGACAATCTTGCAGGAACGTTCAATCAAGAGCGTGAGAAGCTTTGACGTGCTGGCGTTCAACCGCAGGCATTTCGAGTCCCGAATGAGTCGGCGAGCCATCGTATCAAATTGAATAGGGCCGAAATGAATGTACCGGGCGACTGCTGCGGTTGCTTTGTCATCCGAAGGTGTAGTCAGCGCTTCGCTCGTCCGCTCCGTATCGGTAGGCGGTTGTGATTCGGGTTGCTCTTCGTGGATGGCGATTGATCCCATGGCGCTCCAGGTCAAAACAGAATCGGAAAGACGTTCTCAGCAATAACCGTGCGGAAACCGTCGCCGCCGAGCGAGCACATGTTACTCCCAAGAGTCGTCGCTCAAACGCTCCTTGGGACAGCTGCACAAAAAAGACTGAGCAATGGTGCACTATTTGATGGGGGCTGGATGGCGGACATACCGCCGCGGACTTGGCAGGGCATCGCAGGCAGAATGCACAGGTCTGATTACGAAGATCTTCGAAGCCCGCGAGCAAACCTGATTGTTTCTTTTGATCGCTCCGAAAATCGAGAGATTTTCCGGGTCATCTCTATTGAAATCCATAGATCGAATCGAAATAGAAAGAGCGAAACGCATTAGTTTTCCTACGGTCGAGTTTTGCGCCTCACGTTTTGCATCACTCGTCGAAAGATGCGGTGCGATCGTCCCTACGCGCTCTGCGGAGCCGCACTCTGGTAGCACGAATGCACCTTGCCAGCAAAGCAAATCCTTTTGTGTGAGGGGCCGAATGTCGACGAAGAGTTTGTTTGGCGTGCGGTTGTTGTTTGCTTTGATTCTTGTTCCTACTCTGCTCTTGAGTTTCCGTACCGTTGCGCAAACACAGTTGGGAACGATCTACGGGCGGGTTTTCGATAAGTCGGGTGGCGTCGTTGCTGATGCTAAGCTCGCGCTCACAAATACTGCGACGCACGTCGCGAGCGAAGGCGCAACGGCACTGGATGGAAGCTATATTTTTGCGGGCCTTACGCCTGGGAGTTATGAACTAACCGCGGAGAAAAGCGGCTTTGCGAGCGTTCTCCAGATCATTACCGTGGAAGTGGCGCAGCGGCTTACGATTGACCTTCATTTCGAATTGAGCGGTCAGCAAACAGTAGTGGAAGTCTCCGCCAACACAACTATGATTAATACAACATCGGGCGAAGTCAGTAAGGAGATATCGTCAAGGGAATTGGAGACCCTTCCTCTGATCACGCGGAATCCGTACGCGCTTATCGGACTTGCCGCTGGCGCCGTCGATACTGCCGCCTCCAACGGCGACTTCTTTGGTCAAGGCTTCGCAGTCAACGGGCAGCGCACGCGTTCCATCAATTTCCTATTGGACGGAGCCGAAAACAATGAGACGTTTTCGACCGGCCCGGCTGTCGCGGTTCCCACGGACGCTGTCCAGGAGTTTCGGGTACAGACGAATAGTATGACTGCAGAGTTTGGCAGGAATGCAGTCATCACTAACGTGGTAGTTAAGGCAGGCACCGACTCCTTTCACGGTGCGGCGTCTGAGTTCTATCGCGGCGCCGGCCTGACCACGAACACGTTTCAAAACAAAGCCAATGGAATAACCTCGACGCCAAACTTCGTCCGCAACGATTTCACAGGATCCATCGGAGGTCCGATTCGTAAAGACAAGACTTTCTTTTTTGGCGCGCTCGAAGGCGTTCGGGTTCGCTCCTCCGGAGTCAGCTTCTGGTGGGTACCAACTCAAGACTTTCTAAGCCATTCCTCTCCCAAGATGGCTGCCTACCTTACGGCCGCTGGACCGTTGCCGGCGAGCAACCCAAACAACTGCATTTCGGCTATCAATTTTGCCGCTACTCAGAATGTAAGCCCGCTCAACGACGCAAACACTGGACAACCCATTCCGGGCGCCACCTCTCTCTTTTGCCAGGCCGCTACTTCCACACCGATAGATGCCGGTGGCGGGGTTGCAGGAGATACTTGGAACGCAATCACTAGAATCGATCATCGTTTGAGCGGCAACACAAATCTGATGGGCCGTTTCGCGTTCAGCGATGTGAAGAGCCCGGCAGGGGTCGGCTCGGATACTCCGTATGTGCAATTCCGAACGCCCTTGAGCTTGCGCAGTCAAAACTATTCCGCGACTCTGACTCATAGTTTCTCCCCTAGACTTTTCAATGAGTCGCGCCTGGCCTTTAGCAGAACCTTTCCAAACGCACCGCTCGGCAAGGGCGACGTGAACATTCCGTGTCTTCAATACCAAAATCTAACGAGCACTCCTGACGGAAATCCCCTTGTTTTTCCGGGCTATCTTCCGGCGGCGTGCGCGACCTTTTCACTTCCGAGCGGAGGGCCTCAAAATACGATCACCGGTTCCTCTGGATTTACTTTGTCTCGCGGTAAGAACACTTTCAAATGGGGGTTGTATGCGAGTCATCTTCGCGACAACCATACGTTTGGAGCCCTGCAGAACGCCGGCGGCAAGATCAGCAATCCACAAAATCTCCTGAATGGAATCATCGATACCAGTTTCACTCTGGCTTATGACCCCAGGGGGAGATTTCCCGGTGATACATACAATCCAACCGTAGATGGGCCATTTGTGGCTCCGATTTTCACTCGCCACTATCGGTACAACGAGACTGCACTTTACGGCGAAGACAGTTTGCGTGTTACGAGCCGGCTGACCATGGATCTGGGACTTCGCTGGGAATATTTTGGGGTTCTCCACAGCCCGGATGGTGAGAAATTCCTGGACGCCAATTTATTTCTTGATGCAATTGGGCAGTCGAAGGCGCAAAATTCGACTAAGACCATCTATGAACAGGTGCGTGACGCACGTTTCTCGAGAACAAACAATCTATATAATGCGAACTGGCACAATTTCTCACCCCGCGTTGGTCTCGCCTGGGATATGTTTGGAAATGGAAGAACGGTTTTTCGCGGCGGTTACGGAATTTTCTATGACAAAAATTTCGGAAACGCGCTCTTCAACGCCATCCAGAACTTTCCGAACTACGCCGTCGCCTCGCTGTCCGCCCCTTTTCCGAACGGAACTTCGTCTGGTGCGGTCGACCCAAATCAGTATGTAGTCTTGCAAAACCTATTTGGCCCGGGCGCCGTTACCCTTACCGGTTCGGCTCGTATGCTGAACCGCGACATGGTTACCGCTTACAGCCAGCAATGGGACGCGGTTTTGGAGCACAATCTTTTTGGAAAAGGGCTCATAGCCTCATTCACTTATGTCGGAACTAAAGGCGACAAGCTATACAGCCTCAACAACCTCAACATGCGGGGCAGTTGTATTCTTGCACCGGTCGGTTCCGAACCCTGCAATCCCGGCGGTGGCAACTCTAGCCGATTGAATCAATCCGGTATCACCGGCATGAATCGAAGGGCGAATGAGGGATTTTCACGCTACCACGGGTTTAGCGGCGAGCTGAAGACCCGTAGCTACCATGGTTTCGTCGTAGATAGTGCCTACACCTACGCGCATTCGATGGACAATTCGAGTTCCTTCTTTGCCGATTCCGCTTTCGATGGCGACTTGGGTGAATTCGGCTTTCGCCAGCCATTCCAGCCTTCACTGGATTACGGAGATTCCAGCAATGACATAAAGCACAAATACTCGTTGAGCTTTATCTGGGAAATTCCTCTCGGGCAGAAGGACCTTGGCTGGTCCAGCCAACTATTAGGGGGCTGGAGTGTAAGCGGAATATTTGTTGCGCAAACCGGTGGAGCCTTCTCTGTATATAACCTTTCACCGGATAGCCAATGTGCCAGGAGCACCACCAACTTCTGCTATCCGGTTCAAGTCGGTGCGATCCCCCGGATGCAAGACACGTCTACGGGAGCTCCAAATACTTTTACACTGTACGACCTCACGGGTGTATTTCAATCGCAAGGCGCCTTCTGCGCCGGAGACTTGGCTTGTACCGCCAATTTGGATCTGCTGAACCCTGGCAAACTGGAAAAGCGCAATCTTTTTCGACTGCCGGGATATTGGAACGGCGATGCGGCAGTTTCGAAGAAGTTTCGTCTGCCAAGCGAAAGAATGCGTTTAGAGCTTCGGGTTGAGGGCTTCAATTTCTTCAATCACTCAAACCTTTACGCGAATATCCAAACCAACTTCATTGAAAACGGCCAAGTGACTGCAAATCGCGGAGTGCACCCTGGGATCGGTGCAAACGGCATCGCCGCCGACCGGCGTGCGATCCAACTGGGTGCGAAGCTGACCTTCTAATTGCGCAATTCTACGGTTGACGAGGGTAGGCCCCTCGAACCGACTTGCAGGAGTAGGACTCCAATCATTCAGGACCTAGTTCTCCACCTGGAAAGGCAGCTTGTGCGCGTAGTGATGCGGGCGGCGGCTTCTGTCCGTCAGCCCTTGCAGGCCGCATTCCCGGTAGCGATCGAAGATCTTGTAGCCGGTTTTTGCGGGGGATGCCAAACTCCCTGCAGAGCTATTGTTTTGAATTCAGCTCCCTACTGCATCAGCGATAGCCGCGTCTCATTCAGGTCGAGCTCGTGTTCGACCTTTCGCAAGACCTCATCGTTGATGCGTCCTTCATTCCTTAATTTTATGGCCGTCTGCCGCTCCGCCCGGAGCATCTCGCGCGTAAGCGCTATGTGACGGGCATACACTGCGGGATTCGCTGCAACCTCCTCCTTGTCGTCGCCCCTCAATTTCGCAAGGCGATGCCGGTAATGTTGCGCCAGGTCCTCGTAGATGCTTCGAAACTCGGCTCCATCTTGTGTCCGCGCTTCCTCGAGATGTGCCAGTGCTGCTTCGACCATCGCGCTTCGCGCCTCTTTTTCTTCTGATTTGTGGCCTCCGGCACCCACCAGCCCGAGCGCCCGGATCAACGGAGGCAGCGTCAATCCCTGCAGAACCAGCGTTACCAGGATCACGCTGAACGTCAGAAATATGATCAGGTTGCGCTGCGGAAACGCGCTTCCGTCCGCGAGCACTTCCGGAAGAGAAATCGCGGCCGCCAGCGCTACCACTCCGCGCATCCCCGTCCAGCCCACCACGAAAGTCTGCCGCACCGACGGCCTTTTCACGGTTTGATGTAGCAGCCGCGTTCGAATTATGCTGGCGATGTATGCGCCCGGAAACATCCAAATCATGCGCAGCACGATCACGATCCCGCTGAAGAGAGCTCCATAGAGCAGAAGTTGCCGGAAGCTGTATTCACGGAGTCCCGCAAGCACGAACGGCAATTGCAGCCCGATCAACACAAACACTAGTCCGTTCAACACGAATGTCAGTGCATCCCACACCGCCCAGGCCTGTATGCGCACGTTCGCGGAGAAAAAATGAGAACTCTTGTGGCTCAAGAACAGTCCGCAGGCCACCACGGCGAGCACTCCCGAAGAACGAATCGCCTCCGCCGCCAGGTAGGCTACGTAGGGAACCAGAATGGTCAGCGTTATCTCGATGGGACCGTCGTCGATGTGTTTATGGATTCGCTCCACGATTACGCCGACAATCAGTCCGAGCACAAGCCCCGCCAGCGTGAGATAGACCAGCCGCAAGAAGCCCGCGCCCACGGTCGGCGTCTGCTCGCTTACCACCATCGCTACTCCAAATTCCAACGCGAGCAATCCTGTGGCGTCGTTCACAAGGCTCTCGCCCTCGAGGATGTCCACAATGCGCTGTGGCAACCCGACACGCTTCGCTATTGACGTTGCGGCGATCGCATCCGTGGTTGCTACCACCGCGCCAAGGACGAAACCCAGCCGCCAATCGAATCCCGCAAAAACCAGGCGCGCGGTCTCCGCAACCCCTAGCACCGTGAAGCCCACCAGCCCGAAGGCGAGCATGAGAATGCTTACCAGATTGAACTTGAAATCCCGCCAAGACGTCAGCCACGCGGCCGAGTACAGTAGCGGCGGCAGCACGATCAGAAAAATCACATCCGGGTTCAATGAGATTTTTGGTATTCCCGGCACGAAGCTCAGCAGGAGGCCGGCGATTACCAGTACGATGGGATAGGGCGTTTGCAGCTTCCGCGCCAGCGCTGCAAAAGCCACCACCAGCACCAGCAACAGAAGCAGGACAAGTTCGATCGCGTGAATCCCGCCGCTTTGCATTATCTCCCCTTGGTACCTCTGCCATCCATCGCTCAAAACATACCGCAGACCATCACTGGCCGTCTAATTGACCTGCGCTCAGTCCAAGCGTGCAGCGGAAAAGACACTCTGAAGGCAGACATCGTTCCGTGCATCTGCTATTTTTGCATCGGTACATTAGGCTGCCCGGAAAAATGGGAATGGCCATCGCAATTTCGCCCCGCATCCTATTGAAACGAATCTTGATCGGCACCCTCGCGGCGCTGGCACTTACTTATTGCGGGGACTACTTCTTTCTTCACTTGCGCATGCTTCACCCAAAACCTGCCGATCCTTTCGAAACCCTGAAGGCGCTTCGTGTCCTCGCCATCCCGGAAAAGAATGGCAAGACGGAGTATGAAGTGGACAGCCAGAATCCGGAGCAGACCGTAACCTGCGTCCACTCGCTCTTCCCCCACTCCAGCTATTCGCCCTGCTGGTACGTCAAGCCGAGGATCAACCAGCCGATCCCCATGTGATCGTTCCGCTTGCCGCTATTCCCGTCGAATGATTGGGTTGTTGAACCTTAATTACTTTTTTGGGGAAACTTTGGAGGGATGTCCGCGTAACCGGGCGCAGCCTCTTTGAGATTCACGCTTATTTGAGTGCCGGCATCTCCGATGGACCAGCGAATTCCGCCAGCCAGCAAATTCAAGAAAAACTCATTCTTCCAGTTTTCCGGCCGGTCGCCCATCGCCGTATAGAAAACGCGGCCCTTCCCGTGCATCCTGCTCCACGTTACCGGATACGGCGCGCGCTGGTAGCATTCTCCCTTCATGCCTTGCGTATCCAAAGTCAGGACGACGTGAAGATCGGGCATGAAATCTTTCAGGGAGTACCACTCTTCGTTGAAGCTGAGGGGTGACGTAACGCCTTCGAGCCCCGGAAACTTCGGATCGTTCACGATCAGATTCGCGTCCTGCAGCCGCGGCTCACGTCCGTGAACTATGAATTCGGCTCCAAGCATCTTTAGATATGGATCTTGCTGCTCCCCGTGCGCAATGTAGCGATTCGAAAGGTCCGGCGGGTCGGGCTGCGTATGAAATGTGTCGCTGGCCGCATGGACACCGACAAATCCCATTCCGTTCTTCACCGCGTCCAGCAGCGCCTGCTTGCCTTTCGGCGACATCGGTGGCTTGCCGTCCGTCCCTAAAGTCGTGAGATCACCGGTGGTGAAAAACACCATGGCAGCGTAGGAGTGAAATTCTTTCGATTCAAAAATGCGCCCATCCTTCGTTACGCCGACTTTGAATCCGTGCTTGTTCCCAAGTTCGGTCACGGTGTCATCCATGATGCTCGGCTTGCCATCGACTCGCTTCACCACGGTATGTTCGAATCCCGACGATTTTGTGAAAACGAGTACCGGCTTATTCGACGCCCCGATCAACCGGTTTGAGAACGCGAGCCCCGCGCCAGTCAGTGTCGCGGCGCGGAGAAAGTCCCTGCGATTCGAAAGCGAATTCATGCCATTCCCCTCAATGATGTCCTTCGGGATGCTCGCAACCAGGAAAACTTGCAAACACCCGGTCCGGCGTCCATCCTAACTCCCTCATTCCCATTTCCGACGAATAATATGCCCCGCTGATCCACCCCTTCAAGTTTTCAAAGTCCTGGAGTAGGCGGAGACTTTCTTTTCCAGCGCCGTCGGTTGACGCACCTTTTGGGGCGCCTTTCGAAACATCCGCCAAGATCATATTTTTCCGCCCTGGTTCGAGGGAAGGGAATCCGCTCCCAAATCGCCTCTGCGATTCCGCTTCAAACGTCGCAAGGGAATCCAGGAAATCTTTTTTATGCTCAGCCGCATCCACGCTCAGAAGCAGATCAATGAACCGATTCGCCTGCGCCTTCGTCGAACCCGGCACGATGCATTCTGCTATTGCTATCAAACTCTCATTCTGTTCCGCGCTCAGGAAAGCAGGTTTCCAATCCGCAGCTCCCAATTTCTCCGCTTCGTCGAGCACGACATCATTTCTCAATAATTCATGAATCGGGTGCGACTCCGCCGCCAGCGGCCAGGCCGCCCCTGCTCCCGCTCCCGCAAGCAGCCGCGCCACCATCTCCCGCCGTGTCAGCCGTGCCCGCGCTCCGCCCGCTTCATTGATTACCGCCAATGTGCCCGGTGTTCCCACCGTAAACTCTCCTCTCATTTCGCGCCGATGGTATCACTCGCGAACAATCGTTCACAAGAACAACACAAATCCTTTTCTCTTCCTCGATTGACCCGCGTTCGCGCAGTTGCTAGCATTCGCCTCGGATTTTCATACTATGCCCCAAGACAAAAACCATTCTTTCGATGTCATCGTTGTCGGTTCCGGAGCGTCCGGCGGCTGGGCTTGCAAACGATTCGCAGAAGCAGGCCTCAAGGTGGCGCTCCTCGAAGCCGGCCGCCCTCAGTCCGATAAGAATTTCACCGAGCACAAGCCTGAATTCGAACTCAAGTATCGCAACAAGGCTCCGGAACTCATCCGCAAGACTCGCCCCATCCAGATGAAATTCGGCGTCTGCAACGAATACACCTACGATTGGTTCGTCAACGATCACGAAGAGCCCTACACCACGCCTGCCGACAAGCCCTTCAATTGGATGGGCCGCGTCCGCATGACCGGTGGGCGCACCAATGTCTGGGGCCGCGTCAGCCTCCGCTTCAGCGATTGGGATTTCAAGTCCGCCTCACTTGACGGTCACGGCGAAAACTGGCCGCTCAGTTACCAAGACATCGAGCCCTACTACGACCTCGTCGAAAAATATGTCGGCATCACCGGTAGCGCCGAAGGCCTCGAGCACCTTCCCGACGGCCAGTTTCAGCCGCCGGTTCCGCTCACCTGTCAGGAAGCTCTCTTTCGCAATCGAGTCAAGGAAAAGCTTGGCCGTACGATCATGCCCGCTTCGT
>Ga0207093_1041_pt1 | contig 23051 bp, 21 predicted proteins | sample Alteio_BWMinHeat_89_FD_153519 | JGI IMG/M metagenome (GOLD analysis project Ga0207093, IMG submission 153519) | Enriched cells from forest soil in Barre Woods Harvard Forest LTER site, Petersham, Massachusetts, United States -... | ecosystem: Environmental > Terrestrial > Soil > Temperate forest >... | reverse complement strand
CGCTTTAAGCGGGGATCTCTTGCTTAAGTAGGAGATCACGCGCGTAGTTCGGGATGACGCACCCGCTGCCGCACGACTTCAAATAAAAAAACACCCGTCGCAACAGACACGTTTAAGCTACTCACAGAACCTAACATAGGAATATGAAACAAAGCATCGCAATGTTCACGCGTTAGACGTCTTAAACCCGTACCTTCAGCGCCTAAAACAATCGCCGTCGCAGATTTAAAATTACCTTGATAAAGTGTATTTTCAGCTTCACCCGCAGCACCGTAAATCCAAATGTTTTTTTCTTTTAATAATTCTATCGTTCTCACTAAGTTGGTGACTTGAATTAATGGTAAAGTTTCCGCAGCACCACTGGCGACTTTGGAAACGGTTGGCGTAATACTCGCGGATTTATCGCGTGGCGTAATCACTGCATGCACGCCTGCCGCATCGGCTGTGCGTAAACAAGCACCTAAATTATGTGGATCTTGCACACCGTCTAGCAATAATAGTAATGGCGGTTCTGTTAATTCTTCGATTAATTGTTCTAAATCTTGTTCGTTAGCATTTTTCAAAGGCGCGCATTCAACGACGATACCTTGGTGCACACCGTTTTGCGTCATTTGATCTAAGGCTTGCCTAGGTTTTACATACGTTTTAATAGAAAAAGATTTTGCGAGTTCTAAAATAGCTTGGATTCTTTTGTCTTCTCTGTCTTGAAGAAAATACAATGCGGTGATGCGTTTTGGATTTTTCTTAAGAAGCGCTTCAACCGTATGTAGACCGAAAATAACAGTAGAATGCATTACTTTAAAATCCTCTTTTGGATTTCTTTTTTGGCTTCTTAGATTTAACCTCTCCCTCATCCTCCGCAAGCACAAAATCAATTTTGCGTTCATCCAGATCCACACGCGCCACACGTACTTTTACTACATCACCTAATCGAAATCGTCGACCACTTCTTTCACCAATCAAAGCTTGGCGCGTTGCATCAAATTGATAATAATCATTAGGCAACAAACTAATATGCACCAAACCTTCCACATAAATATCGGTGAGCTCTACAAAAAATCCAAAACCCGTCACACCCGAAATCACACCCGGAAATTCCTCACCCACTTTATTCATCATGAATTCACACTTCAACCAATCAATGGCTTCACGTGTCGCTTCATCGGCACGACGTTCTGTCATCGAGCAATGCTCGCCTATTCTTTCCAAATGACCATTATCATCTGGTTTAATCTTTTGTCGTAAAATACTGCGTATACCGCGATGGACCAATAAATCCGGATAACGCCGAATGGGTGATGTAAAATGCGTGTAGGTATCATACGCTAAACCAAAATGTCCACGGCTTTTATCACTGTAAATTGCTTGACTCAAAGAACGCAATAACACCGTTTGAATCACATGAAAGTCAGGACGATTTGCAATAGTTTTTAATAATGCAGAATAATCACTCGGTGTTGGAATATCACGACCTGGCATATTTAAACCTAATTCGGCTAAAAATTTTCTGAGATCCAATAATTTTTCAGCAGAAGGGCCTTCATGCACACGGTATAATGCAGGACATTCATTTTTTAATAAATAATGTGCGGCACAAATATTGGCGCACAACATACATTCTTCAATTAATTTATGCGCGTCGTTGCGCTCTGCGGGAACAATTTTTTCAATCTTACGGCCTTTACCATAAATAATTTTTGTTTCTGGTAAATTAAAATCAATCGTGCCACGTTGTTCGCGCGCTACTAATAAAATTTTATAAAGAGAAAATAATTCTTGCAAATGCGGCATTAATTCTTTGTTTTGATCTGCTAATTGTTTGTCTCCTGTCACAACCATAGCAAATACTTTATTATAAGTTAAACGTGCATGCGAACGAATCACCGCTTCATGAAATTCATAGTCAGTAATTTTCCCTGCTTTATCAATCGTCATTTTAGCAACCATCGTTAGACGATTGACAAAAGGTTTTAATGAACATAACTCATTGGATAATTGTTCAGGCAACATAGGAATAACACGACCGGGAAAATACACGGAATTTCCACGTTTAAAGGCCTCCTCATCCAAACCTGATCCAGGTTTGACATAGTGGCTGACATCTGCAATTGCAACATATAATATCCAACCACCGTTTTTCTGCGGCTCGCAATAAACCGCATCATCAAAATCTTTTGCATCTTCGCCATCGATAGTGACAAAAGGTAATGCGCGTAAATCTAAACGATTTTGCACTGCATCATCTAAAACGTGGGGAGAAAATTTTTCAGCTTCGTGAATAACTGTTTCTGGCCATTCATAAGGTAAATCATGATTACGAATGGCAACAGCAACTTCCATTCCAGGCGCCATATGATCACCTAAAATTTCAACCACTTTACCTATGGCACGCATATGCAATGTAGGTTGCTCTGTGATTTCTACTACAACCATTTGACCATTGGTTGCATGCAAAGTTGCATCAGGGGGAATTACAATTTCTTGAGCAATACGTTGATTAGACGGTTGCACTTGAAACACGCCCGATTCTGCGAGTAAACGTCCTACTAATTGTTTAGTATTATGCTCAAGCACTTCGACAATCACAGCTTCTGCACGACCACGATAATCTTCGCCTATAACACGCGCAAGTACTTTGTCATCGTGAAATACTCTGCGCATTTGTTTAGGGCCGATAAAAATATCATCGCCACCCGTCTCAGGCACTAAAAATCCGTAACCATCTTTATGCCCAATAATGCGGCCCGTAATCAATTCCATTTTATCGATCAACCCGAAAGCACCGCGACGATTTTGCAATAACTGACCATCCCGCACCATGGCTAAAAGACGTCGGCGTAAGGCTTCTTTTTCGTCACCCCCATGCAAGTCCAATTCAGTCACTAATTGTTTATAATTAGCAGGTTTCCCACGTTCGGCTAAGTGCTCTAAAATGAATTCGCGGCTAGGGATAGGATTTTCGTATTTTTGTTCTTCCCGTTCTTTGTATTTGTCTTTTTTAAGACGTTTTTCCATGGATCATTCACCAGTGTTTTTATTAAAGAAGCAGTGTATCATAAATAAGTGCTTACCACACAGCAAAGCGGTAGTGTTTGCGAATGGTTTGATCTTTTGTAATTAACCGAGCAGCATTCACCATTGCTTGTGCAACAATCAAACGATCAAAAGGATCACGTGTCCAGCTCAAAGAATGAGCTTTTTTAACAATATCCTCAAAACCTAACTCACAAATATCCAAACCGATACGCGATTGTAGATCATGAATAATCGCTTCAGCGGAATACTGAATACGCTTGGTCTCATGTAAATAAGTTAACTCCAGTTGAGCCATTGGTGAAATCATCAACGCATTTTTATCCATCAGTTGCCGCGCATGTTCGCTAAATTTTTCCACAAAACCCGAATACAACCAAACAAGCACATGTGTATCTAAATAAATCATAGATCTTCATTCCACTCCTCGGACCAATCCATATGCACGATATCCTCCGGATCACCGATAATGCAATCTGGACGCCTAATTAAATTACTCAGTTTATTTTTCTTTTTTTCAGCAATTAACTTCACTTTTACTCCTTTACGTTCTATTTCCACGGGCACTCCTGTTGCAATCACTTGATCCACAATTTTATAGAGGTTGGTGCGTAACTCTGTGACGGTGATTGACATGGCGACACCTGCTTGACGTACGTTATATGTATATTATACGTACGTACTTGATCATTTGCAAGTGTTTTTATTTTCAGGTAAAGTCGTGACAACCTGTCTTAGGAGCACGGAGCATGAGAAAACTGATTATTGGGACTATTTGTCTAAGTGTGTTGCTTGTGTCCTGCGCCTCCCACAATAAAAATCAAAACGATACGCAAAAAGCATTCTGCAAAGAAATTAACCGACGGATGATTTTCTTCAATGGTACGACTTCAAATTCCTCTGTGGCGCAACAACAGAGAGCAGAGATGGATAATTTGACACAAGATTATAGGAATGAAGATTGCGGGTAAATTGATAAATCCCCCTTTTTCAAGACTTTGTTGCATAAATAAATTATTTATGCTGTGCAATGTTCCCAGGCCGTAGGCCTGAGAATGTTGTAACTATTCAAATAATTTATTTATGCAACAATCACTCTTTGAGAATTTTTAAATTCGCTTTTGTAACGCCGCCCAAAAAGCCGCCCATGGCTGATCTTCTACCAACCAATAGGTTCCCTTACGTAGCGATTTCACCGCCATATTCTGCGGAACACAAACAGACAGCATTTCTGCACAATCCAATGCATCTGCTTTGCCAGGTTGGATAGCCACACAACTGATAGAGAAACTTTTTCGATCCAAAACAATTGCCGACCAATTACCTGAACGCAAATAAGAAGCCCAACCAGCGCTAGCGGAAGGATGTGCCACAGGATGATCTATCCATAAGCTGCGCGCGGAAGTATTTTTCACAAAATAAATCTTCGCAGTTGCTAGATTATCATTCGACAAAAGCAAAATCTTATTCTGCACGACCATTTTAATAGGCGTACAAGAGAAAGGTGCGGCCCACACATTTTGACAAATCAGTAGTAAAACCAAAAATAACAATCTCATTAAACAGCCACCTCACCTTTAATATGCGGATGCGCTTGATAATTTACAATTACGAAATCATCAAACGTATAATCAAATATCGATGCTGCTTTTTTTAACTGTAATTGCGGCAGCGTAAACGGCGTACGCGTTAATTGTAAATCCACTTGTTCTAAATGGTTCAAATAAATATGACAATCACCACCTGTCCAGATAAACTCGCCCACCTCTAAATCACATTGTTGCGCTATCATATGCGTTAACAAAGCATAAGAAGCAATATTAAACGGTACTCCTAAGAAACTATCCGCAGAACGCATATATAATTGACAAGATAATTTATTATTCGCCACATAAAATTGAAATAATAAATGACAAGGCGGCAATGCCATCTTCGCAATATCGCCCACATTCCAAGCACTGACCATTAAACGACGAGAATCTGGATTTTTTTTAATTTGTGTTATCACTTCACTAATTTGATCAATCGTATGACCATCACGCGTTTCCCAAGCACGCCATTGTTTGCCATAAACAGGCCCTAAATTTCCGTGATCATCCGCCCATTCATCCCAAATCGTAACTTTATTATCATGCAAATATTTTATATTCGTATCACCTCGTAAAAACCATAATAGTTCGTGAATAATACTACGCAACGATAATTTTTTAGTCGTTAACAAAGGAAATCCCTGGCTCAAATCAAAACGCATTTGATAAGCAAACACACTTAGCGTACCCGTGCCAGTACGATCTGCTTTTTGCACACCGTGCTCACGAATATATCGCAGAAAATCTAAATATTGTTGCATGTTTTTGCCCCTCTACTATAAGCCCAAACCATCATAATAATACCTGCAACAATCATTGGTAGTGATAATAATTGCCCCTTAGTCATCCAACCCAATGCCACATAACCAATTTGCACATCCGGTTCTCTAAAAAATTCTACGCTGAATCGAGCAATTCCATATCCGATTAAAAACAATCCCGATACTGCTAACCGCGGTTTGGGCCGCATGGAAAAAATCCATAACACAATAAACAAACAAATCCCTTCCAAAAAAAACTCATACAACTGCGAAGGATGTCTAGGCATATCACCCGCTTTAGGAAAAACCATTGCCCAAGGCACATCACTCACACGCCCCCACAATTCGCCATTAATAAAATTTCCAATTCTTCCTAAAGCAAGACCCAAAGGCACTGCTGGCACCAGAAAATCTAACACATCCCCCAATGGTTTTTTCATTCTGCGTACACAAATCCACAAAGCCAGCAATACTCCTAACAAGCCGCCATGAAATGACATACCCCCTTGTCGAATTTGAAATAAACGCATAGGATCAGCAATAAAATTATGCCAATCATAAAATAATATATAACCTAAACGACCACCAATAATCACACCCAGTGCTGCAAAAAATAAAATATCTCCCAATTGTTCCGTCGTAAAATTCCAAAAACTCGAATGCCGTAAACGCCAATTCAATACAAACCAACCCGCTAAAAATCCAGCAAGATACATTAAGCCATACCAATACACTGCTAAACTACCAATATGAAATGCTACAGGATTCACATCTGGAAAAAGTATCATGTCTTATACCGCCATCATGTCTATTGCTATCACCAGTAAAAAAACCCCAAATAACCGTCTCAATAATCGCACCGGCAATTTATGTGCTAACAGAGCACCTAAAGGCGCTAAAAACACACTTGCCGCCGCCACTCCAAAAAAAGCCGGCCAATAAATATACCCCGTACTCCATGGAATATGTGTTTTTGCTAACAATCCTATCACCATAAAACTCAACGACGCCACTAAACCTATGCTTAAACCACATGCAATTGAAGTCCCTGTTGCCTCCAACATACGCAAACCGCAGTGCAAAAAATAAGGCACCATGATTATACCACCCCCTACGCCCAATATGCTGGCTAAAATACCCATCAGCACAGAAACAATCGTCATACTACGTTTAGAAGGAAGGCTGCCAGAAGATTCTATTTGTTTGGCCTGCATTATCAAACGCATCCCCATGATAATTAAAAACACCGAAAAAATCTCGCGCAATCCATTCGACGGCAACAAATGTGCAACAACAGCACCCAAAGTCGCACCTATACATAAACCCGGTAACATGTTTATCACAACATCCCAACGTACTGCTTGGTGTTTATGGTGAGCATACATCGCAGAAAGCGAAGTAATCACTAAAACAGCTAACGATGTCCCAACCGCCATATGCATGATTGATTCATGCGGCACCAATCCGTGATATAAAAAAATTGCAGATAACGCAGGTATCACTATGATACCACCGCCAATGCCAAACAGTCCCGACATGAGTCCTGCGAATATCCCTATGATTAAGTACACACTAAACACAACAATCTCCCCATACTTTTGAGTGAGCGTGTCATCCCGAGCGCAGCGAGGGATCTCCCACTAAGCAGGAGATCCTTCACCGCAAAAAACGCGGCTCAGGATGACACGCATTATCTCTTCCCCACTCTGATTATATGTTCCAACCCCAGTTTTTTAAGTGCCAACTCCATATGACACCGAATCGTCACCGCACTTTCCATCATCAATACTTCTTGTAATAATGTTTTCGCAATATCCATCGTTAACTTCCGCACAACGCATTTCGTACGCATCAAAGTCGATGCATTCATACTCAACGAATCAAATCCCATCGCAATCAACAAAGGTACAGCCGACGGATCACCCGCAATTTCACCACAAATACTCACCGGTTTATTTTCCTGGTGCGCACTTTCCACCACTTGTAACAATGCACGCAACACAGCAGGATGCAATGCATCATATAAATTAGCCACACGCGCATTATTCCTATCGACTGCTAAAATATATTGCGTTAAATCATTACTCCCTACAGATAAAAAATCCACACGTTTTGCAATTGCACCGGCCGCTGAAACAGCAGAAGGCACTTCAATCATCACGCCTATGGCTGGAATTTTAATATTCACATCTTCTGTCATCACTTCTTGACATGCTTTTTTGAAAAGACGCAGCGCTTCATCCACTTCGCTGACATCCGTCACCATAGGCAACATAATCCGTAAATTATGATATTTTTCACTCGCACGTAACATCGCACGTAATTGCACTAAAAAAATTTCAGGATGATCTAACGAAATACGCAAACCACGCCAACCAAGAAATGGATTCTCTTCCAACACAGGAAAATAAGAAAGTACTTTATCACCGCCTACATCCAAAGTGCGCATAGTCACTGGCCGCGGTGCAAATGAAGCTAATAATTGCCGATAAATAACGCGCTGTTCTTCGCCCGAGGGAAAACGATCACGCATCAAAAAAGGAGTTTCTGTGCGATACAAGCCTACACCTTCCGCACCTGCCGCTAATGCTAAACCTACATCGGCACCTAATCCTGTATTCACTAATAGAGTAACGTGTTTACCATCTGCAGTATCTGCTGGTTGATCACGCAATACTTCTAATGATTCATTAAGTTCACGCTCTTCTGTTAACAATCTTTCAAATTTTTTGCGTAACTTGGGCATAGGTGAAACATAAATTTGTCCGTAATAACCATCGATAATCATTTCTTTTGCATTCAATTCATGTACCGAAAGATTCTCAACACCCATGATGGTCGGAACACCCATCGCTCTTGCCAAAATAGCAACATGTGAATTGCGTGATCCTTTTACAGAAACCATACCAACAAGACATCCTTCCGGCACTTCTGCTAAATCCACTGCAGTGAGTGCTTCGCCGACTAAGATAGTTTTTTCTGGATAATTCGGCAAATGCCGCGGGTTATTTTGCAAATAAGATAAAATACGCAAACCTAAATCTTTAATATCAATCGCACGCTCGCGCAAATAAATATTATCTGAATTTTCTAAGCGATTCACATGAGATTGAATCACGACTCGTAATGCACCAGGCGCCCAGTTGCCTTTACGAATCAAATGAATCATTTCCGCACCTAAATCTGCGCTATCTAACATACGTTGATAAACATCAAACAATGAACGTTCTTCAACGGGCAAATTAGGCGAGATGCGTTCTGCTAATAAACGCACATCTTTACGACTCGCAGCAAATGCAATTTCTAACAAATGAATTTCTGCATCAATATCTTCAATTTTACGATCAGGAACCGCATCTAATTCTAATAATGGATAAATCGCAACACCCGTACCTATGCCAATGCCTGGCGCACCGGGTATGCCTGCATATCTTGCTTCTTCAGTATAGGAATGTTGATTCTCTAGTAACACAGCCATTTTGCCAGAGGCATCCGCTGATGCAATCACTGGTGCTAATTGCACTGCTAAAGTGACAAGAAATGCTTCAGTCGATTCATCAAAACAATTCGCAGTTCGCTGCTGCACAATCAACACGCCAAAAACACGACGATGATAAATAATAGGAACACCTAAGAAAGCCTTATAATTTTCTTCTTGCAACAAAGGAATAGATAAAAACTGCGGATGCTGGTTAGCATTCTCTAAATTAACAGGTTCTTCACGTTCTCCAACCCAGCCAATCAATCCTTGATGCACTGGCACACTCACTTTCATAATGGCATCGGGATTTAAACCCTGCGCTGCCACTAATCGATATTCACCGCGCTGTTTATCTAATAAATAAAGAGAACACGCATCGGTTTGCAATAAATCTACAACATGCTGCACCATCAATTGCAAAGCCTCTTTGAAATCAGGCTGCGCTAGCATTGTTTGAATAATTTGTCGCAAAGCTTTTAACATTTTTTTCCCTTGGCTAAAACAATTCGTGCAAATTCTTTAAGCGCCATCGTATAAACACGACGTTTAAAAGCAACGACTTCATTCAACGGATGCCAATATGATACCCATTCCCAAGCATCAAATTCAGGGCTATCCGTGGCTGTTAAATCAAAAACTGCTTCTTGATTGATAAGTTTTAATAAAAACCATTTCTGTTTCTGGCCTATGCACAAAGGATGAGAATAATGCCGAACCAAACGCTGAGGCAATCGATAACGCAACCAGCGACGGGTACATGCCAAAACTTTGACATCATCCGCTTGCAAGCCCACTTCTTCCTTCAATTCTCTAAACATGGCCACTTCCGGAGTCTCTGACTCTTGGATACCCCCCTGCGGAAACTGCCAGGCGATTTTCCCTACACGTTTGGCGAAAAAAACCTGTCTTTTATTATTCACCAAAATAATACCTACGCCATGTCTATAACCGTCTTTGTCTATCACGTTATTTTACTCGCATGAATGTATGATCCATCATAAACTAAAGCCCTGCGCTTTGCATTATCCCTGCTGCATCTCAGGGGTGATCAGGAGGACACTTAGGGTTTACATTAGGTTGACGTTTAAACAACGATATCGCAGAATACCCTGCTCAGTTCAAGATTCATCACTGAATTGGCGATTAATGAAGGATTATTAATGGCGAGTTTTAAGGAAGTAACATGGGTATGACGCAATTTGTTCCACTGGAACAACCTGGCAACAAAGTACAAGAGTTTATCAAACGTTTAGCTGCCACCTCTGACGCTATGCAGAATGCGGTCTCTAAGATCTCCGAGTTACGCAAAAGAAACGCTGAACTGGAAAAGCTGCTGCAAGAAGAACGGGCTGCAAAACGCGAACTGGCTGCAGAACTTGCCGGCAATAAAGTAGCCGTAGCAGAATTAAAACGCCGCTTAGATGAGCTGGAACACCGCAACGAACCACGCGAACTAGACTCTGTTCGACACGCCAAATCGGTCGCATTCTGGCAAAGACAACCGGCGGAAACAACACACGAAGTTTCACGCCCCAATGCAATTCACCATAACCGGCGTAGACAACCTGTCTAACACCAATAGTCCCCTCTCCCGCCGCCTGCAATCATGAAATAAAATGAACTTCACAGCGGGAGAGGGAAAGTTAATCTAATTGTGTCGATACTAGCCTCGCAGAAACGAGGGAAAATCTCTGCACAACAACATGGTTGATGATAGGTAATTTTGAGAGGAGAAATTATGCAACAAATTCGCATATTAGTGAACGGTGCCCATGGCAAAATGGGCCAACTCACTGTTAACACGTTATCCAAACATGCTGATTTTAACGTCGTCGGAGAAACTGGACGTGGTTACGATCTAGCAACAGCTATTAAAAATAGCACCCCTGATGTTGTTATTGATTTCACCAGCGCGGAAGTTGTTCTTGAAAATACGAAAACTATTATCGATTGCGGCGCGAGACCCGTGATTGGCACAAGCGGCTTGCTCGCCAAAAACGTTGCTGATTTACAAGAGTTATGCGTGAAAAAAAAATTAGGCGGCATTATTGCGCCTAATTTTTCGGTGGGTGCAGTATTAGTGATGAAACATGCGCAAGAGATTGCGAAATATTTCCCCGAAGTCGAAATTATTGAAATGCACCACCGTGATAAATTAGACAGCCCTTCAGGGACTGCCGTCCGCACAGCAGAACTATTGGCACAAGCACGCACTTCTATTCCTAACGCTCCTAAACTACGTGAAACTGTCGCAGGTGCTAGAGGCGCTAACTATCAAAACATTCCTATCCATGCTGTTCGCTTACCAGGATTTGTGGCTCATCAGCAAATTATTTTCGGCAGCATGGGTGAAACCTTGACCTTGCGACATGATTCCATAGACCGCCAAGCATTTATGCCTGGGGTGATTTTGGCTTGTAAGAAAGTGTTGGAGTTAAAATCGTTGGTGTACGGCCTGGAAAATATTCTTTAAAAAAAAAGGCATCATATAGATGCCTTTTTGTCACATCAGCGATGATCAACCGCCTTTGTAGTTCATTGGTTGTGGCATAGGTTGTTGGATAGGTTGTGAAGAACAGCAGCCAACTACCATCATAACCATCACTGCAGCAACAATAATTCCAGCTAATTTTTTCATGAATAAACTCCTTGTTAACAAAAATGTTTACCAAATACCTAGACCAGTATAACGTAAAATATAAGTAAATTCATAGCACTAAAGTATATTTAATTTAAATTGTGTAGTATTTGATCTATATGATTATTATGGATATTTTTTGTCCTGTCTGCGGCGTAAAACCTGTGAAGTCTGCTATAATGGAAGCATCATAATTAGTATATTGAAGGGGTGGATGTATGACGAGTACACACGGCTCAGGTTCTAGTAGAGCAAAGTCTAAATCACTATTAGTGGATATTTTAAGTAGTAAAACTGACAACGTAGTAGCTGCTATTGCCTCATTAGCAAAAGAAAGATCAACTAGTACAAATTCTAAAAAAGATTTTACAAAAGAAATAGAAGCAGAACTGACAGCTGCACTTGCCGATTTAGATATATCTAGAACTGAGTTAGACCAAATAAAAACAAATTATTATCTTATGAGAGGCGTTATAGACAATGGCATAAAATACATTGTTAAAGAAGCTGACAGAGGAAAGGAATTTAAAAATTTTCTCAATATTCAATTGGATCAACCTTCATTCTTTCCAGAATCCGGTGAATCAAAAAAATATCCCAACTCCAACAAAATCGTTGTTATTCAACACATCATGGAAGCCACATTGGAATTCTTACAACATTGGACACAAAAAAAACCAGAGAACACTATCGAAAAGATTAGCACTCTCCCCCATGAAACGATAGAAGCAGGCTGCTGCGCTGTTTTTTTAAAATATGCACAAGAACGAAATCTTATTCCCGAACACATGCTAAATGAACCACTACTAGCTAAAGTGAAAACGTTAGCACCTAACGTTATATTCAAACCTTTGTCTAACGCATTTACTTTATTTGGCACATCAGATAAAAAACTCCACGGTAAAACTAGATCACAGATATACGCAACACCACCTATACCTGCAACAACAGATTCTTCTACAGGACGTGGACGTTCTAACTCTACGGTACCTATTCCTTCATCCACTACAACTACAAATAAACCACCTCGCGCAGCCACATCGACTGCAACGACGATGACAACTATGGATAAAAGTGCTCCTCCTACACTCAGTTCATCGTCTACTGTCACTACAGCTACAACTTCATCATCCTCGGGGCTTTCTCCAATAACAGAATCATCGCCTTCGACATCTAACACTAGTTCACCTTCAGCTGTGTCACCTTACACATCAACGCAAATAAAATCTTACCAACAAAAAAGAAAACCAACTATCGTCGATGATCCTTATGACTCAGCGAATCCACCACCACCGCCATCTAGATCGCCTTCGCCTCCTCCACCTGCGTTTTTTGATTTGACAGCAGGCCATGGGCCGCAAGCGTGGAAAGACAATGAGGAAAAATTAAAAAGAGAAAGCGAGAAAGCGGCAAAAAACGAATCCACGGTAGTACAAAACAAGAAAAAATAAATCACTGTATGTAAACTAGATCCAACTCGCGCGCTGCTTTGACGTCATCTAAACGTTTTACAGGTAAAGTGTGCGGCGCGGTTTGTAACAACGCGGGATTTGTTTTAGCCTCTTGCATAATTTTAATCAACACATCCGCAAAAGCATCCAACGTTTGTTTGCTTTCAGTTTCTGTAGGCTCGATCAATAAACATTCCGGAATTAACAATGGAAAATACATAGTAGGCGCATGAAAATCATAATCTAATAATCGTTTTGCAACATCTAATGCAGTGATATGAAATGTTTTTACTTCATTTTTTAAAGTGATAATAAATTCATGACTCGCACGTCGTGTCGCATACGCTGGTGTAAACCCTGCCGCAACCAATTTCGCTAACAAATAATTCGCATTCAATGTCGCAAATTCCGCAACACGATGTAAGCCTTCACGACCCAATAATCGCGCATAAAAATACGCGCGTAAAATAATGCCCGCATTACCCATGAACGTAGACAAGCGTCCAATCGTTTCTGGACAATCTGTTTCTGTTAGCCAACGAAAACCATCCGCCGTTTTTTGTACCATAGGCACAGGCAGAAAAGGCACTAAGCGTTCACCAACAGCCACAGGCCCGCCACCAGGACCACCGCCACCGTGTGGTGTAGCAAATGTTTTATGTAAATTAATATGCATGACATCAAAACCCATATCACCTGGTCGCACTTTTCCTAAGATCGCATTCAAGTTTGCACCATCGTAATAAAGCAAACCGCCTGCGGCGTGAATGATTTTAGACATTTCACGAATCTTTTGCTCGAATACACCTAAAGTCGATGGATTGGTTAACATAATGCCCGCAGTGTGTGGGCCCACAGCCGCACGCAATGCATCAATATCCATATTGCCATCGCTGCCTGTTGCAATTTCTCTGACTTTAAAACCACATTGCACAGCAGAAGCTGGATTAGTACCATGCGCTGCATCAGGTACTAAAATTTCATCACGCGCATGATCAGCGCGCGCACGATGATAAGCACGAATCATAGCAACACCTGCAAACTCACCTTGTGCACCCGCCATCGGGGTCAGTGATACTGCACGCATGCCTGTCACTGCTTTTAACATTTCCTGTAATTCATAAGCACACGCCATAAACCCTTGGCTATGCACTTCCAACGACAACGGATGATGTTGTAAAAATCCTTCTAACATCGCCATACGATGTACACCACGCGGATTGTATTTCATCGTGCATGAACCTAGCGGATAAAAATGCGTATCAATCGAAAAATTACGTTGCGATAATTGCGTAAAATGACGCACTACATCTAACTCTGACACCTCGGGCAAACGCGGTAATGTCTTACGCAAAAATTCCGCTGGAATATCACTGCAATCGTAATTCGCTGCGGGTATTTGTGAAGCAGCGCGTCTATGTTGTTGTGAAAGCTCAAAAATAAGTTGCGTCATACGCACACCTCTCGCACTGCACTCACTGCTTCGCGTAAGCGACGAACAAATTGCTCTAAATCTTCCGATGTTTTTGTTTCCGTCACACACACTAATAAACATTCACCCAGCTCAGGATAACCCGGTTGCAAATTAAAACCGCCTTGTATGCGATGTGTTGCGAGTGTCTGTAAAATCTTTTTAACCGGTGTTTTAAATTGTAAAACACATTCATGAAAACACGGCGAAGAAAATAAAATTTTGACATCGGCTAATTGCGCGATTTTTTCTTTTAATAAACGCAATTGATGATGAGAAGCGAGTGCCACTTGTTGCAATCCTTCTGGACCTAAAAGGCTCATATAAATTGTACTAGCTGTCACTAATAAACCTTGATTAGTGCAAATATTTGATGTGGCTTTCGCACGACGAATATGTTGTTCACGTGCTTGCAAAGTTAATACAAATCCTTGCTTACCTTCGGCATCTACAGTACGACCAATGATGCGACCCGGTAATTGGCGTACATGTTCTTTCTTACAAGTAAGAAATCCATAATAAGGGCCACCGGAACTGAGCGGCACACCTAAGGGTTGACCTTCGCCACACGCAATATCTACGCCTGTTTTTCCCCATTGTCCTGGCGGTTTCAGCAGTGCCATCGCCAGTGGATTCACCACAGCAACAGCGATAGCATTTTGTGTTTTTGCCCAATCTGTCAGCAAATCTACTTCTTCAATCACACCAAAAAAATTCGGTTGTGGTATCACCAATGCCGTTATTTCTTGTTTGTCAAATGCAGCAAGTGCTTTTTGATCAGTACGTCCTGTTTTTTCATTAAATGCAATTTCGATTAATTCAATATTTTGTTGACTGACAATCGCATGAATCACTTGACGATAATAAGGATGTAGTGTGCGTGGAATTAATACGCGATGTGATTGATGTTTTCGTTGTATGCGTACCGCCATCAAAATAGCTTCTGCTAATGCAGAAGCACCATCATACAAAGAGGCATTAGAAACATTTAAATCCATGAGTCTAGCCATCATGGTTTGGTATTCATATAACAATTGTAACGTACCTTGACTGGCTTCTGCTTGATAAGGTGTGTAGGCCGTCATGAATTCACCACGACCCACTATATCCCACACAGCTGCTGGAATATGATGTTCGTATGCACCTGCACCAATAAAACATTGTAGACCGGCATCTTGATTGGCGCACTCGCGCATCTCACGCATCAACTCCATTTCTGTGATGCCAGGTGGTAACGAAGATAAATCAGCGGTGAGTAAATCTTTGGGAATTTCGTCGAATAACTGTTGGATGTTGGTAACGTTGATGGTTGCCAGCATTTGTTGAATATCATCTTTTGTGTGTGGAATAAATGGCATTCCTCTCTCCTCTCATATGTCATCCCGAACGCAGTGAGGGATCTCTCTGTAAGCAGGAGATCCCTCGCTACGCTCGGGATGACACTTAATGCGCCTCTGACGCAACTTGTTTGGAATACTCCGCTGGTGTTAATAGTTCATTGGATGCATTATCAAAAGGACGCACGCGGAATAGCCAGCCTTTTCCATAAGGATCTTGGTTAATTAATTGGGGATGCTCTAGTAATGCTTCATTAATTTCAACCACTTCGCCTGATAAAGGACAATAAATATCCGCAGCAGCTTTTACCGATTCAACCACTGCGCACTCTTGGCCAAATTCCAAAGTGATTTCAGGTTCAGGTAATTCTACATAGACTAAATCACCTAACATACATTGCGCATGATCAGTAATCCCTACGGTAAAAACATCATCATCTTTACGCACCCACTCGTGGGTTTTTGAATACTTCAGTGTCTTTGGTACATTGCTCATTGCAGAATAGCCTCTAAAATGTTTTCTTGCCGTGGCGTACAAAAGGGGGCTTAATGATTTGCGCCGCCACATATTTGCCACGAATATCCACTTCACATAAACCACTCATATTAGCGGGGACTCTGGCTAATGCAATCCCTTTTTTTAGGGTGGGTGAAAAACTACCACTGGTCACATAACCTTCGCCACTGCCATTAATTCTGACTTTTTGGTGGTTACGCAAAACACCTTGGCCTTCTAACACGATACCAACCAATTGTTGAGGCACACCTTGTTGCAATTGTTTTTCCAAAGCTTCGCGACCAATAAAATGGCGCTCTTTAGGTTCTAAAGCCACTGTCCATGTCAGATTTGATTCGAATGGCGTAACGTTTTCATCCATGTCTGCGCCATAGAGATTTAAACCCGCTTCTAATCTCAATGTATCTCTAGCGCCTAAACCGCAAGGCATAATACCTGTCTTTAAAATTTTTTGCCAAAAAGCCGGTGCATCGTGCAAAGGTAACATGATTTCAAAACCATCTTCGCCTGTGTAACCTGTACGTGCAATAAACCATTCATCCATCCTATGCGCGTGAAAAGGTTTTAATTCTGCAATCATTGCAGCATCAATCGTTGGAAAAAGTTCAGAAAGTTTTTTGCTAATGCCTGGCCCTTGAATCGCGAGAATCGCGAGATCTGTGCGCTCTTTAAGATGCACAGCATAACATTCAGCTTCCTGGGTGATCCAAGCAATATCTTTATCATGTGTTGCGGAATTCACCACTAAACGAAAAAAATCATCCGCCATTTTATAAACAATTAAATCATCAATAATGCCGCCTTGATGATTCAACATGCAAGTATAAAGTGCTTTGCCTACGCTTAACTTATCAACATTGTTAGCAAGCAAATAACGTAAAAAAGCAGCTGTATCTTTCCCCGTCACATCAACAATCGTCATATGAGACACATCAAAAACACCTGCGGATTCTCGCACATAGAGATGCTCTTGTAATTGCGAACCATAATGCAACGGCATGTCCCAGCCAGCAAAATCCACTAATTTAGCTTGGGCTTTGACGTGACATTCATAAAGAGGTGTAGTTTTTCCCATAAAGTATTCTTTGTTGCAAAATAGTTAACAAAGAATACCATAGCATTGATAACAATCAAGGGGCAGGAGATGATGAATGTGTCGTTACTTTCGCATCATTTAATTTAGGTCTTTTTGCTACAGATTCATCATCGCTTGGCAGTGGCATCAAAGAATGTTTAGCAAGAATGGATTCTCTAGGTCTTTTTTGCGGAATCCCGCCTGTTGAAGATACAGGAGAAGTAGGTGTCAAAGAAGAAACGGTTGCTGTTGTTGCTGACATAGGATTATGATTTGATTGCGTCACTACAGAAGAGCTACTGCTAGAGGAACTGGTTGACTCAGTACTGCTTGCGGGCGATGAAAATAAAATATCTTCTTCTACTACTATCGATTCAGTTACGGAATCCTTTATTCTTCCCTCTCTTTGCATATGAAGATAAGCGCATCTATGCTTAACCGGAATAGAGTGGGTAGATTCTATCATAATTTCATATTGTTTCTGGTAACTCAGATGAACGGCTAAATCATTACCTGTATCTCCTACAATAACATATATCTTAGTATTCGTATTAACTGGGCGCAATATAATCTTGTGCGGTATATTATTATTTTTCACGAAATACTCAGAGTGTCTAGTTAGCGTCGAAAACTGATATCGCGGAAATAAATCAACTTCATCGCGACAATGTGCTTTTTGATAACTTGAAACACTACTCGTTGGTTTAATAGCATGTGAAATTGAACACACAATTCCGAAGCTTTTATCTTGATCTATGTCTGCAGAGGGAAACTGCAGTCGGCAACGATTTATCGATTCCTCATTCGTAATCTGGAATTGATATGTTAATTTTTTACTAGTCGGTGGTTGTGATGGCAGTGGTGCTGGCACTAATTGACCGATGACAGGAGGTGAAGGTAATGAAAAAGGTAATGCCGTCGGAGTCGTTGACGCAGTAGTAGCAGTCACAGCATATGGTTCACCACTGATACCAGAATAAGGAGTTGCGCTATCACTAGAAACACTATTAGCACTTGTCAATGATTCGGCAGATGACGAAACAAATAAAGGTGCTGTTGCAGGCATAGACGGCACACCATAATCATCAAGCGGAGGAGGAGGCAGGGGTAATGTTTGCTCCGATGGTTGCGCTGTAAATGTAGTCATCAAACCACTACTACTGCCATTCCAGTTTAACCACCCTGCATCTATGCCAGCAAAAACTTCAGTGTCTGCCATATTGATTGGCTTTATAGAAGAACTAGACGATGTACTAGATGTGGCCATATTGGATGCGGTATTTTTGTCAGTGCTTATACTTTTTGTGTCACTCAGTGATGGCTCTTGCTTGAATCGTTGTAAAATATTTATTTTTTCTTGCGCTATTTCATCATCTTCTGCGGTAGCAGTTGTTACTCTTATGCTTTTTTCCGCTATTATTTCATCAAGCAATTCTGATAAAACCGACGAGTTATTACTATGAATTTTTTCACACAGTGATTGCATGATAGGTAAATGCTCTTCAAGGTCCTCAGAAACCTCAATGAGTTCTAAAAATTTCTTTGCGGTTACTTTTAATTTGGCTTTAGAATTATCTGCCTTCTTAATCTCTTCGCTATAATATTTCAAATGTTCAGCAACAGATTGATCGAATGGAATCTTCAATACGGTTCCGAACGCTTTTTTGGGTAACGCGTATTTTTTTAACCCTCCTGTGAAAACCCGCACGCCCATCTCTTTTTGTAGTTGTGTAAATTTTTCTTGTGTTTTTTCGTGGTCAGCTTTTACTGCTCGGATATTTCGCAATATTTCATTAAATTTTTCTTCGGTTAATGTAAGTGAATCCTTAGACACATATCTGTATTTTAATATGGGCATTAATGAATTAATAGAGGTAACAGAAGGTGCAAAATCTTCTAGAGAATGTGTGTCTATCAAATCTTCATCATCGTCGCTTTCACTTTCCTCTGTTGAAAATAAACTTTTATCATCATCAAGATGATTTATTATTGCGGCAGATGAACTCATACTACTTGTTGAAACCGCTGTTGATGATGAACTTGAGGAAGTAGTCATAGGTTTTGGTTTTGTAGCAGTGACATTTATCGAATGAGTAGATCGCTTTGTTTTTTTGGTTTTATTTTTTCTTACATACTCCGCAAACATAGGATTTAAAGGTTTTGAAGTATGGTGATCACTTAATAACTGACCTATACCATAATTATTATATAAATTAATTTGATGTGCTACTTCGGCTATTTGTTTTCTATTTTCTTGATCATCAAAGCGAGACATTGCTTCTTTGCAATAATTTATTGCATTTGTAATAGTGGTATCAAAATTAAAATCTGCAGGCAATTGCTTAAGCGCATCGGCATATTTAACTTTTAATTGTTCTATGGTTAAATTACTGTTATCGGGAAGATTAAAAAAATAATCCATAGCACCTATCTTATAACTCAGTGCTGCAGCTGCATGATAATAAGTATCACCAATTTCTTCTGTTATCAAGCGTGCGCTTGTATTCGTTGGTTTTGTAAACGTTGCTAATTCTTCGCGAAAAGTCTCACAATCTATAATCAAAGCGTCAGCAGCAGCGGTGATGGATTTAAGAGATCCTAAATTATTTATAATTTTGTCCTGTTGTTCGGCACTCTTTGCCAACTCCTCAAAAGCAGCGATGATCTCTGTCCTTTTTGCCATCCGTCGCTCATCTGTCATCACCCTAGATGACGATGTGCTGCTTCCATTTGATAAGCTCGAAGAACTGCTAGTAGAAGAATGTTTTCTTCGTGCAGATGTTTTTATACTTGATGTTGAGTGGGCTGGCTGTGGCGGGCCTACTGTAACACCTTGAATATTATTAATTTCTTGATTATTCTCTGTGTGCGTGCGTGGCATCTTAAATTCTCTCGTCAAACGTTGGCTTTATAATAGCAAAAAATTGCTTAAGGCTTCCTTAAAAGGTCTGATGGTTACCTGAAAAATCCTCCTTTAAAGAAGGTGTTGTTGCATAAATATTTAAACGTCTCTCAAGCCTTTGCGTGATCCTGGATACTCATAGCTACGCGCTCGAATCGCGCCATCCATGGCGCTTCGGATTACATCCTGTAATCCACTCGCGACTCCGCTATGTGTATCCAGTCTCACCGGCTTGAGAGACGTTTAAATATTTATGCAACAACGCTTTTGAAAAAGAGGGATTTGCTTTGCCCGGTACATCTTATAATATTTAGTTAGCAGAATTGATTAAAAATTTTTTCAAAATGTGGCACTGATTAACAAAAGATAAGCCTTTATTGCGCAGCTGTTTGATCACAGCCATTTCTGTAGCAAAAAGATTTTTTAAAACATCCATCATAGCAAGCATAGTAAAATTTTCCGCTTTGCGAAAACGTTCATAACGACGCAATACTTGGATGCTTGAGAAATCTTGTTTTTTGCGTATAGCTTCTACAATAACATTTACCAATTTATCAACGTCCGCTAATCCCAAATTCACGCCTTGTCCCGCAAGCGGATGCAAAGTGTGAGCCGCATCACCTATGAGTGCCAAACGAGGTTGCACATAATTTTTAACATGCCGCATTTGTAAGGGAAATGAAAAACGTGGTGACACAGATAAAATTTTCCCTAACCTATGATGCAATGCATTAGCTAAAGATAATTTAAAATCTTCGTCTGTCATCATTAATAATTTTTCAGCCTTGCTGGAAATTTGCGACCAAACAATGGAAGAAGTACACGGATCCTGCAAAGGCAAAAAAGCCAACGGGCCCGCAGCAGAAAAACATTGATAAGCTATTTGCTGATGCGGTAATTCTGTTTTTACTGTAGCAATAATCGCGGTATGATGATAACTCCACGTTTTCATCAAGATACGACGATAATCACGCACCCATGAACGCGCGCCGTCTGCGGCAATCACTAATTTCGCTGAAAAAATTTTCCCATCATCGCTTACACACTCCATATGATTTTCTCTGTCGAACAAATCTTTTAATGTAATAGGCGCTATGATTTGAATATTCGTCTGCTGAATTTTATCGAATAACACACTACGCAATAAATCATCTTCAATAATATAACCTAATGCAGGTTCCCCTATTTCTTCACAATCAAAATCAATGCTGCCATCGCCCTCTCCGTCCCATACTTGCATTTTGCAATAAGGAGAAACACGTTTCTCAGCAAGCGTTTTCCAAATAGACAATGTTTGCAGAAATTTTTTGGAAGCTAATGAAATCGCACTCACACGGGTGGAATAATTTTCCGAAGACCAATGATATATGGGTTTCTTGATATCGAGAATAGCAATATTTAAAGCTGTTTTTTGTGAAAGTGCTAAAGCCGCGGACAAACCTACAGTACCGCTGCCAATCACAATCACATCGTAAGCATTCAAAAAGGTAATACCAATTCAGGCTTCACAGCCAATAATGTTTCACGGAAAAGTGTTTGAATACGTGCTAATGCTTTCTCAGTTTCTGCCTCAAAACGCAATACCAAACAAGGTGTTGTGTTCGAAAGACGCACCAAACCCCAACCATCCACAAAATTAACACGTAACCCATCAATCGTATTTATCTCTTTAGCAGTCGCAAATTTGGCATTGGCAATAATGTGTTGCATAAGCGTAAATTTCTCTGCATCTGTGACATGCACTTTTAATTCAGGGGTATTAATACTATTCGGAATATCACTAAACAATTCATCGCTATTCCCCGGATGTTCCGCTAAAATTTGCAACAAACGCGCCGCCGAATAAATTGCATCATCAAAACCATACCATTTATCTTTAAAAAAGATATGGCCGCTCATTTCACCTGCGAGCACTGCTTGTGTTTCCGCTAATTTTGATTTAATCAATGAATGGCCTGTTTTCCACATGATAGGCACACCACCTGCTTCGCGTATCACTCTTTCTAAATGACTTGAACACTTGATATCAAAAATAATTTTACCGCCTGGATGTTGTTTTAATACCGATTTTGCAAACAACATCATTTGTCTGTCTGGCCAAATCACAACGCCGCTGCTAGTGACCATTCCTAAGCGATCACCGTCGCCATCAAACGCAATACCGATGTCGGCTTTGGTTTTTTTAACGGCTGCTATTAAATCCTGTAAATTTTCCTCTTGGCTAGGATCAGGATGATGATTAGGAAAACGGCCATCGACGTCACAATATAATTCATGCACGATACAACCCATACGCCGAAATAATTCTGGTGCAACTGTTGCGGCCACACCATTACCACAATCCACCACAACAGTTAATGGGCGTGCCAATTTGACATCGCGTTCTACATGATGCAGATAACGTTCAATGACATCTAATTCACGCATTTCACCTTCGCCGTGTTCAAAATCATTTTCTACAGCACGTCGATATAATTCTTGAATATTATGTTCTGCGAGTGTTTCACCATTGATGACTGTTTTTAAACCGTTATATTCTGCAGGATTATGACTGCCTGTTAACATCACCCCTGAACGCGTTTCTAATACAAAAGTAGAATAATAAAGTAACGGTGTAGGCACAACACCAATATTAATGACATCACATCCCGTCGATAAAATCCCTTGGCATAACGCTTCGCCTAATAACGGTCCCGATAAACGTCCATCGCGCGCAACACTCATGCGCTTCTCACCTTTTTGGATAGCGAGACTACCAATCGCTTTACCAATGGCATGAATCGATTGCTCTGTTAA
>Ga0207093_1040_pt1 | contig 23105 bp, 22 predicted proteins | sample Alteio_BWMinHeat_89_FD_153519 | JGI IMG/M metagenome (GOLD analysis project Ga0207093, IMG submission 153519) | Enriched cells from forest soil in Barre Woods Harvard Forest LTER site, Petersham, Massachusetts, United States -... | ecosystem: Environmental > Terrestrial > Soil > Temperate forest >... | reverse complement strand
AGTTGCTTATTATGCAATCGTTCTTTTTGGCTCGACCAGTATGTTTGTAAGTGGTCAGTTGTTTCTTTCGTGTTCTTTCCCCAAAAAGTGCCGTAATGCATGGGGACGAAATGGTGTGCGCCAAGATCAATAAAGGCATCGATGGCTTCGTTAGTGTCTAAATGACATGCTTTATGATTAGCATCACATTTATTATCTTTATTGCTCACGGGCAAAAGAGCATAATTAATCGATGAAAACTGTTGGCCAATTTCTTTAAAATGGGGACCATGCGCACTATCGCCCGCAAAATAAATATTGTTGTCAGGGGTACTTATCATCCAGCTCCCCCACAAGGACTTACGGTAGCTTCCCAGAGAAAAGCGAATGGACCAGTGATAAGCAGGAAGAAAAGTAAATGTTATTGTTTGATTATCTTTGATTAATTGATGTGATTGTCCCCAGTTTTTTTCAATCACCTTTGAAAAACCCATACTTTCAAATAATGCTCGATCTCCTTCGGGAACTAAAACCACCGGATTATGTTTTTTGCAGATCGCCATCAGCGTTTCAGTATCGGTATGATCAGTATGATTGTGTGAAATAACAATTGCGTCAATAGGAGGTAAATCTTCTATTTTAACGCCTGGCGGCATAGAGCGTTTTGAGATGGTGAGTGGACCGGCCTTCATGTTGCCAAAAACAGGATCGGTCAATATGTTAAAATTGTTTTTTTGTATCAGAAAAGATGCATGACCAATCCAGGTTAGTTGAGGTTCAATTGCATACTGCGGTGGAAGAGTCTGATGATATATTACTGGATCTTGCGCTTGTTTTGGTGTTGAGCGAAAAAAAGCCACTATTAGTTTTTTCCATAATTCGAAATCTATGGATTTTTGTATGATGAAACTGAGCGCCTTTGTGAGGTTTATATGCTCATGCCTATCATTTTCATCAAAATAGTAACGGCCATCCCGTTTGACTGGCTGGCGCGATGCGCAGACAAAAAAAGTTCCATTGATCAACAAACTACCAATCAATAGAGCTATGATGCGTATATTCACGTAAATCCTTCCATTTTTAACATTTGTATAAATTATTATAGAAAAATGCCGTGAATTGTCAATGAGAATCAACAATGCATTTCTATTTGAAACAATTTGTTTGAACTGAGAACTGATCCGAAACTATATAACGCGTATTCAGAATTAAAAAAGGTAGTAAAGTGCGTATGGATCGTCGTTGTGAGGAGCTGGGTTTGATATTATTAATAAATGATAGCGACGCGGCAATCCGCTATTCATTTTTTCTTTGCAGAGATCAGCAAGTTTTTATAGGTATCAAAAGAAAGTTCTTGAGCGCCTTTTTTGAGGATTACGACATGATCAGCCGATCCCTCGTACAACTTTTGTTCATAAAAAATTGCTTTGAATTGCCGCCGCAGTTTATTCCGCTCGGGTGCAGATCCAACCGTTCGTGGGGTAATAATGAGAATACGCGCAAACGCCTTTTGTCGAGGGGCGACAAGAATTGTGATGAGTTCATTTTTGAACGCGGCGCTCGCCCGCTTGAAGATCTGATCAATATCTTTTTTCGTAAATTGTGAAAGTGATCTAAAAATTCGGGCCATTAATACCCACGGACAGCCAGTCGTGTCCTTTTCTTTGAGCGTCGACGATTAATAATGGTTTGTCCGTCTTTAGTGCGCATGCGGGCACGAAAGCCATGTTTTTTATGCCGTTTTTTGAGGCTTTTTTTATAGAGGGTGACTGACATAAACAATCCTTACTGAGCGTGAGAATATAGCAATAAATGTGATTTATAACATATAGCTTACGGGTAAATTGATTTTTTTCAATAGAATTAGGCAAAAACTCAATGAGAACTGCTGCTGCTACTCATATGAGGTGAAGCGTAATCACGATTTGAAATAATGAGCTGATTCTGATCGACCTTTTGTTCCGGGTTGCTTGCAGCATGAGGAGCAATAAGTTTTGCAACCAACACAGAAACATTATCCCCGGTACGGCCTTTGACGGCTTCATTTTTAATGATTTCTGCAAGCTCTGGTGCTGATTTTTGTTGGTGATTATCAACAATTGATGCGACTTGCTCATTGCGTAACTCATCCCAAACACCATCGCAGGCAAAAACGAGTGTCTGATTTGGTCGTAAACATAATGCCGTTATTGCCGGATCTGCAATGAATTTATTCTGATAATCGCCTACGCCTTTTTCCTTGCATTTTTTGTCACCAATAGTGCGACTTACTCTAATGCGAAACCATTCTTCGAAAATTTCTCTTTGCATGTCTAAGCGCTCAAATTCGTTTGCTGGCCGATGATCATCTGTTTTCCACAAAACATTTTTATCTTCTATAAGTATCGCACGAGAATCGCCAATATTACCGATAAATCCCTTTCCTTCTGTTGGTTTGATAATACCAGCAAGAAGAGTAGTACCAGCATTGCTGAGTGATGGGTATGAATTGATATTTTTTTCAATTGCCACCATGGTATTATACAAAGCATCTGACATCTGTTCTGAAGGGGTATTTAACGGAAAGTTCTCTCTTAGATGGCGTACTGTTAAGGCTGCTGCTGCTTTGCCACCATCAAGTTCCTGCGGCGAATTAATGATGGGAAAATCTTTTAATAGCTGCTCATTTTCTTGCAAACTATCAAACGGTTTTCCCGATGGGAACTTCCAGCGATCGGTAGTAAGGCCGCCATGACCATCAGCAACAATTCCTATGCAATTTCCCGTTTTCTCATCGCAGTAAAATTCTGATGCATCTTGCATGGTTTCTCGCTTTCCTTGCGTTTCTGCTTTTCCCCATTCGACCAAAAATAATGGTTTTTCTGCTTCCTGCTTATCTTCCATGGCATTAAATGGAAAAACTACAACAAGTGATAAAAGAATAACAAGTGATTGCGCTAGCATGATTCGTTCCCTTAGTATGTTTTTTCTATAATATAATTGGTTGAGAACCATACAGGAAATGTGCATAAATTGCAAGTTATGATTGCTTAGCGCAAAAATGATAAGGGTTTTTTTCCCATTTACGCATAGCGCTTGGTGGTATGATCATTCTAAAGAATTTATTTGTACGCATCTAAGGTTTGAATATACACCCCATAATCGCGATCACTATGATCGCCGGTGAGGAAAAATCTAATTTCTTTGATTTTTCCTGGATTTTTATCGATAAACTCTAGGATTGTTTTTATTGCAATAGGAGTAGCTTCACGAATATCATAACCAAACGATCCGGTACTAATGGCAGGAAAACCAATTCTGCTACATGCAGGTAGTGAGATTGATTTATTCTTAAGTGTTAACGTCTCAGCCATTGTTGCCCGGTCGATGGCCCACAAATAGCTCCATTGCAATAATGATTTCATGTCTTTTTTTTCAGAAGCAATAGTTGTATTTGGCCCAACAGTATGGACAATCTTTTTTATGCCATCAGCTTGGTATTTAAATGGCGGAGTTGCTACGGCCTGGCCAGGATGAATATGGTCAATATGAGATTCTGCAACGATTTGATCACTTATTTGTTGCAACTCGGGTCCTGCGTGTTGTGCGATTGCGGCACTAAGACCGCCGTCATGTTTCAACAATTTATTTGCTGCATTGACAATGCAATCAAGACCCTTAATAGCTTCTGGATTGGTAAGGCTTGCATGGTTGAGTACAACAATTTCCGCTCCATTATGCCAATAGTAGGTACGATACTCGTTACTAGAAACTTTTTCCAAGGGAAACGTGGTCGTTCCTACCAAGGCTATATTGCTTATTATAAAGGCATAGACACATTTTTTGTAATTCATGAAGTAACCCTTCCTGATTTCTTATTGTCCAAAATATAAGAACTCATTGTTTATTTAAATAATATCTGAAAATAAGTTTTTATGTCAATATTTAAAGATGTCCTTTAAATATTGCTCTGCATCAAGAGCGGCCATGCAGCCAGTGCCGGCAGAGGTGATTGCTTGACGGTAGCGACTGTCAGCAACATCACCGGCGGCAAAAATGCCAGGAATAGAGGTTAAACTCTGCTCTTTGAGGACAATATAGCCCTTTTTGTCAAGTTCAAGTTGATTGTTAAAAATTTGTGTATTTGGGGTGAGTCCGATAGCAAGAAAAATGCCATCAACATCAATCTTTATTTTTTGATCTGTTTTTTGATGAGTAACAATTGCACCGGTTACTTTATTGCCATCACCGATAATTTCAGTAACGGTACTCTGATAAATAACTGTTATTTTAGGATCGTGTAAAATGCGTTGCTGCATTGCGTATGATGCAGTCATTTTGTCAAGAATATGCACAATGGTAACATGATCGGTAAATTTTCGTAAAAATGAGGCGCTTTCCATGGCACTATTGCCGCCCCCCACGATCAATGCTTTGCGGCCAGCATATAAAGTGGCATCACACACGGCACAAGTAGTTACTCCTTTGCCCCAATATTCTTTTTCCCCTGGACAGCCAAGTTTGTTCGGTGAGGCGCCAGTGGAAATAATGACTGCATGGGCACGCATGGTATCTGACGAATGCATAATAGTAAAAGGTTTGTCTAAAAAATTAACGGATGTTACCGTGCCTTCGATAAATTTTACGCCACATGATTGTGCATGATTCCGCATCTGACGCATTAGATCAGGACCCAAGATTGATCGAATTCCTGGCCAATTTTCTACGATGGAAGTTCCCATAAGCTGTCCGCCTGGATTTTCTCCTTCGATAAGCACTGGTTTTAAATTGGCGCGTGCTGCATAAATGCCTGCCGTTAGACCAGCGGGGCCAGAACCGATAATAATCAGATTATGAATATTTTGGTTTGTCATGAGAATAACCAATCATTTTTTTGTCAAATGGTAAATCAGATGATTAACCGTTTTTTCCCGTAATGCGCATTGTTTGACAATTTCTGCTGCTATAGGAACTTCCTGACCCTGTATTTTATAGGGCGGTAGCTCGGCATAAATAAACTCTTTCATGCGGGGGCGATTGAAAAAGCTTAAATAATTTTTTACTTCCTGATCAGCAATAGTGAGATTTTCATAGACGGTAAATTGATCGATAAGAATCAGTTCTCGTGCTTGTCGTTCGGCAAGATTGCGAATATGCTGGTAAAAATTTTTCTGAATTCGATAAATATGATAGTCAGAATTTTCCTGGACTGCTTCTAATACAATTTTTTCTTGGCGTGCAATAACATGGTTTGGTGCCACAACATTATTTTTTGATAATAAAAGTTTCAATGTTTCTTCAACCATAGATCGACGCAAACAAATATCATTGCGGAACGAAAATACTTCAATAAATTTTTGATGAATCTCTTTATTATTTTTTAAGCGGAAATGCGTTTTGAACTGTTCTACACAAAAATAGGCATGAGGAATAATGTCAATAATGTTGAGTAAAAATGGATAGTTTGTTTCTAAATTGCTGCTAAAGTAGTCCTGCAATGCATTACTGTCGGTAATAAATGAATCGCCCGATTTTTTGCCAAGAAAAAGTTCGCGCAATGAATCTTCGCCATCCTGCATGCTCAGCTTAAACCAAAAATTTTGTCCATACAGAATAATATTTTTTTGATCAGTCAAAAATAGATCAAAATTAATCCAATCACCAAGCTGTATACCTTTTTGAGGATTATATTGTTCATACTGTTCACGTTCAGCATTCAAAAATGTCTCAACTTGGCGATCAAGATCTTTATAGTTTTTGCGTTTTGGTGCCTTAAAAGGGAGATATTTCCAATTTTCAATGGCAATAACGGGCGCCTTGGTAAACTCAAATACAAAAGTGGCATCGGCGTCAGGATCAAGACTAATATGCATAAGGCGCGGATCACCGGCGACTAATAATTTTTTGAGGCGAATTTGTTGATATAAAAAGGGAATAACAAACTGTTTGAGTATCAACTCCTTGACATGTTCAATCAGATTTTCTTTAAAGTTTTGTTTGATGTAATCGAGTGGTACTTCTCCGCGGACAAAGCCATGTGCTTGTACGATCGGTTGTTGGGTAAAAGCGGCTTGATGAAAAACAGTAGCCACAATGGGCAGCGGTGCCATGACAGTGACATGATTGAAAAGATCATTATAATCGGTAAGTTCAAAATGTAGGCTACAAGAATCAGACGGTTCTGATGTTGTTTGAGAGAAAGTGGGACATAGAGCGATATCATTGATTTCTAAAGCTGCTGTTGCACTTTTCATGGATATTCTCCTTTTTTGTTGAATATCAAAAGAACTATTTTTGAAAATATGCAGGCAGTTCGATCGTAAATTATTTTTATCAGAAAAGCTATGGATGCTTTTCTCGATCACAAGATTTAATATTTTCTTGAGCGTTTTGAATATTTTTGGTGCAAGAGAAGGGACTCGAACCCCCACTCCCTTTCGGGAACTGGAACCTAAATCCAGCGCGTCTACCAGTTTCGCCACTCTTGCACTATTTACAAGCTATTTCAATAAATCTATTCTCACATTTTGTACAAGCTCCACGACTTGTTCGACATAGTTTTTTACTGCGCCCTTCGAGCTTCGAAGAATAAATTAACGGCGGCAAAAGCATTGGCCCTACTACGCCTTTCAGGCTTCGAAGGGCATACTTCGCCTAGTTCTATCAACAAATCATCTAACTTCTTTATCATTCCTTTAAAAAGCTGGCCGTGCCATACGAAGCTTTAGCGAAGTATGGTGGGCTGCCTTGGAATCGAACCAAGAACCCACAGATTAAGAGTCTGTTGCTCTACCAATTGAGCTAGCAGCCCATGATGTCAAACGCTGACAAAAAATTATACCATTATTAAACGGTCGTGATATCTTTTTCTTTTTTAGCAGATAATGTATCGGCTTGTTTGGTGAATTTATCAGTTATTTGTTGGAGAGTATCTTCAAGGCGGTTATAAAAATTCTCTGATATTTCCTTTTCCTTTTTTGCATCACGTAAAATATTGTTAAAGTCTCTCCGCACATTCCGCACAGATTCTTTGCAACTGTTCAACTTTTTTACCAAAATTTTTGCCAGTTCATCACGACGAGAACTGCTCATTTCAGGCAGCTGCAGTCGAATGATTTTTCCATCAGTTACGGGCGTAAGGCCAACATCAGAGTTTGTGATAGCCTTTTGTATATCATTTAATATAGAACTGTCCCATGGTTGAATAGTAATAAGACGGGCATCGGGAGCAGCAATTGCTGCAAGATTTCTCAGTGCCATGGGAGATTGTCCATAACAGGACACCAGAAGATCTTCAACTAGTGAAGTGTGCGCACGTCCCGTTCTGATTTTAATTAATTCTCCCTCAAAATGCTTAATGACCTTGCCCATCTCCTCTTCCATGGGAACAGAGAAGCTTTTAATATCATTTTCAATAATAATAATTTTCGCTGACATAACAATTTCCTTATTCGATAATGGTACCAAAATCATTATTTTTTGCAGCCAACAACAATGCCTGAGGAGTAAAAATATTAAAAACTCTTATACGCTTTTTGTGTTCTTGTGCAAGTACATAAGAACTCATGTCCATAATGCGCAGATGTTGCGCAATAATATTATTATACGATATTTTTTTGATAAGGTGTGCCGCACTATTCCGTCGTGGATCGTCATCATAAACGCCGTCAACTAAGGTGCCTTTCCATATCTCATCAGCATCCATTTGCAATGCGCGGATTACCGCACTCGTATCGGTAGTAAAAAATGGATTTCCCGTGCCGCCAGTAAATATAATGATTTGATCATTTTGTAGTGCTGTTTTAATAGCATCTGCTGACGTTGGCCGAGCAATATCAGGACACGTAAGGGCGCTCAGCAGCATGATGGATAACTGATGAGATTCAAAAATATCTCTGAGCACCAGCCCATTGATCATGGTGGCGAGCATGCCTATATAATGTCCCGTGTTTGGCCTTATGGAATCATTACGAGCCACTCCACCGCGAAAAAGATTGCCACCACCGATAACAATCCCAAAAAGATATGAATCTTTTAGTTGAAAAATCTGCTGAGCAATTTCATGAACAAACGATGTATTGAATGCGTTATTGTTCTTGTCATGAAAAAAAATTTCACCAGTAATTTTGAGCAAAACTCTTTTTTTATGCTGTTTCATGACGGTGGCAATTGAAAAAAAAATCTTACAAACCAACTTCAAAGCGTGCAAACCGTTTGATACGAATGCTTTCGCCCGTTTTTGCCATCAATTGTTGAAGGAGTTCTGCGACGGTAAATTGGTCATTTTTAACAAATGGCTGATTGAGCAAGCAGATATCAGTGCACAATTTATTAATTTTACCTTCAATAATTTGACTCAAGATCTTTTCAGGTTTTCCTGAATCTGCTATTTGCTCTTTGAAAATTTCACGTTCCCGTGCAAGAAAGTTTGGATCAACGTCCTCTTTTGATAAGTATAAAGGACGCATGGCAGCAATATGCATGCAGACGTCATGGGCAAGTTGTTGAAAATCGGGGGTACGTGCAACAAAATCAGTTTCACAATTCAGTTCTAACAAAACACCGATTTGGCTTCCCGGATGAATGTATGCATGGACCATTCCTTCAGCCGTCGTTTTATCTGAACGTTTGGTGGCAACGGCAGCACCCTTTTTGCGTAAAATTTCGATTGCTTTTTCAAAATCGCCATCGGTATCTTCAAGGGCTTTACGGCAATCCATAAGGCCAAGACCAGTAATATCTCGAAGACGTTGAATAAGATCTTTATCTATTTTTGCCATAAACTGCATACCTTATGTTACAAAGTGCTGATAATTTCTACCAAGTCTGACAAAAATAGTAATTTTATCAATAGGATTTCATACGATATATGCGCAGCTGTTTGAAAGGTATGTAATTAATGGCGGCATTATATTCACGTGCAGCCTGATCGCGTCGCCACTGTACTTCATCATGAATGTCATTCATGATTTTCCATAGTATTCGTTTTGCCAGAGAACGTCCTTTGCCGATTGCAATAAGATGTTTCAGTTCGATAATGCGTATACGAAAGGCGATAATTGATGGGTCATGGTCAATTAATTCGATTTGTTGAATTATTTGTTCAAGAGTATCAGTAAACATGCGCATATCATGGCGGTTTAAATGACCATGAGAATTTATGAGCTTATTCCGTAGTTTGGTTGTTTCGGCCAGAAAATGAACATAATTGTTGAAGGTTTTTTTTGTGCGTGCAATAAAATTTTTATGTTTTTGCTGGCGTTGCGCACTTCTTTCTTGGTCATAACTGCGAGGGAGTTGGACAGTAAAAAAAGTAGTACAAATAAAAATTATCAGATATTTCACCAGAATCACCTTTTTTAAAAAAAATTTTCAATGCCACCGGCATCTTTAGTCTGACAGGTCGAAACGCATGGTGCAATATTACATATGTTCAGGACAACTGATGCCAAGAAGTTTGAAAACTGTGCCAAGGGTTTCATGGACATGCTGCGTCAAGGCAAGGCGGTGTAGAGAATGTTCGATATTAGCTTCATTGAGTACATGGTGGGTGTGGTAATACCGATTAAAAAATTGCGCCAACTCATGAACATAATAGGCAAGCTGATGCGTCTGATGATGGTTGTTAATATCCAAGAGGACTTGTTTGAGAGTAACTATTTTTTTTACTAAAAGCCGCTCGTCAGCATCAAAAAAAAGTTCTTGAGTTTGCAAAGTGCCAAGATGATGAACAAAAGATTGAATTAAAGCTGCTTTTTGTAAAATACTTTTTGCTCGCACATACGCATACTGCACATAATAGACCGGGTTTTCATCTGTTTTTTTCAGCGCCAGTTCAAGATCAAAATCTAAATGCGCATCGGCCTTTCTGTGCAGATAAAAATAGCGAGCAACATCTTTGCCAACGGTATTTATAATGTCATCAAGAGTAACCATGCTTCCACGCCGTTTTGACATGCGCATGAGCTGCCCGTCTTGTTTGATACTTACGAGTTGGTACAAAATGACATATAAAGGATGATCAGAAAGACCAAGGGCCTTCAGAGCTCCTTGCAACCGGACAGCATAACTATGATGATCTTGACCGAGTACCATAATGAGTTCTTGTGCGCCGCGGGCAATTTTATTGTTTAAATAGGCGCAATCGGCAGCAACATACGTCAGTTCGCCCGATGCTTTTTGCACAACGCGGTCTTTGTCATCACCAAATTGTGTTGAAGCAAACCAAAGTGCTCCATCTTTTTCATAAATATAGTCATGATCGCGGAGGGTATTAATTGCTTGTTCTACGGCACCAGATTCATGCAAAATTTTTTCAGAAAACCAATTGTCAAACTCGATGCCATACGATTCAAGGGTGTGACGAATCTGTTCTAAACAATATTCTTTGGCATAAGTAGCAAAAAAATCGTCCGGTTTATCAACTAATGATGGTCCATACTGCGCAATGCAACGCTGAGCTAAATCGATAAGATAGTCACCATGATACGCATCTTCAGGCAAGACAGCATCAGCATGACCAGCAACTTGTTGGCAACGAATTTTAAAAGATGTGCCTAGTTTGGCAATTTGCGCGCCCGCATCATTAATATAAAACTCTTTGATAACCTCATGACCAAGAAAACGTAAAATATTGCCCAATACGTCACCAATAATGCCCCCACGACCATGTCCAATATGAAGAGGGCCCGTCGGATTGGCGCTGACAAATTCAAGAGAAATTATTTTTTTTGGGTGAAAGGCATCAAGCTTAAAAAACTGCTCTTTTTGTTGAGCAAATTCTTGCGTAATGTGCTGAAAAGCATTGTTCGTAAGGAAAAAATTCAAAAAGCCAGGACCAGCAACTTCACCATAGGAGATTAAAGGATCTGAAAATTTATCAATAATGCCTTGCGCTACTTCTTTTGGATTTTTTTTTAATGATTTTGCTAAAGCAAGTGCAATGCTTGAATTAAGATCACCAAACTGTTGCTTTTGTTCATCAGTATTGATGCTTAAAAAGGGGCTACTAATTCCTGAAAAATGCTCAATGCCAAATTTTTGATGCAAAAAATCGGTAAATTTTTGTTGAATTTGTTCGAAAAGATTCATGATTTTAATACATAAAAATAGTTTATTATTATGTACCAAGTGTATCTTGTTTTTCTAGCAGGGCAAATAATCATTAGGACCAGAGGGTTCTAATGACAAAGACACCAACCAGCAGTAAGCCAAAGCGCGCTTGCCATAAATGCACCAAAAGCTCGACTTTTTGGTTTTTTTTCAATGAATTGCAAATCTTGATTGGCTTGAGTACTTCTATTAAACCATCGGATTAGCGCATCATTATACTTCTCTTTATCGGTTAATGTTTGACGTATCTTTTGAATCCATTGATATTTTTCTGGATATTTTTTGAGTACATGTAAAAAACTTTCTGTTTCGCTAATAATTCGTAGCAATACCTTATAAATATTCCAAAGATCGTTGCCATCTATGCTATTTTGACCTTTGTCAAAAAGAGTATTAATTTCATGAAATTCTTTGCGAGGATCAAAAGATGTATCAATGATTGTTTTGATATTGTTGTAAATAGTTAAAAGGGTATTTCTGGTTTTATCAATTTTATCTGGAGTACCATTAGTCAATTCTTCATCAAACTTCAGATTTTTGTTTTTTGATTTTTCGTTTTGCCGGTTACGTATGTAATCACAAACTCTCTTGAAAAACTGATCATTAGTTTCAATGTCAACAAGATTTTTTTTAATTTGTGAAATTTGATTTGAATAATTTTGATTATTTTCTATAGGTATAGGATCTGATTGAAAAACAAAGCAATTTCCTATGGCAATAGTATAAGCAGATATATTAGGGGCGCTGACACGAATTTCTGCAAGATATTTTGCGACAGTTTTTTTTGCCCAAACATAGTAAATAGCCCCTGTAGCAACTGATGTTGCACCTATAAAGGCTATAGTTCCTGGCCACCAGGAATAGATAGCTTGGGGACATAAAAATATTGCAAAAATAAGCAGTAATTGAGCTGTTTTCATGATATAACCTCCGTATTTAATAGTTTAAATATATCGGTAAAAATCCTATTTGTCAATCAAGAAACGGCTTAGATTTTCAATTTTGCCTTATTTTCACTGAAAATTGTTATACTCAAGAGCGATAATTGCTTGGATGAAGGATTTTGATGAAAATAGCAGCACTTGTTTCGGGAGGGGTTGATAGTTCAGTCGCCTTGTGCCTTTTGAAGGATCAGGGACATGATGTCACCGCATTTTATCTCAAGATTTGGCTGAATGACGAACTTTCCTACCTTGGAGACTGCCCTTGGCAGGATGATCTTTATCATGTTCAGGCCGTCTGCGAAAAGCTCCAAGTTCCTTTGATTATTGTTTCCCTGCAGCAGGAATATCATGATCGCATTGTATCGTACACCATAGAACAGGTTAAACAGGGTAAAACGCCTAATCCAGATATGTTATGCAATCAATTTATTAAATTTGGTCTCTTTTTTGAAAAAATCGATGCGTCCTATGAAAAAGTGGCAACGGGTCATTATGCCCAGCTGATTACCATAGACAATAATTACGTTCTCAGGCAATCTCCTGATTCGGTCAAAGATCAGACCTATTTTCTTTCTCGCTTGACTCAGCAACAGCTTGCGCGATGTCTTTTTCCTATCGGCCATTTGCACAAATCGGACGTTCGTGCATTGGCCCATCAATTTGCTATGCCCAATAAGGAGCGAAAAGATAGTCAAGGAATCTGTTTTTTAGGAAAATTTAAATTTCGTGATTTTATAAAACATCATATCGGGCAGCGCACTGGTGATCTTATTGAATATGAAACAGGTAAAAAAATTGGTACCCATGAAGGTTTTTGGTTTTATACGATCGGGCAACGCCAGGGATTGCGACTTGCGGGAGGACCCTGGTATGTGGTTGCCAAAAATATGTCGCACAACATTGTTTATGTTTCACGTTCCTATTACGCCCCTGAAAAAAATCGCACGGTACTTACGGTTCATGATTGCCACTGGTTGTCAGGGATAGTGCCATCACGTCAGGAATTACGGGTAAAATTACGTCATGGTGCACCTTTTAATAACGCACTGATAACGTACAACTCACCAACATCATGCCATCTGGTATTACAAGAAAATGATCAAGGAATTGCTGCCGGTCAGTTTGTGGTATTTTACCATGATAATGATTGTCTCGGGAGCGGTATAATTGCATAACAGTAATGTTATTGGCATATTAAAGAAAATTTGCTTTAACATTTTTACTCAATGGATGATCATAGTGAAAAAAAATGGAGTCTTTAGTGCCATACCCATCTTTCAACGGCGTATTACCGTTGCTTCATACATTACGCTTTGTAGACTTTTTTTAGCGCCCTTTGTTTCATTTTTTTTAATAAAAGGATTGTTTGGCATTGCGCTGGTACTCTTTGTGATAGCGGCGTTGACTGATGTCATTGACGGCGCGGTTGCACGCTATGGTAATCAAGAAACATTTTTAGGGCGCTGGCTTGATGCTCTTACCGATCGTGTATTAATTATGAGTTCATTTTTATCATTACTCAAAACATCATTTGTTATTCCTTTGCCCCGTTGGTTTCTTTTTTTTGTTGTAGCGCGAGAACTTCTTTTATTGGTGGGTGCTTGCTCTTTTTATTATGTTCATTCATATTTTAGTATCGAGCCAGTGATGCTTGCAAAAATAAGCATGGCTTTGTATGTCATTACTTTTGTGTGGTCATTTATCAGTATGTGGTATGGATTTGCTGACAACATAATTACGTATTACATCATATGGATTACGGTGGTATGTACCATAATTTCATTGATGCAGCAGTTTTTACAAGGCGTAAAACCTATGTTTCAGTCTTCATCTAAGGACGCTTATTCATCATGAATATAAAACGGTATATAATGGTAGTTTTGATGGTGTTTGTACAATACTCATCTGCCGATGAAAGTTTTACGATACCACCAAGAAAAAAACGCATCCAGACTGCTCAAGTAAAAAGAGAGGTTTGTGAAAAGCTTGTTGATTTTTTTTCCACTCTTGAGCATCAATTATTACGTAATATTGCCAATCTTCATGAATGGAGTGCTGATTGTCTTGGAGAATTTGTGCAGCAAGGACGGAGTGGTCTTATTGCGCGCGCTACAAAAGATGAGCTTGAAAAATTAAACTTTATGCTCGATAAGTGCGGTAACGCCGTACAAAATGCCATTAAAAATATAGACATCGTCGTTAATAAAATGCGTGCCATTGCCAAAAGAGAATCAGCACAGTGACTCTCGTCTTTCTCCTTTTTTAATAGATGCATATCTGCCTGTTTATCTGAGGAAATAATATGCTCAAAAATAGTAAACATAGTGTATGGAGCGTATTTCGATCCAGTCGGTTTCTGTGTGTATTGGCACTGCTTGCAGTTAACATGACATGTGGTACGAATAGTGACGTGAAGCCTGATGAAAAGAATGTAGAATCCTACATAACTGAATCTTTTTTACAGGAACAAGAGCAGGATCAATCACGAGATATTCTTTTTATGCGAAGGCTGTGTAGAAGTATAAATAAATATATTGCCGATGTTTTTGTGCGATTGAATGGTGATATCCAAGAAGAGCAAAAAGAGATAGTAACACAATTTAAAGTACGTATTTTAGATGCTATCAATGACAAATTGGGTGAAATAACTACGATTGCAACGCTCATTAATATATTGGCAGGCGCCCAGGCATTTTTGCATGAAAAAGATGCAATTATTAATGAAAATAGTCGTTTGCATGCTGATCTTATACGACTACTTTTAATAAAAAGTTCTCCCGTTTTTATGCGTGCAATGCAAAAAGAGATTATTACCATACTTGATTTGACCGCTCCACGTATTAGTTATTGGGTTGAACAGGAGCATCATACTTTTTATTACTTTATGCATAAATCTCCTTACAAATGGTTTTTTTCAGAAAAGCAATCAGATGAAATAGCACGCCATTTAAAAGAGTTGCGGAAGATACAGGAATGTTATTATCAACTGTTCGGAAAGATTTCTCGTCATATTGAAAATTTTCAAATGATACAAGAGACGGAGCGTACCTTGAGCAATAGATGGCTTGGCGACCTGCTTTCTCTTGGTCAATCGGTTATTACTCATCAAGAAAGATTATTAAAAAATAAGGATATTGACCATTCTATTCAATCGTTTATATCGCTGGCAAAAAAATTATCAACATGTCGCAAAACGCGAAAAATTCCCGGTGGTTCCGATTCTTATTTGGCGCGCAATTGGATTGGATATGGCATAGCAGGTGCTATAACTACGCTTGGTTTATGGCTTGTGTATAAATATCCCGATCGTATAGAAAAAAGCATTAATGGTGTGCATGAAAAGGCAGAAAAATATGTAAAAAGACAGAAAGAGATATTGCTTGAAGTGCGTAATACGTTACTGTGGCCAGATAAAAAAGAAAACGATGCGCAGAAATTACCCGGACAAGAAATGTTAAGAAACGAGTTTGAAAGAAGTGTTGATGATGCCTTAGCAGAAAATGAAGAGAATGGCATTTTAAAAAAATTGATCGAAGAAAAGGTGATATCAAGCAGAGAAGATTGTAGACAACAGATTATAGAAAAACGTAACGAGGCATTGCTTCTTAAGATAGCTTTGGAAGCAAACAAGCTTGATAAAAATCAAATTCTTCACATAAATGTGGGAAGTTTGAGAGATATTATGTTTGGTACTTCTTCAGCAGCAAATATAGAAGCGAATAAAGCAGTTTTTACTGCCTTCAAGGCACTTATCCTTTATTACTATGAGTACGGCCGACGCGAGGCTAATGATATTGTTATGAAAAGCAATAATATTATCAAACAACTTTCAGTGGTAATTGGACTTTTAGGTACGGGTGTTGGTTTGATAACCTTATATTTGGTATATCGATTAGTAGGATCACTCATCAAGATACGCCCGCATGATTTTCGATTGGTACGTGAAGCATTACTTGATGTTGACCGTATTTTAAATCTGTATGATCGTACGGATCGCGGTTCGGTGGATGGTTCTGCCATAGCAGTAGCAGATTGGGGGCGCTTGTTGTACAGTCTCTACAACATTAATAAAGAAGCCTGGTACGTAAAAGAGCCTGATCGGTGGCATTTTGAAAGAGACGTGCAGCAGTTAGCCTTAGCATCATCACTTGATGTGCGTCAGCGACGGGAATTAATTCAAATTATGTACAAACAATACGAATTTTTACAGGATCAGCATGAACAACATTATTAGATTCGTATAACCATTATTTTTTTGTTATGATACACATTCGTAACGTACTATCATTGTTTATGTGAGAAAGGATATTTTATTTATGGCGGGCTACAATCGTATTATTATTGTTGGTAACTTGACGCGCGATCCTGATTATAAGCAGTTGGCATCTGGACAGGCGGTGTGCCGTTTGAGTTTAGCTACCAATCGTCAATTTAAAAATAAACAGACCAATGCAATGGTGCAGGAAGTATGTTACATTGATGCGGATGTATGGGGAGCGCAAGCAGAAAGTTGCCGCCAATTCCTTCAAAAAGGTCGTCCAGTACTCATTGAGGGACGTCTTAAATATGATACGTGGGAAGTAGAAGGGCAAAAACGGAATAAACATTCTGTTGTTGCTGATCGAGTAATATTTCTTGGTGCTGCTGGCAATGATGAAGTTGTTGAAGAGTCTGATGCTAATGGTCCTCGCGTACCTCGTGATGTTCAATCATTTTCCACGGTGCCATCCAGTGTTGAAAAAGATCTGTTTGATCAGATTGATCGTTTAAAATCAATAAAAAATAAAGCACCAAAAGAAGCAAAAAAATCGTCTGGTATGCAAGTGAGTGGCGATGAAATCGATTTTAAAGATCAACCACCATTTGAAGAAGAAATGCCTTTTTAATTATTAGTACCTAATCATTCATAGAAAATACGCGACAGTAACGAGATTACTATCGCGTATTTTTGTTTTTATTCAATTATAATTGACTAGTTGAATGATTGTTTGATAAAACCAGATAGAGTAAGAAATTATATTTTTGGTGATTCCTGGAGGATGCTCTATGAAATTGGTCACCGGATTTCATCGTTCAGCGAAAATAATATTGTTCATACCATTTTTTTATAACGGTACTATTTATAACTATCAGGAACCGTTCAATTTTGATACGACTTTTCCGACAACGTTGTACACCAATTTAATTGCACTTATAGCACAAAGTTGTGGTGAATTAGACCAACTTCCTCAAATGAGTAGTCAGCATATGTCGCATATGTATCGCCTGCATGCCGTTGAACAGACTACCGGGCGTATGGTCTATGCATTATGGCTTTTAGGGAAACAGTCGATACATCAAAAATTTTTGGCAGATGATGTCTCTTATCTTCACCAACTTGCCTATCTTCTTTATCGCACTGTTTCTGGACTGGTTGCACGACAACATGAGTTAAAAGAATGGGGTAACTGTTGCAATGCTCTTTTGACTGCTATGTGCTTACATATTAAACGGCGCAGACTATTAGAATTGCCAACATACATCGATACCAACAGTGCCACTCCATAATGATGGGATAAAAACGTGAGACCCGCTCAATGGCTTGTCATAAAAAATGGCAACACGAGGACCAATAGTATCCTCATATCCAGTAAAATCATATTCAATAGCACCATGGATGGCATGAACATACCACCGATCGAGGCGCTGATCAGTATTGGCAAGAGCATCATTATCTGTTGCGTTATCACGCATTATTTTTGTTTTACCTTGATAGGTATATGAGTAGCTGCCAATAATGGATAGGCCACGGGTAACATGGTCAGCCTTGAGATACATGGCACAGGAAAATTGGGGATATTTAATACATGATACCCTATGTTTCATAGCAAACAGCATGCCACATTGGTTACTATTTGTTTTAATACGCATTTTTTTAGCATGAGGTGCGAATATAAGGCAATCGACACAAATGCCCGCCGTAATCCATTCATATAAGCCGACGCTGCTATTAAGACTGCTTGCAAAAGCCCAATGACCATCAAAACCAAGTGGCAGTGAAAAAATATTGTTTTCTTGTTGTTGTAGGCTGGTTGGCATTAAAAGACCAATTTGCAAACAATGATCAAAAAAATCCACATAGGGATCATCAAGTACCGAGTAAGTACAGCCAATAAGAGCAAGAAAATCGGCAAGGCCGGTCGTATGTATTTCATGACGATCAAGTCCCGCCTTTTTGAGTGCATGATCAAAAGGGGCAAAAAATGGACCTTGGTGATCGGTTAGACGTGAGTAGTTTAAAGAATTGATGACCAAGCGCCGCAATGGTGCAAGAAAGGTAAAGAAAAAGCCATGATACATATTTTGGGTAAATGAAAATAAAAGTTGTCCGAAGCGAAATTTTCCTCCAATGCTTATAATTTCGTTGCTATCTGGTACCAATTCTTCCAGATTATGGGTGCCGAATATATCAAAAAGAGGTACTTTCTTTTTTGCGTGATTGAACGCATGTGTCGTGGACCCACGGGAAATTGTACATTCAAACGTGGTAAGTCTGTCAGTCTGCATGCGCGGTTCGGTAATTATAAGGGGGGGATGGTAAAATTGTACGGGGAAATAAAAGGCAATAAGAGAAATAGGGATGCCAACTCCGGTAACAAAAAGAGAGATGGTAAAAATAGATGCTGCATACTGGTTCATTTTATTATTCTTTGATTACTTCAAAAAATTCATAATTCTCATTTTTTATCTTCTGTTTGTCTTGTCTGGGCAGAATGATATGGCTATACTAAACATTGATTGATCTTATACATTATAATGATGAAAGTTTCCTCTATGCATGATGAGCAGTATACATCAGATGATAAGAACCGTGTTGATGAACATCGATCAATAGAAGCCGAAGATGGCACTTTATTAGAGTTACAAAAGGAGCTTGCCGATTGTTTAGTTCTTCAGCAAGAATGGAAAGAGCGTTTTTTACGTATAAATGCCGACTTTGAAAATTATAAACGGCGTATGGTACGGGAACAGACAAGTTGGTTAGAGACCTGCCAGCAAAAAATATTTCTTGATCTTTTACCCATAGTTGATGATTTTGACCGTGCATTGCAAACATCACCATCGACTGAGGAAACAAAAATATGGATTGAGGGGTTTATCCTTATTCGATCATCATTGCAGAAAATGTTGGCTTCATTTGGTGTTGAGCCTATGAAAAACTATCAAGACTTTGATCCATTATATCACGAAGCAATCGCGCAAATAGCATCAGATACTAAACGATCGGGAGCTATCGTAGAAGTCCTACAACCAGGATATGTGTGGAAGGAAAAAGTTCTGCGACCTGCAAAAGTTGTTGTTGCACAGTGAAGTGCATTCCGGATTAAAAGCCGGAGTTTCGCGCGAAATTCTTCGAAGCAAATTCATCCCCAGATTTAAAACCCTGTGGTTTTTTTGCGAAGTAGAATGAAGCTGCTATTTGAGAAAATTGAGTAAACCAATCACCAACTCAATAAAAATAAGCATAATTACCAAAACGGAAAGTAGATCGCCGCGAGTAATGTCAATTTTATCCTGATATATCGATTGAATATCATGAATAATAGTGAGTTTACGATCTATTGATTGTTTCCAATTGCTTAAATCAAGTTGCAGTACTAACAGATCATATAATTCAGAAAAATACGGTTCGCCAGCAAATTTTATACTACTTTCCAAACGCTCTGTGATGACTGAAATGTCGACTTTCAGTTTGCCAAGACGTGCAATTGGATCGGCAGATACGGTAATAGCAAAGGGCAGGTAAGATTGTATCGGCAAACTTCTTCCCTCGCCTTCGTATATTTTATTTAACTGTTGATCAAGGAGACGGTCAAAATAGCGCAGTTCAAGCTGTTGAATATTAGCAAATTCGAACAGATCGAGTACTTCTTCATATTCTGCATCGTATAAAAAAGTGGCATCAGTATCGACAATAATCAGATCACCCCGAAAATACCCTATTGCTGAAGCAAGAATCTCATTTTTTTGATATTCAGAAAGAGTTTGTGTTTCAAAACGGAGCATAGACGTAATAACACTGCCATACCGTTCCTTTAAATCATTGATGCTCAAACTTGAAGTAGGATCTACTTGCACCACAACATACGCCGTATTCATCTGAAAAAAATGTGGTTGGGTAATACATTGTTCTATTTTTTTATAGACCGATTTTGCATCGATAATACTTTGCTCAATAAATTGATTATTAATGTAATTAAAATTTTTTAAAACATCTTCAATCGTTGTATGGAACGGCATTTTGTAGGTAAGAGAAATAGCACCAAAACTATGGATTTTGCAGCTCAAACAGTTTTCGCTTTCTTGAGCTTTGGGCAGTTCAATTGCAAGGGGTGTATGATAATTTTTGAAATATTTTGGTAGTGCAAGAGCCACCTGTTTTAGTGACTTTATTTCTAAAACTTTTTCAAAATTAATATCTTCACCAACGTCAAAGGCATGAAATAAATAGATATTACCAGAAAATTGCATTGGTGAACTATCAGAAACTTTACTATTTTTTTGAGTGCCAGGCATGTTTGACAAATGAAACCTTTCATTATTGCTCAACGGTTACCCAAGCTTTCAGGTTTTAGTGTATCACGAAGATTTTGGTGATCAACTGTCTGATTTTTGTCATCATGGTGTGTGTTTAATTGATGAGTTGCAAACCATTGTTGTAAGGCATTTTTGATTCTCAGACGTTCTTTTTTTTGTTTATTATACTGCCATATGCAATGTGCGGCCTTAATGCCAAGATACACAATCCATGACGTCGCGTTATATACGGTATGAACATTTTGAAAAATGGCCTCATAGGCATTGGTGGCAGCAAATGCTTGGTTATATATTTTATGAGCTTCATTTTCATCATCTATACGATGCATAATGGTATATGGTGTAACAAAAGGATCGAAACAGAGTAGTCTAAGCGAATCATTGGAATAGAAATGAGCATTTTTGTAATGTTTCAACACATTGATTAATGTTTCACGTGCTTCTCTATCGAGCTTAATCGCATGATTTTGATCATATCCACTATAATGAACAAAAATATCCCTACAGCAACCACCAACAATAATCCAACTAAAAAGATATTTTCCTAACCCACAATGCTCAGGAGTGTACTGTTCTACGATATGACAAGTAACACCGCTGGTAATACCCAAAATGACGCCGGCAGCATAATTCGCCAAGGAAGGTGACGAAACAGCAGCATCTGCTTGTTTAGAAAAACCCATACAAAGATGGACAGTTATAATAAAAAAATGTGTGTATTTCATATGAGAGACTGTTTATTCTTTCTTTAAAATGCTTAAAAATGCCTCTTGTGGTACTTCTATATTGCCAACCTGTTTCATTTTCTTTTTTCCTTCTTTCTGTTTTTCAAGCAATTTACGTTTTCGTGAAATGTCGCCACCATAACATTTTGCCGTGACGTCTTTTCGTAATGGTGCTATGCGTTCACGTGCAATAATTTTAGCGCCAAGTGCCGCTTGAATAACTACTTCAAAAAGTTGGCGTGGAATGGTTTTTTTGAGTCTTTCAGCAAGTTCGCGCCCTAAATAATAGGCTTTTTCTGTATGTACAATACAAGACAGGGCATCCACCGCTTTACCATTGAGCAGAATATCCATTTTGACCAATGATGCTGGTTGATATCCTGCTTCTTCATAATCAAAGCTTGCATAGCCAGAACTGATCGATTTGAGTGCATCATAAAAATCGGTTGCAACTTCATTGAGCGGTAACTGATATTTCAGAATGACGCGTTGTTTATCAAGATAGGTGAGATTTTGCTGCTGGCCACGTTTTTCTTCACATAAAGCAATGATACTTCCTAAATAGGTAGTTGGCGTAATAATTGTTGCATTAATAATTGGTTCATAAATAGTGTCAATCTGAGACGATTCGGGAAATTCTGAAGGACTTTCGATATCGATTGTTTTGTCGCTTCGTGCAATTTTGATTTTGTAAAGCACACTTGGTGCCGTTGCAATAGCACTGACTTTATATTCCTGCTCGAGGCGTTGTTTGAATACGTCCATATGCAAAAGCCCCAAAAAACCACAGCGAAAACCAAGACCTAATGCGACAGAACTTTTTCGTTCCACCGTTACACTTGCATCGTTGAGGGTGAGTTTTTCAATCGCTTCACGCAATGGTTCAAAATCTTCGCTATCCGTTGGATATAAACCAGCAAATACCATCGGCTTTGCCGGTTTAAAACCAGGAAATGGTGTTACTTTTTGTTTGGTATGATATACCGTATCGCCAATACGTGCCTCCTGTACCGTTTTCATGCCCGCAATAAGATAGCCAACTTGACCAGCAAATAGCGATGGAAATGGTGTTGGTTCAGGATACATGAGACCAACTTCGAGCACTTCGTACTTTTGTCCTGTTTGTGCAAGACTGATCAGATCGCCTTTGGCAATCGAACCTTGCATTAATGCTATGAGTGATACAACGCCACGGTATTCATCAAACCAAGAATCGAATAAAAGTGCTTTGAGCGGTTCATTGCGGTCTGCACGTGGTGCAGGGATGTGATTAATAATGGCATGCAAAATATCATCAGTACCAATATTTGCTTTGGCTGACGCTAAAATGATTTCATTTTTTTTAAAATCGAATAGCGTATCCAATTGATGGATAGTTCCTTCAATATCGGCAGTTGGTAAATCGATTTTGTTAATAATAGGAACAATTTTTAAATCTTGATCAAAGGCCAAAAAGAAGTTGGCCATTGTCTGTGCTTGCACTCCCTGGCCAGCATCGACCAAAAGAAGAGCGCCTTGACATGCGTACAAAGAACGAGAAACTTCATAGCTAAAATCAACATGACCTGGTGTATCAATAAGATTGAGCAAATAGGGAATGCCGTTCTGTTCAAAAAACATCGAAGCTGTTTGTGCTTTCACCGTAATGCCGCGCTCTTTTTCTACCTGCAATTTATCTAAAAATTGTGCAGATTTTGTTCGTTCAGTTATGGTCTCGGTTCGCTCCAAGAGGCGATCAGAAAGCGTTGATTTGCCATGATCAATATGAGCAATAATTGAAAAATTACGA